>Ga0193750_1000250_pt1 | contig 15132 bp, 17 predicted proteins | sample L1c1metaG_FD_160569 | JGI IMG/M metagenome (GOLD analysis project Ga0193750, IMG submission 160569) | Soil microbial communities from a riparian zone of the East river system, Colorado, United States - L1c1 | ecosystem: Environmental > Terrestrial > Soil > Riparian zone | place: USA: East River...
ATTACTCCCTTCACAGGTATGACTCCAATTACACCAACCGTGTACGGGGTCGGACAGGAGCAACAAATGTCTTCGATGTTTGTCTGTCCACTGAATGCGGCGTTGACAAGGTTGTCTTCAATCAACTGCAATTCGTTGTCAGCAATGGCAACCGGTGAGTTATACATTTCCTTGAAGAAATGAGGATACTTTCTTGCGTCAATCTTGGGTCTGGAGGTGAAAATGGAATTCAATATATTCATAAAAAAATTACGCTGCTTCGTCCTGTTGTAGTGGTTGTGTTGAGTGTTGAATCTGTTGAAAGGTTTGTGTTGATGACTGCCAAAGTATTTCAATCGGGACATTGTATTTCTTGGAAACCTCCATTGCCTTTTGGTATGCTTTCCCCTTGTGTTCAATAACGTCGTCATAATTGTTTCCATCCTGTCCGCAAATTATGTAAGGGTTGGATATTCCTGCATTAAGAGAGTCAATGTCGGATTTAACGTCCCTGAAATAATCCACTGATAACCTTCTTGTCGGGGTTGGTTCCCACTTGAACCAGTCCACGTTGAACGGGATTTGTTTGGTGGTCATCAAGTGAGCAACCATTTTCTTTGTTGCCCATTGCCAAAGTGAATAAATTGTCTGCTGATGCTTGTAGGCAATTATCCTTTGTGCTTTTGCCAAGGTGTATCTTGCCGTTCCTGAGGTTAATTCTTTTGGTTCCTCTAACTCTAACATCCATCCCATTCCAGCAAGGATTGAGTGCAGAATATGGGACATGAATTCCATGACTTGAGGCATTGGGCGATTGGGGTGTTTCAAGTCAATGTCCTCTCCGGTGTTTGGTCGGAATACTCTTATTTCAGGACCAGAAATATATTTGCCATAAACCGGTTCAGTTGACGGATTGGAACTTGAACCAACTGTTGAGTCCCCTAATTCATCTGCCATTGTATCAACTGATTGATTTGTTTTGATGACCGTGTTAAGGGTGGCATCTTGTTTGACAACTTGTTTGTAGAAGTCCCTCACGTCTTTATAGTCTCGCAAGTCACTGAGGACCGATGCCAATGCAGAGACGCCGCGGAATTGTGTAAAGTCGGAAGGTTCAAACACTAGGAAACAAGAATCAATAGGGACGATTGTGTCTTGATCCTCTGTATCGCCCAACAACTGATAAGCAAGAGTTCTTCCGTAGGAGTTCACGATGCAACCGTGTTTGACTGCGTAACCCTTGTATGTACCTGTTGAAATCGTTTCTTGGTTGTCTCTGTTTCCCAATCGCTGCGCTGGCATTATCTGGAACATCGGTGAGAGTCCGTCCTGTGAAGTTGTGAATATCCAAAGACAGTCACCGTCAACCGTCTTTGCAATTTGTGTTTGCCATAGCAACCACTGAAAATTGCGCCCGTTGCCTCTTACGTCCAATCTCGGAGAATACTTTTCAAGTTGATGAACCGTATCCTTTCCCCATTGTGAATCGTCACCCAAGAACATCCAATCCCATCCGTTGCCTATGCAGTCGGTTGCTATGTTGTCAACAACCCCGTGAATAACGCCCAGGTTGTTGTAAACGTTCCTTGCCATTGAACATAGTTTCAATCTTCCATATTGAGAAACCAAGTCCTCGAAATCTTGGGCAAAATTGAAATAGTGAAGGGGTCTTCTGTAATTCTGCCAAAGTTGACTCTGAACTGCCTCGTGAACCGCTTCTGCTTTGAACTCTATTTGTGAATTGAAGGAGTCAAACAACAAAGGTCTATCTTTGAGCAACTGGACGGATGATTTGAGTTTCTGTTTCTTCATTATTTCCTACGCGAACAAGATACGGAAAGTTGACGGGTCTGGTTCCCCTGTTGAATATAGTGTTGGATTGATACGCCAAAGCGCATACATAATTGACCGGTGCTTTTGCTCCAACTGTTCCATTGATTGAATGGTGAAGTGAGTTGAAAGACCAGGTTGGTTTATTGAGTCCACTTGCTTAACATTGTCCATTTCACTTTCAATTTTGGTCTTCAATGAGAGCAACTCCGGTTCCGACATACCGCGTCTGTAAAAATGGTCTAATGAAATCATTGTGTTGTTGTTGTTTCTGTTGAATAAATAGTATTGTCCGCAGACAAAGCGTCATCATTTGTTGTTGACGAAGGAAACAGGTTGTTGAGTAACTGGATCAAATGTTCGTACATGATACAGACCGCAAGAGCATTCGATTCAAGGTCCCAAACGTGGTTGTCTCTACTCCCTTTCTTTTTCCAGATGCTAAATTGTTTTCCTTGCCGGAAGAACTTCCAACAATATTCACTGTCCATTTGTTCAACATAGGTGGAATTGTCCTTCGGTCTGTGCATTTTGATTGATGTCTTTCCTCTGCGTATTTGATCCAACAAATCCTTGATGCCATTCGTATCAACAAAGAAATATTTGCAGAGTAATTGTTTTCCATTTTCAAGGATACCGGTAGGATACCTAATGACGTGTGAGTGCAATTTCTTGAATGGTGCGCCGGTCTTTGGGTCTTTCCAAATGAATGCCTTTGACTCTCTATTTCCTTCACCCCTTAGACCAATGAAACCGTGTTGAGCAATCCAACCGGACGTTTGTGTCATCTGGAAACCAACGTCAACAAATACTCTATGATTGGGAATGTCGTATTGTTTGTGCTTCTCTAATACTGATTGCTCGGTTACTTGTTTACCGAACCACAACAACCAACTGTCACCGGTCTTTGAGAACTCGACAATGAGTTGCCAGTAATACGGATGTTCGTTTTCTTCACCGCCTTGCACGTCAATCAAAGAGAACCTTGCAACTGCTTCCTTGTTCTCCGAGTTGATTACGTAGTCATAGAACTTCATTTGATCCCGCTGGTCGTAGAGTTCATCGAGGTCAACATTCAGCGCCATGCGTTGTTGGAAGAAGGTTGTTATGTCTTGTGGGTTCCCAGTAAGGTTGAAGTTATACTTTGCGGAAAGGAACTCCCTCACCAAATCAGACCATTGATACGTTGTCGTTGGGATTGCCGTGATACGGAATGAACGAACACCCTCAATAGAGTTGGTGTTGGTTGGAATATACTTTGCACTATGTCCCCATTTGTCTTTCAACTCCTTTGACTCAAAATGAGGGTGCTTGCAATGGGGACACTCAAAACGAATGGTCTGAAATATTTGGTTCCATAAATAATTCTTTTTCTTGTCCTTCAACGACGTGTCAAACTTCATCAAGTCCCATTCGGGTTGAATGTATGTTTTACATTGTTCACACGGAACCGAATAGACGGCGCAATCACCCCTTTTGTAAATCTGTTGCAGTTCCGTCTCTGCGTTTTCTTTGTCCTTTGCAAGTCCTCCCTGTGAGGTCACAAGAAACTTGGAATTGTTTGTCTCTCTGAACGCGATTAGACGAGACTCTGCCCACTTCAAGTAATTTGTTTTCCAAGACCACACTTCGTCCGCGACAACGTAACAACAATCAACTTGTTGAAGTGTATTATCACTGCAACCGTTCATTGAAAACTGCATCGTTGCGAACGGAATGGAGTCCTCGCTTAACTTTCTGTCATCGGTTGGTACGTAGTGCTTGAAGGAAGGAGAATTGAGAAGTAACGGAATGATTTTGTTTTTGATTTCCTTTTTTGATTGATCCGCAGTGGCAACATACCACTGAAAGTTTCCAGGTCTGTTTGCCACTGTCCACAAGAGAAAGATTTGATTGACGAGTGACTTACCTACTTTGTTTGGCGCAAGAAAAACAACGGTATGGATTGAATAGTCCTTTAACGCTTGAAAGATTGGTTTGAGGAACGGGGACTTATCACAATCAAAGAAAGCGGAGTCGCGAAACTTTCCTTGAGGCAAGTTGATGCTGTCCTTCGCGAAATCGTATATTTCGCGGTCATCAACCGGAACGTATGATTTCAGTAGTGCATCCTTGACAATCTGTTTAACTAACTGCATCGGTTATTTTCTTTGCTACTGCTACTTCAACGCGGACATTTTCACTTGTCCACTGCTTGATTGAGTCTTGAACCTTTCCAATTATTTCATTATACATAGTCAAACATTTCTGCCGGACAACTGGGTCTTTCAAATCATTTGGAATTTTGTTGAGTAAGTAGAAACGAAGAACAGAACAAATGATTGATTGATGTCTGCACAAGTATTCCAGTACTTCGTCCCTATGCACCAACTCACTCCGGGTCTGTTCGTTATCCAATTTCTTTTTGATGATATTTTCCCGTTTTTCTTGTTTCACTAACTCCAATAATTCAATATCGTCTTTGCCTGAACCTTTGAGAAATTGGGCAACTCCCTGTTGAGCATTCTCAAATGCTTCTTTGGCATCGGTGAATGTTTTCCACTTCCATGCCTTAACATCCCGGCCGACTGCTCTAACGGTTCCATCTTCGTCAATGCCTTCCAGTACTCTATCAACCTTGTATTTTGAAATTGGGATTGATTGTCTGCGACACTCTTGCAGGAGTCCGTTTGCTGAATAGAGGAGTTGTAATTGTTCACTCATTTACTTGACTACTTGAATACGCATTTGTGTATGTTGTATCAACCGTCCAAAATCACAAAAGCATCACAGAATTAAATAGCGCAGTGTTCAAAACGGCGAATGTGGGCAATTGAGTAATAGATTTCTTTCCCCCCCCAACAATGTCGCCAGGATCGTTTATAGAGCATCTTTAACCGTTGATGGGCGTCTGCATACCCCTTTCGGCACAAGTTGAAATAAATAGGTCTCTATTGACATAAAGCAAGGCATTCTGTTGACATGATTTGCTTCATAATTGTTTTTGCTTTCTTGGATGGTTCCTTTGTGAGGAAAGGTCTGAACCGTCCGTTGTGATACGGTGGTTGAATTCCCCTTGATTTATATTGCTCTGCGGTTGGGTCGAGGATGTCTCCTTGTTCATTTTGCAACCACCAATGAGCAATGTTGCTTTCATCTATTCCACGACAAGGTTTGAATTCCATAAACTCCGCAGGTAACTGAAAGTCTCGAATGATGTGGTAAAGCGCTTCTGTGGCATGGTAGCAATGACCAAACAACGGATTGTTGACGTTGTCTGTTCGGTATTGATCTTTGAGCAAATCCGGTGTCAGGTGTTTCTTTATTTCATCAATCACTTGTTCAACCGTCACCATTCATTGAATTCTCTCCTTTAACTCACTGACCTTGTCGAATGCCAGTTGAAGGGTTGGCAGTGTGAACAGTTGATAATTGTTTTGTTCGTTGATGATTACCACGTCATAATAAGGTTGTGGTTGTGGGATGTCTTCCCACACTTGCAACCGATAATTGTTGATTTGTTCTTTGTGAATTTGTTTCATAGATTCTTTCCTTACTTATACAACTCGGTTGACCAGTAGATGTGTTTTGTTTTCTTTTTTATCACCAATCAAGAGTTAAGAGTTGACGTTGCAGTGGTGTCCATTCGTCGCCGGTTGGTGTCCTCAGAAAATAAATGTATTTGTGAAGTGGTTTCTTTGTTCTGGTTCCGACAGTGTGTCCGAGTGCGGCAATGTTCTTTGGAGTTGTTGTCCCGAAAGTGTCACCTGCTGAACGTGGGTGAACGTCTCGACCGTCAATGACCAGACGTTTGGAACCGTTCTTTTGTTGTCCGAGGTAAAGAAAATTTGATGCTCGGTAAATTTTTCCACTGTGACCGAATTCGGGATCAGCGTAAGAAACAATGACTTCCAAGTTAGTATGTTTCTTTAACCACCGCAGACACCACGCAATGAAACGAGACTCTGAATTTCTTGGGACTTCATTCAACAACACCAACCGCATGAGTTCTCTTGTCTTTTTCGGAATGTTGTTGTGACAATGCTTTGCTTTTGGATTGCCCGCTTGCCACCCAAAGGTTGCCGCGCCGGAAAGTCTCCCGTCCATGTCGAGACGAAAGGCATAGTCAATTCCGCCTGGGTGACTGTGAGAGTAATGATGTTGTTTGATGAACGATGAAACGTCCTTTAGTTGACACCGTGAAAAGTGGAGCATTGGGGTCGGAGTTGCGCCGCCATCTTCCAACTGGATTGTTGGATATTCTAACTGTAAATCCATTGTTGGGTTTAATGTTGAACTACCAATGCACAAATCATTCATTCTTTATCTGTCCTGAATCCGAATATATTCAGAATCCCATTCACCTGGTTCACTGTCGGACATTGTTTCGAGTTGAGTAATGTTGACGTAATCTTTTCCTTTCACCGTCACTTTATCCACTGTGACATGAACGAAGGAACCGATTAAGGTTTCAATGTCGTAACCCTTCTTGCTCTCAATACTGTTGAGTGGTCTTCCTAATACCGTCTCAATGAACTTTCGCATTTCACTGTCTTTTGCGATGGAAGGGTAAAGAGGTTTGCTTGCGACGGTGAACCTGTAAGTATCGTCAATCCATTCGTCAATTTCACAAATGAAACGAATTCGATCAGGATCGGTGTCATTCTTTTTTGATGCTTCGACAATGTCACAAATCCGACCAATGCCTTGATATGGTGTTGGACATTGAGGGTACACTGTTTCTTTTTCTTGTATTGCTTTGATAATCATATTTATTCCTTTTTGTTTGGTTCAACTGTTGTGGTTGAACACCAACAAATAAATATTATTGGAAAAACCAAACGATTGGAAATCTGGAATTATTTTGAGCAACAAAAACCCTCTGTGATTATTTCTCAATAGAGGGTTCAAGTGTAATTGATGGAACTTGTTTTCTCTAATGCTGAACTTTGACTTTCAGCACAATTGGAATTCCCCACCGTTGCAATGCTTCTTCTCGCAAGTAGGCAACCAAGGTTTCAAGTTTTAAGTCTATTGATGATGGGTCATCAGTGAAGATACCAAACCCATCGTACTCATAACCGAGTTTGATATTCATTGCATCGGTCATTTTGAACAGAGACGAGTCCAACATGGTTTTGCATTCATAGAGTTTGCAAATGTTATTTCCAGTCCTTGAAGTGTCCGTTGACTGCCATACGGCAAACAAGTTTGGAAAAACACTCTCCCACCAGTCCAACAATTTTTTGTATTGCTTGGAACCGTTCAAGGTTTTGATCAGCGCATCTTTGGTCTGTTGCATGGAGTCATAACCGCATTCCTTCATTATCACTTCTCTTGGGTCACTCTCAGGATCGGTGAACAGTTCAACCCATCGGTTATGCTCTCGTTTCATTTCCTCAGTAACATTGTTTGCATTTATGGAAAGAACGTAAGAACTCCAAAACGTCGGGTGACATGCTCGGATGTCCAGGGTTGCCCGATAGATCATTGATTTGTATTTGAGGATTTGACGGAGGTTGGATGACATTGCAGAAAAGTCATTGAACACTCTCCCATCCGATTCATTGTATTTGAGGGGAACGTATTTCTTCTCCATGACCGCGAGTGCCTTTGCGGTCAAGTGTTCACGTTGAAAGTTGTCATTGCTTCCAGAAATCAATTGTTCCAAATGTCCGAACTCAAACGAAAGGTGTTTGTGTGTATCGTGAATATAGTTCAACACGAAGTCCGCATAATCCTTGTGCATGACCTTGCGTTTGGCAATGTTGATTTGGTTTCTCCGTTTCACCCGTGGGTTGGCGTGGAGTGTTTTTATATATTCCAATTCACTGTCAAACAACAACTCACTTGCTTTTTCTATCACAAGATATTTCATGCAGTGTCCATCCTCAATTATTCTATTGTTCCATTTTAACTGAGGGTTGAAGTGCCGATCAACATATAATAACTCCAATCGCTCAAGGGCATTTACATAGGGAGTGTATTCACCCTCTCTTGTGTATCCTTTGAAGGCATCGTGAATGATGCTGTGATGAATTTCAGAGGGTTGACCGTCGTTTGTGTCGTTGTGTGACTTGATCCGTTGGAGCAAGTAATACGCGCCGCTGATTGCTTTCCAGTTTGTCTTGAATGGTTCAATGGTGTTCAGTAAATCAAAGAACTTAACACCTACCTTCACATTGAGAAACTTGTGTGAAGACATTGAGGAAGTAGGAACCTTGGGGAAATTATCAACAATCACCGTTCCCGATGCTTCCTCAATATCAAATCCTTTTTCCATAATGATTGTTGATGTCATCAATAGTATAGTAACCGGAATCCTCTTTCAACTTATTATATGCGGTGAAGTGTTTGTATATTGAGTGAACCTTACTTGAGGAAAACTTTGCATCAATACGGTTGTCGGAGTATGTATGTACTTATTTATTGAGGAGTAACCACTACTCTACACTATGGCAGTGACAAGGTAAACATTGGACCTAATTCGACGAAAGTTTTCCATCAATCACGTTGTTGAGATAAAATAAACCATCACTCAGGTCATCCTTATTCACTGAACAGAAACCTTCAATAAGTTCAATGACTCGGATAATTACAACAGCAAATTGAATTGAGACACTTCGGACACACTCGACAGTCCTCAACTGTTTGTTCAAATCACTTCACAACTCAGTCCAAATGTTGCCGTTAGAACGTAAACAATTTGTATCACAAATCTGCTGGCATACTCAATGCAGACAAATCAACCAATATGAAATCACCATATTATGTTACTGCCGTAATCATATTTGAAGTGAACGACGTTCATGCACTCGTCAAATCTCAAAGGATAATCAAAAAGATTCCGGGGATTAAAGATTGGGTGCAGAAAAGCATCACAGACAAAGACGGGAAAGATTGCCTTAACTCCTTCGTGAAGGCAAAGGACTATAATTAAACAATTCACCGTTGCCTCTATATCTTGTGTTTGACGGTCGGAGAGGCATAAAGTAGCAGACCACTTCCAAGTACGGTTATATTGATTTTCTTTTAATCAGGACAACGGAGATTAAATAATGTCGAGTCTCAGTCGGAAGACATTTGACGAATATTTCCCGATGGGTAGAATGTTCGGTATAACATTAAACAACAAATGAAAGATAAACGCAAAATGAAACACAACAACCCACCAATGGTAGAGAGTAAGGAACAGTTTGCAAAGGGACTTTCCCTTGAAATGTTGAGACAACGGTTGCTTGAAATAGCAGATGACCCATCCAGACTTGCGAAAATGCACAGTCAGTTGAATCAACTTGTTGATTATCCATCCTCCACCGATTTCAAACTTGATGTATGCTCAAGGTTGATTGCATTACTTGATGACCGTCAACCTTATTAATTAACCCTTCGTCGGTCGGAGTTCTCCCAATTTGTTTGCATAATACGGTGGAACTCTGCCCATGAACTGAAAAACAATATGAAAAAGAAAGATGCAGTTGAAATAATCACGGCAGAGACGGTCAACCAATTGCGAGACTTCAACTCTCCATTGGTCAAAACCATTGTCCAAGAAGCAACGGCAAGTCTCGACAAACCATTGCGAGAAGTGAAGCGAGAAATCACTGAACTACCAAGAGCAATTCATTCCATTCGGAACGGTGAAATTGACAAAGCAAAGGGTGAAGTTCTTGCAGAACTGCAACCACTCCGCAATGAAGTGAATAAGTTGCGTGATGAATTGGAGTCAATGAAAGTGAATATCAAGCAAGAAACACCTTCTGCATTTGTGAAGGAAGCATTCACCCGAGCGTTGTATAACATAGACAACATAAAGGATCAGTTACGGTCAACATTTTCAGAGTGGTTCTGCCTTGCATGGAAAAATGACCCATGTTCTGCTGGGGACAAACTAATTGAGCGAGTCGAGTCATTTACATACGGGTTGGTTGTTGTATTCAACATTTACGGAATAAAGGTTGACGCAAGACGGTTACAGGACATCCTATTCATTCCCCAATTGGACATCGGACTGGAATGTGGACGTTGTGCAGTATTTTCCAGAAAAGATGAAACAGTGCTAATGAACGTTTTTGACTCCGACGGGGTTAGTGTTTTCAAACTAACGTAATACGAAAGAAAAGAATGAAAACGACCCCTGAACAACTCCAGGACAAACGGGCAGACCAACCCTAATTTATGAAAACACTTGACGCCATCAACCACGAAGTCTGGAAACGCCTTCCGCAACTCAAGAAGGAAGCAATTGAACACTTCCACGAGTTGGAAGGAATGTTGTCGGTGATCCTTCGTTTTGAAGGTGATGAAATCTATACGGACATTTCCAATGACTTGCTTTGTCTTGGACTCCAACCCATCAACAAGACACGGCAAACACCGTCAACAAGCATTATCAACGTCAATCAACTGTCTCAACCCATAATCGGCAGACAATGCGATACAGTCGAGACTTCGACAAAACAACCATCAACTGACAAGACACCGTCAACAAACGTTAGCGCTCACGAAAATGGACCCGCCTGTGCTCACGAGAAGGAACCCACCCCGCTGAAGGGCGGTTGGATTTCTTTTCCAAGGAGGATGGCGCTGAACGGAAAACCCTTGCCCCACCTCGACGACGCAGAGCCGTTCCGGTAGGACAAGGGGCGCGTTAGTAACGTCAGTGTTCATAGTGAGAACCTGGGTTTTTTGCAACTGAGATCGCGGCGCGTTTCCGATTTGACCCGAGGTGGTATCGCGACGAGGTGGTCGCCGCCCTGGTGTTGTCGTATTACGTGGTGCTGCGGTCGGTGCTGCGGCTCAGACCCTGGCTGAGAAAGTGCCTGGCGCGATGCCGGCACTGCGGGATCTTTTTTCTGACCGACTTCCGCAACGCCGGGCGCAAGGACTTGGGCTGTCCATTTGGATGTAGCCAGGCCCATCGCAAGAGTCAGTCGACCGCGCGCAGCGTTGCTTACTATCGAGAACCTGAGGGCAAGGGGAAGAAGCGCGCGCTCAACGCGCGGCGGCGCAAGACTCCGCCGCCGCCACCTTCCGAGCCGCCACCGTCGCCGTTGCCATGGCCGCGCCCGATTCTAGAGTACGTGGGCGTGGTGGTGGGCTTGATCGAAGGGCGCAGGGTTCGTCTTTGGGAGGTGGTGGAGATGCTTGAGCGGATGTTGAGACAACACCGCATGGTGCGCATGCGCCGGATCGATCAAGGTGTGGCTTGGTTAAATGAACGGCCACCCTGACAGTTCCTTTGGCGCCGCCTCGATGGTGGAGCTTTCGCAATTGGACCTTCGTTACGAGGGCTGCCGGCTCAAATCGCCTGCGGCCGAGGCCCGGCTTTTGGCCGCCATCGCACAATCCGGGATCCAAGAACCGCTCCAAGGCGTCGAGCTCTCGTGCGCGCGGATCCTGCTCAACGGCTTCAAGCGCCTACGCTGCGCCCGCAAGCTCCACATCCACACCGGGCCCTTTGTCGCGCTGGGAACCGACGAGGCTTCCGGCATCGTATGCCTGCTGCGCACCGCCAACGACCACGCGCTCTCCTTGCTGGAGCAGGCGCGATTCCTCGATGAGCTCAAAGCCGGCCATGGCTTGAGCTTGGCCGAGATTGCCCAGCAACTTTCCCGCAGCAAAGCTTGGGTGAGTCTGCGCCTGGGCGTTCTGGCGGAGTTGAGTTCCGTGATCCGGGAGGCGCTCTTCGACGGCTCCTTCCCGGTCTACTCCTATCTTTACACTCTGCGCCCGTTTAGGCGTCTAAACGGCGCCCAAGCCGTCGACGAGTTCGTCAACGCCCTGCGTGGCAAAAAACTTAGCGCGCGTCAGATCGAACAGTTGGCCCACGGCTTTTTCCGGGGCCCGGAGTCCTTCCGGGAGGAGATCCGCAAAGGTCATCTGACTCTGCCCCTGCAACAACTCAAGGATCTCCCGGAGGATCCCGACGGCTGCTGCGAATTTGAGCGCCTGTTCCTGGCGGATCTGGAGCAAGCCCAGAAGGTCCTGCTGCGCGTCATGACCAAGAGCTCGGATCCACGCCTCTCCAGCCGTCCCTACCGCGCTCAAGCCCATTTGCTGTGCGCCGGCTTGTTAAGCCGGCTGCCGGCTTTCACCCAAACCCTAAAACAAATCCATGATCACAGCGGACAAACGTAAGGCGGTGTTCCTCCTCCATCAGGAAGGGATGCCGATTCGGGAGATCTCCCGCGGACTCAAACTCAGCCGCAACGCCGTGCGGCGGATTATCGCCCAAGCCGGCCAGATGCCCCGGTTGGCTCGTCCTCCGGTTCAAGTCATCGATCCGGAGCGGTTGCGGCAGCTCTATCAGGAGTGCCACGGCTATGCCCAGCGCATCGCGGAAAAACTCCGGGAAGAGCACGGCATCGCAATCAAATACTCCACCCTGACCCGGTATCTGCGCGACCTGGGTATTTGCACGCCCGTGAACTTGCGCTGCGAGCGTGGGCCGGAGGAACCTGGGGCCGAGATGCAGCACGACACCAGTCCCTTCACGTTGCGGGTGGGGGCCGTGTGGCTGCGCCTGCAGGCCAGCCTCCTTTACCTGCGCTACTCCAAGCGCCGGTATCTCCAGTTCTACCCGGTCTTTGACCGGTTCCACCTCAAGTGCTTCCTCCATCTGGCCCTCACTCACTGGGGCTATGCGCCCCGGCTCTGTGTCATCGACAACACCAACCTGGCGCGTCTGCGCGGCCTGGGCTCCAACGCGGTGATCGTTCCGGAGATGGAGGCCTTTGCCAAAGCCTACGGTTTCGTCTTCCTCTGCCATGCCCCGGGGCATCCAGATCGAAAAGCCGGCGAGGAGCGCAGTTTCCTCACGGTCGAAACCAACTTCGTGCCGGGGCGCACCTTCCAAAACCTCGAGGAGCTCAACCGCCAGGCTCTTGAGTGGTCCACGGTGCGCCTGGAGCAGCGGCCCCAAGGCAAGGCCGGGCTCATTCCGGCCCAGGCCTTTGAGCACGAACGGGCGTTTTTGACCCAGCTGCCCCGGCATCTGCCCGCGCCGTATCTGCTGCTCGAACGGTCGGTCGACGAATACGGCTACGTCGCCGTCGAGGGCAACTACTACGAAGTGCCCGGCACCGGCCGGGGAACGATCCAGGTCCTGCGCTACCTCTACCACTTGGTCCTCTGTCAGGACCGCCGAAGCTTGATCGAATATCCCTTGCCGCCGTGGGGCGTGAGGAACCAGCCCTTTCACGTGCCCGGACAAAAACCCCCGCGCTATCGGCCGCGCAATCGCAAACAGTCCAGTCAGGAAGAGGAAAAGCGGCTGCGCGCCATCGATCCACTGATCGGCGCCTACGTGGACTTCATCCTGGGTTCGCCCGGTCTGTTACGTCATCAGTTCCTGCGCCGGCTTTGGGCGTTGCGTCAGCGCTGGAGCACGTCGTTGTTCCTACGCACCATTGAGCGCGCCCACCGTTACCAGATCACCAGTCTGGAGACCCTCCAACGCATCGCGCTCTTGCAACTAGACGACACCGCCTTGCCCGATCCCATGGTCGATCCAGAACTGGAAAAACGCCCCGCCTATCAAGAAGGCTCGCTCACCGACACCCCCGACCTCTCCCGCTATGATGAATGACACCCTGGCCGAGCAGCTCAAGTATCTCCATCTGCCCAGCCTTTTGGCCCGCTGGGATGAACACTTGAAAGCCGCCGCTCAATCCAACCTTTCCCACGCCCGGTTTTTGACCCGCGTCATCGAGGAGGAATACCGCGTCAAATGCGATCAGGCTCGCCAGCAGCGCCTCAAACACGCCCAGATTCCGGAGCGGTGGGTGATGGATACATTCCCCTTCGACCGTCAACCCAAGCTGGGCAAGAAAAAGATCATGGCCCTCTACGACTCCATGGCCTTTCTTGCGGACAAGCAGAACATCATCTGGATGGGCGGCACCGGCTGCGGCAAGACCGGCTTGGCGACGAGCTTCCTCATTCAGGCCATTCATCAAGGCGCTCGCGGCCGTTACGTCCTCTTTGCCGATTTGCTTTATGAACTGCACCGCTCCCAGGCCGACCGTTCCCAGGGGCGGGTCATCCGCAGGTATCTCCAATACGACCTGCTTTTGATCGATGAGATTGGCTACGTCGAGGCCGAGCCCGCGCAGGTCGGGCTTTTCTTCACTCTCTTGCAAAAGCGCCACAAGCATCGCTCCACCCTCATTACCTCCAACCTGGGCTTTAGCGAGTGGGCCTCGTTCTTGAAGAACCCTCACCTCACCGCCGCCTTGATCGACCGGCTCACCGAATCGAGCCACGTCTTCAACATGAAGGAGTGCGTTACCTTGCGCACGAAAATGTCCCCCGAGCCGTGAACTGGCGCGCACGAGCCGACCGGCTTCGCGCCCTGCCTCTGCCCGTGGTTCTGGAACAGTTGGAGGCCACTCCCGATCCCCACGACCCAGCCAAGTGGCGCACCCAACAAGGGATCCTGTCGGTGAGCGGGGCCAAGTTCATGAACTGGAACCAGGGGGTCGGCGGCGGCGGCGCCATCGATTTGGTCATGCACGTCCGGCAGTTGGGCTTTGGCCAGGCACTCCAATGGTTGGAACGTCGCTTTGCCGGGCTGACTCCACCTCAGCCCGGCTCGATGCCCAAAGCGCAGGCCTTGACGCTTCCCGCACCCGCCGAGGATAACTGGCCGCGCGTGGAACGTTACTTGGTCGAGGAACGAAAACTTCCCAGGGCGTTGCTCTCTCCGCTCGTTCAATCCGAAGTCATTTACGCCGATGTCCGCGCCAACGCGGTGTTCCTGCTCGTGGGTCCCAACGCCATCCCGGTGGGGGCGGAGTTGCGCGGCACCACGGCTTTGGCCTGGCGCGGCATGGCTCCGGGGTCCCGCAAAGATCGGGGCTTCTTCTCCCTTCCCTCAACTCCATGCCAGGCCATCGTCCTGTGCGAATCGGCCATCGACGCCATCAGCTGCCACGCCCTTCATCCGGTCTATCGCTGTTTGTCTATCTCAGGAGCCCGGCCCGATCCCGAGTGGTTAAGCTCGCTGCTCCAACCAGGCCAGCCTATCTACTGCGGCTTTGACGCCGATCCCACCGGCGACCTCATGGCCCAGCGCATGCGCGATCTTCATCCCTTCATCCTGCGACTACGTCCCGCCGCCAAAGACTGGAACGACCTCCTCCGTCAGCACGGCCGCTGATCCTTCCCCTCCCTCTCAGGTCCATCTCGCCTGCTCGGAATCTCCCTCCTCGGAACAAAACCTTTCCTCCTTGGAAAAGAAATCCAACCGCCCTTCAGCGGGGTGGGTTCCTTCTCGTGAGCACAGGCGGGTTCATTTTCGTGAGCAGCGACGTGCTCAGTCCAACGATCAGAATAAGGAAG
>Ga0193750_1000251_pt1 | contig 15099 bp, 16 predicted proteins | sample L1c1metaG_FD_160569 | JGI IMG/M metagenome (GOLD analysis project Ga0193750, IMG submission 160569) | Soil microbial communities from a riparian zone of the East river system, Colorado, United States - L1c1 | ecosystem: Environmental > Terrestrial > Soil > Riparian zone | place: USA: East River...
TATCACCGCTGTGCGCAGCGACGGTTTCCGGATCGTCCGCGACAATTTCGTCGTCGAGGATCTCTCGGAGCTTCGAAGCGAGTTCCATTACGAGCAACGTCGCGCACGTCAGTTGTAGGGCAAGCGCTTCGCCTGCCGTACAATTCACTTGCCGATCGCGACGCGATAATGCCGAGCCTGTTCCATTCGTGTGATGAGCGCTTCGGCTTTTGGAAAAATCACCGGCTTGCTCGCGTCTGGTCCGGCAAATTCCGTCACCGAATCCATCGAATCGAAGCGGAGTAGCGTAACGAATTCGACTTCGTCGCCGTTTTCGCGAACGAACAATTCCGCGCCGCGGTAACCCTCGATTTTTCGCGCCGCGATGCTCGGAAAAATCTCATCGCACAGCAATTTCTCGTATGCCTTGGCGTCTCCAAGTTTCGTCCATCCGTGCCAAATGCGTGCGATCATATGGCAAGATTAAGAGTGAGAGGAAGCGGAAGCGGAAGCGGAAGCGGAAGCGGAAGCGGAAGAGATGATCACATGCCCATTATCTGATACCCGCCATCGACATAGATGACCTGTCCGGTAATGGCCGCAGCCGCGTCGCTGGCGAGAAAAACTCCCGTAGCGCCTAACTCGGTGGGTTCGCAACTGCGCTTCAACGGCGCGCGTTCCTGATAGTGTTTCAACATGGCGGTGAACCCACTGATTCCACGGGCGGCCAGCGTTTGCACCGGGCCGGCGGAGATGCAGTTCACCCGGATTTTTTTCGGGCCGAGATCGTAAGCAAGATACCGCGCGCTAGCTTCGAGGCTGGCCTTGGCAACACCCATCACGTTGTAATGCGGAACGACTTTTTCCGAGCCGTAATAAGTCATCGCGACGATGCTGCCGCCGTTGGTCATCAGCGGCACCGCTTCTCGCGCGAGCGCGACTAACGAATACGCGCTGACATCCTGCGCGACGCGAAAGGCTTCGCGAGTCGTGCTGACAAAATCGCCTTCCAACGCTTCCCGCGGCGCATACGCCAGGGAGTGCAGCATTAAATCGACGCGATCGGTTTGGCTCCGAACGTTCTCGAAAAATGCTTTGATCTCATCGTCGCTCGTGACGTCACAGGGAAAAAGGGGAGTCTTTTCTCCGAACTCGCCGGTCAGTTCCTCGACATTTTCCTTTAGCCGTTCACCTTGATAATTGAAAATCAGGCGAGCACCAGCCGCGGCCCAAGCCTTTGCGATCGCCCAGGCGATGCTGCGCTTGTTCGCCACGCCGAAAACAAGCCCGATCTTTCCCGCCAAAACTTCTTGCGTCATGAATTCTGCATGATACGCGCATTTTAGGCAGCGCAAAGCTGTGGCGTCACTAACTTCTACGTTCCTGAGTCATGCCTGCAATTGGGATTACCGGCGGAATTTCCACGGGTAAAAGCACGTTCGTCGAATGTCTGCGCGAGCTTCTGCCTGTCGCGACTTTCTTCGATGCAGACGAGGCGGCTCATGCGCTCCTGGATCGGCCGGAAGTGAAAAAACAAATTCGGCATGAATTTGGAGCGCGAGTGTTTTCAACCGCAGGTGACTTGAATCGGACGAAGCTTAGAGCGATAGTATTCGCCGACGCGACCAAAAAACTCGCGCTTGAGCGGATCCTCCATCCGCGGATTCGCCGCCAATGGAGGACAGAGGCGAAAGGGCATCGCAATTCTCCCAAACTTTTCTTTGCTGACATTCCACTTCTTTATGAGACCGGTGGAGAAATCTTTTGCGACCGAGTGGTCGTGGTGGCCTGTTCGCAGAAGCTGCAGCTGGCCCGCTTGCGAAAACGGATGTCTGTCAAAAGCGCCGAAGCCAAACAAATGATTAACTCACAAATGCCGCTCCAGGAAAAAATCACACGCGCGGACCACGTCGTTTGGAACAATGGGGATCGAGCGTCGCTTATGGGGCAGGCGCGATTTTTGGTCGCATTATGGCAAGGGCAAACATGGACGAAAAAGTAGAGACATTGAGTTCGCAGACGGAAACTGTAGAGACAGGCGTCTCGCCTGCGCACGAACAAGATGCGGCCGACACGGCCGCCGCTACAGCGCCGAGCGCGCTCGATTTGAACGAGCTACAGGAGTTCTCGGAGAAGAAACTCAAAGCGTTGGCGCGCGATTTGGATCTGCATCTGCATCCCGCGCGATCGCGCCATCAGCACATTCTCGATATCGTGCGCGCGGCAACCTCGAGTGGCGCAACAGTTACGGCGGAAGGATTCGTCGACCAGGTGAGCGATGCGTTCGCGATGCTGCGCTGGCCCAAACTAAATTTCCTGCCTGTTCCCGAGGATGTGGCCGTTCCGCGCACGCTGATTGAGCAATATGATCTGCGGCCCGGGCAAAAGGTTGCCGGCACGGTGCGATTGCCGGTGCAACGCGAGAAGTTCCTGTCGCTCGACAAGGTTACAAAGGTCGAGAATCAAGCCTGCGAGGAATGGAAGCAACCGACGGCGTTCGACAAGCTCACGCCGCAATTTCCGCAGGGCAGAATCATCTTGGAGAACCCGAACACAAACTCCATTTGCGCACGCGCGGTCGATTTGCTGACGCCGCTCGGTCGCGGGCAACGCGGCCTGATCGTTGCGCCGCCGCGAGTGGGCAAGACGATTTTGCTGAAGGAAATTGCGAAAGCGATTCGGGTAAATTATCCCGAGATTGTTCTTATCCTGCTGTTGGTGGACGAGCGACCGGAGGAAGTGACTGATTTGCAGCGGGAGATCGACTGCGAGATTTATCATTCAAACTTCGACGAAAGCGTGCAGCGCCATGTGCAAGTAGCGGAGATGGTGCTGGAGCGCGCGAAACGCCTCGTGGAAATGAAACATGACGTGGTGCTGTTGCTCGACAGCCTCACGCGGCTTTCACGCGGCTATAATAATCTGGAGCCGGGCAAAGGCCGCATCATGTCGGGCGGCGTCGAAGCGAAAGCGCTGACCAAACCCAAGAAATTTTTCGGGTCGGCGCGGAACGCGGAAGAAGGCGGCAGCCTTACCGTGCTAGCCACGGCGTTGACCGAAACCGGCAGCCGGATGGACGAGCTGATCTTCGAAGAGTTCAAGGGCACGGGGAACATGGAATTGCATCTCGACCGTGGGCTGCAGGAAAAAAGGCTTTATCCGGCAATTCACCCGATGCTCTCGGCTACAAGACGCGAGGAATTGCTTTATCACCCAGAGGAATGGGAGCGCGTGCTGATGCTGCGCAAAACAATGGGCGCGTTGCCTCCGCTCGAATCGATGGAAAAACTCATCGATAACCTGCACGCGACCAAAACGAACGCCGAATTGCTCTTGAGCGGATTGCGGTGAGAGAGATGGCGATCGCAAAATCTGCTTCCCACGATGTGATCGCGTCGGAGCAACAGTTGGCCGATTTGATTCGGCAAATCCAGGCGGCCGATCGCGTCGCCCTCGATACTGAGGCAGACAGCCTGCATTCGTACCGAGAAAAACTTTGTTTGGTCCAGATCAGCGCGCCATCCGCCGTCATCCTGAGCAACGTCGAAGGATCCCGCGGAACTGCCTCAAACGTAGCGTTACCTGGTTCCTCGCCTTCGCTCGGAATGACTGTCCAGTCGGTTTGCGATTTCATTGTTGATCCGTTGAGTAGTCTCGATTTGGAGCCGCTACGCCAGGCGTTGGAACCGAGAGAAATTGTTTTGCACGCAGCCGATTACGACCTGCGGATGCTCCGGCGCGGCTTGAATTTCGCGGCGAGCAGAATCTTCGACACATTGATTGCTGTGCGGTTGCTTGGAATTCACGAATTCAGTCTGGGTGCGCTGGTGAAACGCTTCTTCGGTGTCGAGCTTCACAAACATTCGCAAAAGGCAAACTGGGCGCTACGACCGCTGCCGCCGCGGATGCTGAAATACGCAGTGGACGACGTGCATTATTTGTTGCCACTTGCCGCAAAATTAGAGGAAGAGCTGGAGCGTGTTCACCGCCGCGATTGGTTTCAGCAATCTTGTGGGCGTGCCATCGAGCTAGCCGCCGCTGAGCGCGAACGCGTCCAGGATGAACTTTGGCGCATCGCAGGAGCCGGCGCGCTCGATCCGCATACGGGAGCAGTTCTGCGCGCGCTGTGGCAATGGCGGGAAACAGAAGCAGAACTCGCAGATAGACCGCCATTTCATATTTTACAGAACCACGAGCTCTTGAAAGCGGCGGAAAGTTTCACTTCGGGACACGTTCCCGACTACAAACACTTCTCCGCTCGCCGGCGGCAGACGTTCCGCGAAGCAGCAAAAATTGCGTTACAATCGCCGCAATCAGAGTGGCCGGTCATGCGCCGCCGCTCAGGTTCTCGACCGACCGAGGAAATGCGTCGACGCTCCGATCAATTGCGCGAACGTCGCGACAAAGCGGCTGCGCAACTTGGGTTGGAGCCATCGTTCATTGCATCCCGCGGTGCCCTCGAGGCGATTGCAGCTGATTCTGCGCGGGCAACGGCCTTGCTGGTTCCCTGGCAACGCGAGTTGATCGGAATGGAAGACTGACGTTGTAGCTTGCATCGGTGATGCCGGTGGCGCCTGAAGTAGCTGCTTCGGTCCGGGCATCAACGATCTCCGCTACAGGGTTGTTATGGAATTACCAGCGCTTGACCGACCGTGAGGTCTTTTGGATCGCGAATACTCTTTTTGTTCGCTTCAAGGATGGCTTTCCAACGTTTCGGCGATTTATAAAACTTTCGCGAAATCGAGACGAGCGTGTCGCCCGACCGCACAACATAGGTTTGGCCTGCTTTCTTTGATCCGGCTTTCCTGGAGTCGTTTCCTTCCAATTTCTGTAATGCCGTTCGTGATGCTGCGCGCTCTTCGATTTCTTTGTGGAGCGTGAGATTTTCATTGCGCAACCGCCCCGCTTCCGCCCGAGTGATAACGGAATCCCCGGACAACGCCGTGAGCGCGGCGATCTCGTCGCGCTTGATCGAATCCTTGACGTCTTTTGCATGCGGCCCGTTTGGACTTAGCGCGAGATAGCGCTTGAAATGGTGCAGGGCGCTCACGGGATCGTTGAGCTTGTCATCGTAAATAAGAGCCAGTTTGTAGTGGACCTCGGCACCTCGTGGGCTGTCATCGAGTGTGGCTTCATAGAGGTTCACCGCTCGTTCGAAGTCGCCCTGGGCTGATTTATTGTCTGCGTCCTGCATCAGTTGAGCGTATCGGGAATTGCCTAACCGATCGCACCCAGCTAACCCGCAAACGAAAAGCAGCGAGAGGCAAAGCCAACTCAGAGTCGCAGTTGCGGGCCACAGTGAAAAAGAACGTGAGCGGAGAGGCTGAGGGTTGTCAGGGCAGCGCATTCTCGGCAATTTGCTTACTTGTGAGCGTGCGTGCACTTCAAATCTTTTTATCACTAGCGACGGCGCTCCTCCTTCCCGCTGCGCCCGTGCATGGCGCGCTTTCAACCGGCAACACTTATTCGATTAGCTTTGTCGATCTCGACGGCAATAAACTTTCCACGGCAGATGGACACGTCACCATCGTCGTGTTGACGACATCTGCGGATCGCGAACAGGCGCGCACAGTGGGGGACCGTGTTCCTGATTTTTGTCTCGGCAAACCGGCTTACAGAATGATTACCGTTGTTCATTTTACCGGCAGACACATGGCAATAGGGCGGCGGATGGCGACTGCGTTCGTTCGGCACCGGGTGCGTGAAGAGGCAAAACGGCTTCAGGCGCGGTACGACGCAAAGAAAATCTCGCGTGATGCCAAGAGCGACATATTCGTCGTAACCGATTTTGAAGGGAGAGTAGCTTCACAGTTGGTTCAGTCCGCGGGAGCAACAGATTTCTGCGTGTTCGTATTTGGAAAAACTGGGGAATTGCTAGCGCAATGGCACAGCGTTCCCAGCGCCGACGAACTCGCTGCGGCCATAAAGAAATCTGATTAAACCCGTGGCTTCAGCCCGGCGGCAGCACCGCAGGTGAAGCAGCGGCGTTAATCAGATACTCTCAGTATTTCGGCACGGTCGGATCGATCAAGTCCGACCAGGCATCAATTCCGCCTTCGAGATTATACACGTTGGCGAAACCCCGTTGCTTCAGCAGTCGCACGGCCTGTGCGCTGCGGCGACCGCTGTGACAATGGATGATAAGCGTTTGCTCGCGGTGCAGCTCCTCTGCGCGCTCGGGGATTTCACCGAGCGGGATCAGTTTCGCGCCATCGATGCGTGCGATCTCAAATTCGAACGGTTCGCGTACATCGATCAACTCGAACGCGTCGCGCGCGGCCATTTTCCCTTTCAATTCCTGCACCGATATCGCAGGAACGCTTGCGTCATCCCGCGCGCCGCAAAACTGGTCGTAATCAATCGGCGCAAAGATTGTCGGGTTTTCACCGCAAACGGGACACTGCGGATCGCGCCGCAGCTTTAGCTCGCGAAATTGCACCTTAAGCGCGTCGAAGTGCACCAGGCGTCCAATTAACGGTTCCCCGATGCCGACAATCAGCTTGATCGTTTCAATCGCCTGAAGCATCCCGATGATGCCAGGCAAAACGCCGAGCACGCCAGCTTGCGCGCAGTTCGGGACTGACTCCGGTGGAGGCGGCTCCGGAAACAGACAACGATAACAAGGCCCGCCCAACTGCGGCGCGAACACAGTCGTTTGGCCTTCAAACCGAAACACCGAGCCGTAGATATTTGGTTTCCCCGCAAACACACAGACGTCATTCGACAAATAGCGGGTGGCGAAATTATCCGAGCCGTCAACGATCACGTCGTAGTCCGCCACAATTTTCACCGCGTTTTCGCTCGATAATCGACACTCGTGCAACTCAACTTCGATGTCTGGGTTGATGTCGCGCAGTCGGTCGCGCGCCGATTCGAGTTTGCTGCGACCGATATCCTTTGTTCCGTGAAGAATCTGCCGTTGCAGGTTGGTGAGATCGACACGGTCGAAATCGACAATCCCAAGTCTTCCCACACCAGCTGCTGTCAGATACAGCGCAGCAGGGGAGCCCAAGCCACCGGCGCCAATGCACAAAACACGCGCTGCCTTAAGTCGTTTCTGTCCCTCAGCAGTCACTTCGGGCATGATGAGGTGTCGCGAATAGCGTTGCAGTTCCTCCTTCGTTAGGCGGGTGCCGGAGACTCTTTCCTGGGCGACAACGCTTTTATGCATGGCTCGCCGTACGCTAGCACGGCTCTCAGCGCGACGCATGCCTCGAGCGGTCGCTCGTCAATGCGTATTCAGCATGGCACAGCCCGAGACATTACATGTAAGCAGAATTGCAAGGACGCCGAACCGCACTGATTGCTTCGGTGTGGTTTAACTGATCCGAATTGAATCAGATATCGGAACTATTCAGTTACCGTCACCGAAGTTCCGACGGGAGCGTTTTCAAAAAACCGGACGGCCATTTGTCCCGGCAAGCGGATGCAACCATGCGACGCGGCAAAGGGCGGGACGTAGCCCTGATGCATTGCGTAACCGCCTCTGAAGAACATGGCATACGGCATTCGCGCGCCATCGAAATGGGACCCTTTCGGACGAGTATCCTTTCGTGAGTCAATGTTTGACCTAACGACATTTCCGTATTCATCCACATAATCGCCGAACTCGCTCGAGACGTGTTCCGCATCTTTCGAAACCACCGTGTAATGTCCGGGCGGAGTCGAAAAGCCGGGTTTACCGGTGGAGACAGTTGTTTCGCCGACCAAAGTTTTGCCTTTGTAAAAGTAAGCTTTTTGCTCGCCGATGTGCACGATAATGCGTGGCTTTCCGGAAGCGCCTTCGTCGTTCCAAAAGCCTGCGGGAGCTGCGCGGGGATAGAGGCCCGGCTGATATGGTGTTGGGTACTCTTCGCAACTGGAAATAATCAGCGCCGCGAGCAGCGTGCCTGCAATTCTCAGTACTCGAGCATTATTCACAAAGCGGCGGATACTATTCAAAGGGAGGTTACTCATTCAACTCTAAAGTCGCTTTTAGTCGGGCGGGTGGTCGCCTCCGAAAAGCGTCGGGTTTCAGCCGCCGAAGGAGAGGCGTTAGGCTTAAATCGAGATCGGAGATCATGGTCGCTCAAGGAATCCCGATGTTGAAGCCGGTGGAATCCGGATAGGCAAAGGGAGACGCGAGCCTCATTCTGGCTACGACAGCATGGGTTTGACGCTTTACTCGCGTAGAAATACGCTCATGGCTATGACCAGAGTGCAATCGCCGATTAACGTAGAGAAGTGGATTGAAGAGAATGCTGAGAAATTTAAGCCGCCCGTAAGCAACCGGTATCTTTATGATGGCCGAGATTTTTTTGTGATGGTCATTAAAGGGCCCAACGCGCGGAATGATTTTCACCTCGTTGATTCGGAAGAGTACTTCTATCAACTCAAAGGCGACATTAAGGTGCGAATCCGCGAAGGCGACCGCATCATTGATCACATTGTCCGCGAGGGCGAAACGTTTTTCATTCCGCCGAATGTGCCGCACTCGCCCCAGCGGCCGCCAGACACCATTGGCCTGGTTGTGGAGCGGCGCCGGCCGCCGGGTGAAAAAGAACACGTCATCTTCTACTGCGAAAATTGTGGAGCACTGGTGGAAGACATGCACTTCGATTGCAAAGACATCGTCGACCATTTTAGCAAGGCAATGCTCGAATTTTGGAGCAACGATGCGCGTCGGACCTGCAAGAAGTGCGGTAAGAAAGTGGAAAAAGCGCAACCGGTAAAGGCGCTGTAACGCCTTAATGGAGGGCGCCTGCATCAGGCGCCTTTCGACATTGGCGTTTCACAGAATGGAGCCGGCGGGGGCCAAGCGACATAGACGGGAAGCCCGAAGGGAGAGCTCGCTGGCGCGAGCGAATCAAACCCCCTACACTTCCAGCCCGTGAAGATCGATCTGCACACCCACATTTTGCCGCGCGACTGGCCGGACCTCGACGCGAAATACGGCTATGGCGGTTTTGTGCGGCTCGATCATTACAAGCCATGCTGCGCGCGAATGATCGTCGGCGACCGGCTGTTTCGCGAAATCACCGACAACGTGTGGGAGCCAACGCGCCGAATCGAAGAGATGGACGGGGAGGGGGTTTCGATGCAAGTCCTTTCCACAGTTCCGGTGATGTTCAGCTATTGGGCAAAACCGACTGATGCGCTCGATCTCTCCCGGCGACTGAACGACCACATCGCCGAAGTGGTTCGCGATCATCCCACGCGCTTCACCGGTCTCGGAACTATTCCAATGCAGGACCCCGACCTCGCCGCAGGCGAACTGGAACGCTGTGTCCGGGAACTGGGGCTCCGCGGCGCGGAGATCGGAACGCACGTTGATGCAAACCCGCATTTCGGACGCGTAGATACTCTGAACCTCGATAATGCAGCACTTCAACCGGTCTGGAGCGCCGCAGAAGAACTAAACGCCGCGATCTTTGTTCATCCATGGGACATGCTGGGCAGCGAGCGGATGCCAAAATACTGGCTGCCGTGGCTGGTCGCCATGCCGGCAGAAACGTCTCTCGCGATTTGTTCCATGATTTTTGGAGGCGTGTTCGAGCGGTTTCCGAAACTGCGCGTCGCGTTTGCGCACGGCGGCGGCGCGTTTCCATTTACCATCGGCCGCGTCGATCACGCATTTCATGTGCGGCCTGATGTGGTGGAGGCGGAAAACAGCACCAGTCCGCGTCGCTATCTCGCTCACGACGGCAAGCCGGCGCGGTTTTATGTCGATTCACTTGTCCATGACGCCGACGCGCTGACGCTGCTTCTCAAATTGTTCGGCGCAGAACGGATCGCATTCGGTTCGGATTACCCGTTCTCGTTAGGCGAAACGCATCCGGGCAGACTGATCGAATCCATGAAGCTCGCTGACAGAAAGAAGGCCCAACTGTTTTCCGGGACCGTGCGCGAATTTCTCCGGCTCTAGTCAGTTCGACTCGAGATTCGTGCTTCGTCGTTCCGCGGTGCGAAGGCGCCACGGTCACAGCTCGTGCCGGATTGCCCAGAGATCGTGAAAGACAGGTCTGAATAGCGACTCCTTCAAAAAGGGCACACCCGGCGAGCCGCCAGTGCCTTTCTTCCCGCCGATTGTCCGCTCCACGAGTTTCACGTGTCGGTAACGCCACTCCTGCAGACCTTCGTCAAAATCGGTCATCAACTCGAACAGGATCGAGCATTCGGGCGAATTTTTGTACAAGCGCAGAATTTCTTTCTGCACTCGTTCGTCTGGACCATTCGGTTGGGTCACATCTCGATTCTTCAACTCCGTCGGGATCTGTGCACCTCGTGTCTCAAGAAAATCATAGAAATGATCCACCACCGTGCGTGCATTCAGCAGCTCATTAAGATGATCGTAACCCGGGTAATCCGGCTTCAGATACTTGACCGTCGATGCCCGTTTGTACCCGAGCGCGAACTCAACCTCGCGAAACTGGACGGATTGAAATCCCGATGCTGTCTCAAGACGGTCGCGAAAACTCGAAAACGATGATGGCGTCATCGTTTCGAGAATGTCGATCTGCGCCACGAGTACTTTCATGATGGTGCGCACACGCTTGAAGGTGTGGATCGCCCCGAAGAGATCGCCTGCGGAAAAATCCCTCTTAATTTTGTCAAACTCATGCAGCAACTGCTTAAACCAAAGCTCGTACGTCTGATGGATGATGATGAACAGCGTCTCATCGTGTTCCGGCGGGCTGGAGCGCGGCTTCTGAAGCGAGAGCAGCTCCTCCAGATCAAGATAGCTCGCGTAGGTTAGCGGCGGCATAAGCTCTAGATCGAGATACTAGATGCTAGATGCCGGATGAGAAAGCCGGTTCTGACTTATCTCCTTCGCCATCACCGCAGGTGACGCAGATATTCCCGATCCCATGCTGCCGGGATACTCTCGCGAGCCGAGTACGGCCCCGGCTCATACGCGCGTGAAGAAATGCCTTGCTGACTCAACTCGCACACGTGCCAGTCTTGCTTGTTAACCATGTCCCAGAACTCAACGGCATCTGCCGGATCAAAACCGTCGCGCTTGAATGCTTCCGGATTAAAGAACCAATCGCAGAAGATTAGTGTGCGTTCCGATGACTGTGGCTTAAGACGATGCAGCATCACGTAATCCGGATGCAGACTCAGCAGCATGTTCGGAAAAATGGAGTAGTAGAAAACGAAACGGAAATCTTTGTCGCCGAAATTGCCCACGGGCAACGCACAGGCATTGCCGCTCATAGTCAGGCTTTTGTCGCTAGCGATCCGCATGAATCCACCTAAAAACGGTCCTTCGGTCAGATCATTCTCTGCGGAGTCAGACGGTGAAATTTTAGACAACTCCGGATGCACGCCCAAGCAGTGATAACACTCCGAGTAATTTTGAAAGATTAACTTCCAATTGGCTCGGACGTCGTACTCGATCCGTTTCGCCGAGCGCAGCCCTGCGAGGTTCCAGGGCGAAAATTTTCCGCCGAGCGGCTCAAACCACTTTTCCAGTAAAACAGCGGCATCCGCGAGATTCAGGAATATAAAACCTTCCCAAAGACCAAGCCGCGCCGGCTTCAATGGATATTCAGCCTTGTTGAAGCCCGGCGTCTCATCCATGTGCGGCGCGCCAAGCAATCGCCCATCCAGCGCGAACGTCCACGCGTGATACGGGCACTGAATCGCTGCGGCGTGTCCGTTTTGCTCTTCGCAAAGTCGCGCCCCGCGGTGACGGCAAACGTTGTAAAAGGCGCGGATCGTCGATCGTTGATCTTTCGCGACGATCAAGCTTTCGCCGGCTACGTCCGCAAGGAAATAGTCGCCGGGTTCAGCGAGCTGGCTTTGATGGCCCACCAATACCCAATTGGTCGCGAATATCTTCTGCAACTCTTCAGCAAAAATCTCCGGTGAAACAAAATAGCGCTGCGGCAGCGTCTTCGCGCCGGGCTCAAAACTCGCAGCCGTTTTGCGAAAGTTCGATTCGTCTCTCGTTTGCGTCACAGGCACATTGCAAGCTGTATGCGCCATATGTTTGCGTCAACGCGGTTGTAGAGCCGGTCGTCGCGGCGACCGCCTCATTCCAAATCGGCCGAAGAAGAACTTACGCCAGCACCGCCTGGTGAAACTCGTACCAATCGTCAAGATTGTTCAAGTTCACGGCGTCTTTCGGAGAAGAAGCCTCATCCGCAATTTTGCATGCGCCCAGAATCCCCTTACGCGTTTCGTCGTCGTGATTGTAGCCGCGCACCGCAGCATTGTGCTTCTCGACGGCGTCCCGATTTAACGACTTCGCGTTTTTCTTTACCCACGCCTCGAACTGCGGATAGGTCGGCTTGCTTTGCCTGATGTAGTCTCGGACCGCTTGCTCTTCGAGTCCGAGCGCGGCGAGTGTCATTGCGTCGAAACCTTTGCCGACGCCGGGATAACCGGAAGCAAGTTTTCCTGATTCCTCCAGCGAGACCTTCTGCCACAGGCGCGGGAGATGAAGAACGCCAAGTGGGCCGGCAATGCCGGAACTGATCAATGGAACATATGTTTCAGCCATAGTACTAATTTCGGTAATCCCGGCACGCCCGCAATGCAAGTTCCCCTGCAGACCGGAACACCGCTTCACACTGGTCTACGATTGTTATTCGCTTCCGATCTCTGGCTTGGGCAGGGGAGATGAAATTTCGACCTGAGTAACTTTGCTGCCCGGCTCGAGGCTGGCCTCGAGTTCCACTTCTTGCCTGGGATCGGTGCGCGTGCTGAGAAACAGTATTCTCGTGGTCTTGCCGTTAACACTGATCTTGTTAAGGCTCTGATTGAGATTGTTCGCTGCTGCTGCTGACGCTTGCCAGCTTTCCGCTATTTTCTCCGGAGTAAGCGACGAGGTGCCGGTCTGAACGATTTTCACTTCCTCATCGACCAGCTTCTTCGTCGGCTTACCTGCGGGTTTGAACTCCGGTGTGACCGGCGTCCACTCGGGGAACGCGACAGGACCGGGGGCCTCAAGCTGTTTCTTGAGCGCGGCCTGTAATTTTTCCTTTTCGTCCTTTTCCTCCTGCTCCTGTTGCGCCGCTTGCTCTTTTGCCATTGCTTCCATATCGGCAAGTTTTTTCCGGGTATCCGGCGATCCGGGACTCTTTTGAAGGTCGCGCGCGTTCTTTTGCATTTCCTGCGCTTGTTTCAGCAACTGTTGAAGGTCAGGGTCTTCCAACGGATTGTCCTGTGCGCTGGCGGACGTGGCGAACAAGAGCCAGACGACGAGGACAGAGGTTGGTAAGTATTTCAAACGCATGCGGCGAGGATAATCGGTCTGGCTGATTTCCTGCAACGGAAATTCCGCTCGCAGCGCCAAACCTGTTTCAGGTTGTGACTAACCAAAGCACGGCCGCAACTGAGATTGCCGCGATTACGAACAGACTCACATACAGCAATGCATCCTGAATCTGCGCTCGCTTCGCCGCTTTTGCGTAGGGCATTCCTGTGAAAGTCACCATCGTGTAGAGCGGCAGATAGATCCCGGGCAACGCGGCTTCCAGCGCGTGATCCAGTTTCTTTTTCGCGCGAAATGTTTTCGATGCAGTCTTGTCTCGCATCTCGATGAAATTCCCGATCGCAAGATCCGCAAGCGCATCGGCGTTTTGTTTTCGGCGACGAAAATATTCGGCGAATGCGCGCTCGCGGTTCTCGGGAAATTCTTCAAGACACTCATCCAGCACGACGCAATCTTCGAAGGCAGCATTCATCCCCTGGCCGTAAAACGGTACGACCGCGTGAGCGGCATCGCCGACGAGGCAAGCCTTGTCCCGGTAAAACCACGGCGCGCAGCGAATGGTCACGAGTGAACCCGTTGGGTTATTCCGAAAATCATCGAGCAAACTTGGCATGAGCGACACGGCATCCGGGAACTCGTCCTCGAAAAACCGGCGCACATCGTCATCGGTCTTCATCGTGGCGAAGCTACGTCGCCCTTCAAACTCCCAAAACAGTGTGCAGGTGAATGACCCGTCGGGATTAGGAAGGGCGATCATCATAAAACTTTTCCGTGGCCAGATGTGAAGCGCGTTCTTTTCCATTCGCCATGAACCGTCCGGACCGGGCGGAATGGTCAATTCCTTGTAGCCGTGAGCGAGATAACTTTCGTCGTATTGAAAGTTAGCGATCTGGCTCTGCATCGATTTGCGCACTGCGGAGAACGCGCCATCGACGCCGATCACCGCGTCGCCCTGTGCGGTAACGGCGCCCACTGCTGTTTCCAACTGGGCGCTGGCTGACTCGAGATGGACCTCAGTGCATTTATGATTGAAGTGCACGCGGACGTTTGGATAACGCTGTGCCGCTTCAATAACCGTGGTGTTGAGCGCTGCGCGTCCGATCGAATTAATACATTTTTTCGGATCGACATCGTACGGGCTAAAATGCAGCTCGCCGGATCTATCGTGAATCATCCGACCGCGCATCGGGATCGCGTGTTGCAAGGCTTCCTCGGCGATCCCGATCTGTTCCAGCGCGTGAATCCCGCGTGTCGAAATCGCCAGATTGATCGAGCGTCCGCCGACGATGTTCCCTTCGCGGGGGTCAGCGCGCCGTTCGTAAAGATCTACGTCGTATCCGCGCCGTCCGAGATATGCCGCGAGCAATCCCCCCGCCAATCCGCTGCCAATCAGAACAAGTTTTGCCACTCTCCAAGAATCTACGAATCAGGAACTCAGGAAAGCAGGAAAGATTGCGAAACGAATGCCCGTCTCCTTCGCAGCCTTTAGTATAGACGCCCTACAGTTCCTTGAACGCGTCGCCCAGGTGATTGAGAACGTCGCGCGGCAACAGCGATTGCTCACTCTGATTGCCGTTAAAAATTGCGATCTCCGCTGCGCGGCCGCAGAGCCATGCACCGACTCGCGCGGCATCGTAAAGCGAAAGGCCTTGCCCCAGCAAACCGGCGCAAACTCCGGTGAGAACGTCGCCCATTCCGCCGGTGGCCATTCCAGGATTGCCCGTCGTGTTGTAGCTCAGCGGCCGACCGTGTTCAGCGACGATGGTCCGACTGCCTTTGAGTAAAAGTGTGATCGGAAAACGATCACAAAATTTCGCCGCTGTTTTGGCGCGCGACTGTTGCTCTTCGGGAAAAAGCCGTTTCATCTCGCCAGGATGCGGCGTGAGCAGCCGTTTGCCTTTGCAGTGCCGGAGCACGGA
>Ga0193750_1000252_pt1 | contig 15087 bp, 15 predicted proteins | sample L1c1metaG_FD_160569 | JGI IMG/M metagenome (GOLD analysis project Ga0193750, IMG submission 160569) | Soil microbial communities from a riparian zone of the East river system, Colorado, United States - L1c1 | ecosystem: Environmental > Terrestrial > Soil > Riparian zone | place: USA: East River...
CATTTCTTTCGCTGGAGAGGGACGTGATAGCGCCAAAGGTGCTAACGGGAACTAGGCGTGGACTGGCGTTTTTATTCTTTCCCGCGAGCGAATAGCCTGTTAAAGACGCGCCGTGACACGCGCCCCGTTCGCCTTATTGGTATTTGTCGTTGCGTCGGCATTCGCCAAATCGACGGCGCCATAAGTCATTTTTATCTCGCCGTGCGACTGTAGGGATTCCACGGCAAAAATCGGTGGATAGTTAAGACCGATTTTACGCCCGTCCCGTTGGATAAGTCCGTGATTCAATCGGTGACACCGTCACAGATTTACGCGTGGGAAGGACTAGGGGATGTAGATTTAACGCCCTACTCAGAAGCGCGAATGCCATCAGAAGAAAAGTGGTATGCTCTCACTGGCCGCGTCGTTGACGCAAAAGTGGAAGCAGACGGCGACATTCACATCGCGCTTGAAGATGCCACCGGAAGCAACGTCGGAACGGCGGGCGCCGCGATCGCGGGCGCCAGCGACCGGATGTTGCCGTCAAAAATGATCCCGACGAATAACAGAATCGTGCTCCAACGGAACTATAATCGTGATAATAATGAATTTGTGTAATTTTCGATTTTGCATAAACATATCAGGAACACTCGGGACAGGTCAGGTTAATCCGGGTGTTAGCCGAGTAGAAATATATCACAACAGGAGAAAAGAAAATCATTAAGACTATTATTTTATCTATGTGTCTAGCAGCTTCCTCACCTTCGCTTAATGCACGTGCCCAGGATACACTTACCCGGGATGCACTTGCCCATAATGACCGCCAGTATACTGACGGCCCGGTCACCTTTGTGACCTACATGCGAGTTGAGTACGGGCATTTTGAAGAGTACATCGATTGGCTAAATTCGACATGGAAGCCGACCATGGAAGCCACGAAGAAAGCTGGGCTAATCATCGATTACAAGATCTTCACGGCCACTCCAAAATCACCGGATCAGCCCAATATAATTCGCATGATCACTTATAAAAACATGGCGGCTTTAGATAAAGGCGTCGAGGAAGAAGCAGTGGCCAAGAAAGTAATCGGTAGCACCGAGGTTCAGAACAAGGCCAGAGTGGCCCGGAATGAATACAGAAAAGTTCTGGGCGATGAATTGATTCGTGAACTTATTTTAAAATGAAATTGTTATACGTGTTCAAAGAGCGCGCGCCAATATCTATAGAGCTCGCATGGCGTATCTCGTTATCATCCGCCAGCAGACTTCTTGCGTATAATTACTGAAGATAAAAACACATGCACCTCCGCCTCCTCACCATAACTTCTCTCATTGCGGGGATCGGCTTGGCCGTAAGCGCAATCGCGCAACCAGCGGTTCCGACCAAGGAATGGTCGTAACGCCGTTTGAACAAGTAAAATGTGTTCCTATCGATCCGATAAAGCCGAACGGGAATCAGATTGCTGTGGCCGAAGGGGACCCGGCCAGCGGCCTTTCCTCGATGTATTTGGAGTTCAAGAAAGGCGTCAACCCACACGTCGGAGATTGAGACAACCGCATAATAGTTTGTCGGCCTGACACCGGATATCCCCCTTTGACCCCGAGCCCACTGAGCGGAATATGATCCTAAAGCAGTCGATTGACTGGAAAAATGAATGGTTTCCAATCGATGATGTCACGTACTTGAACTTCGCGGCGCATGCGGCGATCCCCCGCGTGGCGCTCAACGCCGTACAGTTATCCGTTGCGGCAAAAATGCGCCCGCACATCGTCGATGACCGGTCCTTCTTCTCCGTTGCCGCGAGTTTGCGCCAGACGTTGGCGACCTTGATTGGGGCGAGCCCAGATGAAGTCGCTCTGACGAGCGGAGCGGGAGCGGGCCTCGCGGCTATAGCCTACGCACTTAAGTGGTCTCCTGGTGATGAGGTGATCATCGCGCGCGGCGAGTTTCCGGTGCAGTACGCAACGTGGAAGCCGATGGAGGCGCGCGAAGGTATTAAGGTGCGGATCGCAGTCCCGCAAGGTCAGTTTATACAGTCGGATGATCTGGTCGCAGCAATGACGCCGAGCACCCGAGTCGTTTCGGTGAGTCACGTGCGATTCGACGACGGATCGATGCTCGACGTCTCCTCGCTTGCCGCGGCATGCAAGAGGAACGGGACCTTGTTGGTTCTGGACGTGAGCCAATCCTGCGGCGCCATACCCATGAACGTGCGCAGTCTGGGAGCTGACTTTATCGTCTGCGCGGGCTACAAGTATTTGCTCAGTCCCTGGGGGACAGGCTTCCTGTGGACGAGGAAGGAAAACTTGGATTCGCTACGACCAGGACCCTACAACTGGCTGTCCCAGGGTGTGGAGAACTTCGCGCGCCTCAACTATGTGGATCCTGAACCCGCGCCAACGCTCAGTCGTTGGGATTCGGCCGAAACGGCGTCAATATACAACTTCAACCTTACCGTCATGGAAGCGTCTGCGAAGTTTGTACTGAATGCGAGTCCCGCGCTGATCCGTGATCACAATCAAGCCCTAATTAACTATTTCTTCGAACGACTCCCGGAGGGCTATCGGCTGGCGAGTCCGCAGCAGGCATCTCAGCGCGGTGTATTTGGTTGCATCGAAGTCGGCAGCCGCGGCGATACGGAATCTCTATATCAAACGCTGAGAGACGAGCGGTTCGTGGTTGCCCTGCGTGAGGGTAAAATTCGCGTCGCTCCACATCTGCTCAATTCGACCCAAGATATCGATCGACTCCTTGTCGTCATGGCGAAGGCGTGGAAGGGGGTAGCACATGTCGACCATTGACGAGCGCTTGAAGTCTCTCAACATTGTTCTACCCGACGTCATGCCGCCAGTTGTCGACGGATATGTGCCGGCGTTCTCGCCGTTCACTCGTTCCGGTGACCAAATTCATCTCTCTGGCCGCCTTGGCAAGGAGGGCGGTAAGCTCCTCTGCGGGAAAGTGGGCGATGACATTAGCCTGGAGCAAGGTAAGCTCGCCGCGCGAGGGGTGGCAATTGAATTGCTGGCGGTGCTCAAAGCCGCTGTGGGCGATCTTGATAACGTTCGACGAATCGTCAAGCTTTTCGTCATGGTTAATGGCGCGCCGAACTTCACAGAACCTCACCGCGTTGCGGATGGGGCATCTGAGCTACTTGTCCAAGTGTTCGGCGAGCGGGGCATCCATTCGCGCAGCGCCGTCAGTGTGGCACAGGTGCCATTTGGCGCTTGCGTCGAAATTGACATGATCGCCGAGATTGAGGCGACACAGCTCACCCAAGGTAAATAGTCCAACGCAGCGACACCGATAATTAACCCAGAATAGATCGACGATTCCTACCAGCACGCCGTTCAGACCTTCGGGATCTGATGCGGGCACTCGTCAATTCATCAAATTCCTGCGGGACATTACGTACCTTCGTTGGAGTTTAACCTGCATAGGCGTCGCTATCACTCGTGTCGGAGATCTTTCTGGAACCAATGGTGCGCATACGGTTCATTATTGAAGGGCTCCACCTCGACGAACCCAGCTCTCTCGTAGAGATGCTTTGCTTCAGAGAGCGAGCGGTTAGTCTCCAGTCGCAGGATCACCATTCCCCGTGACGCGGCCTCCGCCGACAATCGTTCCAGCAAACGCCGCCCCAATCCAAGGCCGCGCACGTCAGAAGCCACCCACATCCGCTTTACCTCTGCAATCCGTGTGTCAATGTGAAGCTTGAGTGCCCCGCATCCTACCGCTGCTCCCAGTAAGTTAGCGACAAATAGCAGCCCATTCGGCAACGTCATGTCCTCGTCGCTTGCGGAGATGCTCTGCGCAGGATCGAAACCCGTATCGAACCGACGGGCAAGTTCCTCGAAGTACGACCGCAGGCAATATCGGGCGTCGATGTCACGCGGGTCGATGATCTCAACCCGCACTTGCGACGCGAGGATGAGCCTTTCAACGTCGGCCATCGCGGTAACCAGACGGTCTCGCTGCGGCTCCGTCAGCGGCGTCAAGATCGATGCCGCGAGTTCATTGGACGAGTTATCCAATACCGCCCGCTCTGCAAGACCCTTACGGGTCAGTCGCACTTTTCGTACGCGACCATCATCGTCATCGGGATCGGTGGTCACTAGCCTATCTGCCTCTAGCCGGCGCAACTGTCGGCTGAAGTATCCCGAGTCCAGGCCAAGACGGGCGCGCAGCCGCCTTACCTCAGACCCAGCCACCTCAATTTCCCACAGCAGTCGCGACAATCCCAGAGAGCGTCCACGAGACAGATAGGCATCGTCCAGCGCGCCGATTCGCTGAGTAACGGCGCGGTTGAAGCGCCGAACCAAATCAATCTGATTTTGCTTCATTCTCTGACTATAGTCAGAGAATGGCATTTTGAAAAGATCCCCTGCTACGGGCTATCAGCTGTAAACAACGTAATGGCGCGCAACAGCTAGTCTCTTATATAGGGTCGCTCCGCCCGCGCGCTTATGCCTGGAGGCTGTATTTTGCACGCCGTCGGGGCAAATCTCAGAATCGTGCGGAAACGGCAATATTATAGTGATAATAATGAACTTGTAGAATTGTCGGTTCTCCGTTAAAACTGCAACGAGTTTATGCTTTTGTGGAAAGGAGAATGACATGCGCATTGGTTCGGTTTCGCATTCCTTGCTGATGTTGATTGCTGGCGGCACGGCCTCCCTGATACTGGCCGCGGGATCTGCGCGCGCTGCGCCGCGCGCGCAGGCCGATCTGGTGGAGTTCGAGAAGATGACCTGGGTGGAAGTGAAGGCCGCGCTCGCGGCGGGCAAGACGACGGCGCTCATCTACACCGGCGGTGTCGAGCAACGAGGCCCCCAGGACGCGAACGGCGGCCATAACCTCATGGCGCATGCGACGGTCGAGGCGATCGCGAGAGAACTCGGCAATGCTATCTTCCTGCCCGTGTTGCCCTACACTCCGAACGATGCAGAACCGATTCCCGGTACCATCGGGATCACGAACGAGCTGCTCGCTGCCATGCTCGAGCGCATCACGGAGCAAGCGATCCTCAACGGTTTCCGCAACGTGATTCTGATGGGCGATCACGCTGGCGGCCAGCCGCAGGTCTACGAGGAGGTCGCCAAGAAGCTCAACGCACGCTACGGAGCTCTCCGTGTGTTCTACTGTGACCAGGTCTATAGGCCCGCCAGTGATGCGTTCGATCAGTACCTGGCGCAGCACGGCTATCCACTCAGCCTCCACGGTGGCATTCCTGACACCTCGGAAATGATGTATCTCGACAAGGACAACACATGGGTGCGCAGAGATCTGGTCTCCTCTGCAGTGGGAGATCCCGTCGTCGATGGCAAGCCGCAGATCGGGCCGCATAGTCCACAAAACGGAATCCTGGGTGACGCGCGCCGCTCAACGGCGGAGCTGGGGAAGCGCGTATTCGACATGAGGGTCGATTACGCGGTGAGGCAGATTCGCAGTCTCCTACCGCCCCCATAAGCGCAAGGCGCGCTCTCGGCTGGGGACTCGATTCTCTCCCACGAATCGCCCGCGGCGAGGGAAGCTATCTGTACGACACGACGGGTCGTCGGTACCTGGATGGCTCCGGCGGCCCGGCCGCGTTCAGCCGGCGGTGAAGAACCGAGAACAAAATGTCCTCAAGACCGCTCAGCTCCAACAAGCGACGTCCGGGGACTACTTGGGCGGTCGCGCCGCTCGCCGATTCGCGGGCACAACTCTTCGGTGTCTCGTCACGGGCTTCTTGGTGTCGGCAGCCTCAAACAATTGCCGAAACCCGTGTGCCAACAGTTCGACGGCCTTCCCCAAGGCGCCGAGTTGCCCAACCCGGACTATCGCGACGGATCGGTGCAGGTCAAACGATGGGGGACGCAATACTTTCACGGGATCGATAGAATGATTCCTGGCAATAAAGCGAGCGGGTAGCAGCCCGACACCATAACCGGACTGAACGAACGCCAGCTGCATATGCATGTTGTGGACTTCAGCCGCAATCATTGGGGTGAAGCCGGCACGCTCCATCCGATCGATGAGGCTCGCCCGAAGAAAGCACCCGGGCGGATTGAGCACCCAGGGTGCTCGGCCCAAGCTTTTCCAATCACCGTCAACGTTGCCTGCGGCGCCTTGAACGATCTCCATGCGGTCGCTAGCGATGATATTCGTCAGAAGAGGTGGAGGCGCGGTTTTACCTTCGGGCAAAAGCACGGCAGCAACGTCGAGTTCACCCGCGAGGAGCCGGTGAAATAGTTCACTCGTGAGCTCGCTCGACAGCCGCAGTCGAACCTTGGGGTATTTCTCCGTCAGCGCCTGAATAGGTTCGATAAGCGTCCCCTCGGCCAGGGCATGCGCGAGCCCGATGCGCAAGAGGCCGTGAGGTTCGGCGTCGCTCGACGTAAGAGATTTCAGCGCTTCCGTGCGCTGCAACAGATCTCGCGCTTGTTCGAGCACCCTGGAGCCGAGCGAGTTCAGACGCGGAGGCTTTACCGAGCGGTCGAGCAACTCGGCACCCAATGCAGCCTCCAGCCTTTGCACTTGCCGGGTAATAGCAGAGGGCGTCCGGAATAGACGATCGGCTGCACGGGCTATGGACCCGGCCTGGGCAAACTCTACGAGGGCACGTAAATCATCGAGCAAGGGAACCTCCTAAAAGTACTCCTAAAACCTCTTCCCAACGAATAGCAGAATCGTGCGTAGAAGTCAATATCATTGTGATAATAATGAAGTTGTCGAATTTTCTGTCTTGCATCAAAATAGATAGCTGATGCGTGCATACGAGCCTGCTGGAAGGAATTTGATGACCACATTATTTCAGGACGTGCGGTACGGACTGCGGCTGCTTTGGAAGAGTCCGGGTTTTACGATCGTAGCGGTGCTTTCCCTGGCTTTGGGCGTGGGCGCGAATACGGCGATTTTTAGCATCGTGAACGCGGTTTTGTTGCGTTCGCTTCCTTTTTCGCACCCGGACCGGTTGGTGAAGATCGTGGCCAACAATCGGGGGGTGGGGGCACAGGATATTGGACTCTCCGTTCCCGAACTGGACGATCTCAGAACAAGGGCGGGCGTCTTTGACCAAGTGACTGCTACCCAAGGTGGCCCTACAAACTTGACCGGCGGAGAGCGTCCGCAACATCTCGAACTGCTGGAGGTGAGTCCTAACTATTTTTCCATGCTCGGCACCTCAGCGCACATCGGGCGGGTGTTTGGTCCGGGCGACGAAGCGCCGGGTTTCGCGGAAGCGGCAGTAATCAGCGACAGTCTGTGGGCCCGCGGGTTTGGCAGAGATCCGGGAGTTCTGGGGCGAAGACTGCAGCTCGACAATGATCCATACACCATCGTTGGTGTTCTTCCGCCCGGATTCCGCCATCCGGGCCGCACAGTTGCCGCGGATGTCGAAATATGGATAACGGCAGGATTCAGAGCCGATCCCTTCCCGAAACCTGATCGCAGCCTGCGGTTCTTGCCCGGAGCGATCGGACTTTTGAAGCCTGGAATCAGCCTGGAGCAGGCGCAATCCAGGTTGAATGCTTTCACGGCCCAACTGCGGGCGGAATACGCCACCGACTATCCGGCGGGGTCGGGCTGGTCGATTGAGGTGGAGCCGTTGCAGGAGTCGTTGGTGGGCAACGTCCGGCCCATGTTGTTGGTGCTGATGGGCGCGGTGGTGCTGATCATTCTACTGGCCTTAGTCAACGTCGCGAACCTTCTCCTGGCGCGGGCTTCCGGAAGGCAACGGGAGATGGCAGTGCGTCTGGCCATGGGAGCAACCCGCTCGCGCATGATTCGGCAGTTACTGACCGAGTCGATGATACTGTCTCTGGTCTCTGGGGTGGTCGGGGTGCTGACCGCAATTGCAGCCTTGCATTTTGTGCAGTTTTTGCCGGCGCGAATTCCCCGGCTGGCCGAGGTGCAGGTGGACTGGACAGTGCTGGCTTTCGCCTTGCTGGTTTCCTTGCTTGCCGGGCTGGGGTTTGGTTTGGTTCCGGCCCTTCAATCTTCGAAGGCCGAAATTGCAGTAGCCATTCGAGAAGGAGCCCGAGGATCGGGCACCAGCGGCAAAACCAACCGGTTGCGCGGTCTGCTGATCGCCTCAGAATCTGCCCTAGCGGTGGTGCTGATGGTGGAAGCGGGACTGCTGTTGCGCACATTCTGGGGACTGCTGCAGGAAAATCCCGGTTTTAATCCATCAAGAATTGTTGCCGCCAATCTCTACCTTCCAGTGCCCAACAATCCTGATATGGATCGCTACGCCAAGCCCGAAATTTTGAACTCTTTCGTGCGGGAGGCTGTGCGCCGCGTGAGTGCCATCCCGGGAGTTGATCTCGCTTCCATGACCACTGATTTACCAGTCACCCACTTGTCGCGGCGACGCCCCGTCAATATTGAGGACCGTCCGGACGAATCTGCCAAAGGTCTGTTTTCTGAAATCACCAGTGTGACTCCTGAGTATTTCAAGGTGTTACAGGCTTCGTTAGTGCGCGGACGTTACTTCACGGAAGACGATGATACCGGCAAACAGCCGGTGGCAATCGTCGATGAAAGCGCAGCTCGTACCTACTGGCCGGACCGCGATCCGATTGGGCGCCGTTTGAGCATTAGGAGCATTAGGGGCGCAGCCAACCCGCCGTCGTGCACCGTGGTTGGCGTGATCAAGGACATCAAGAGTGATGGCCTCGACCAATCCGGAGCTCCCCACATCTACCGACCGATCTACCAGTTTCCAGGACCCAGGTCTTTGTCTTTAAGCGTGACGGTCCGGACATCTTTACCTGCCACCAGCCTGGAACCGCTCATACGCCGTGAGATACAGGCAGTCGATCCAGATCTGCCGGTATTCAACGTCCGTACGATGAATGAGGTCATTGACGGTTCTCTGGCTTCGCGCCGCTTCTCCGCGGAGTTGGTGGGAGTATTTGCCGTGGTGGCGCTTCTGTTGGCGTCGGTGGGAATTTACGGTCTGTTGGCCTATATGGTGGGTCAGCGGGCGCACGAGATCGGAGTGCGCATGGCTCTGGGAGCCACGCCCTCGACCATTGGGAAAATGATTGTGAGCCGGGGCGCGGGTCTGGCTGGCATTGGAGTGGTGGTCGGCCTGATCTTGTCGGGGATCATGGCCCCGCTGATTTCCAGTTTGCTGTACGGAGTTCGGCCTATTGATCCGGAAGTGTTTATCGCTGTGCCATTGATCCTCATGGTGGTTGTACTTTTGGCAAGCTACATACCGGCGAGGCGCGCGGCCAGGGTGAGCCCGATCGTCGCCTTGCGCGAGAGTTGAAACATTCACGAAGGAGAAAAAATGCTGCGGACACTGTTTTCAGCGACGATTCTGGCCGGCGCGCTCGCCGGAAGTGCGATGGCGCAGGCGCCGGATGCCGGCTGTGCGTTGCCTTCGGAACCCAAGGGCATTCCCGCCGCGTTCGATGCGGCAATCAGCGGGCCCGCGGACAAGGATCGAGCCTGTATGAAGGCCCTGTTAATACCCGAAGCGCGCATGATGTTCGTTTCAATCGGCGCGGACGGGACGCCAAGCTACACCATCCAGACCTTGGACGATTGGATCGCCCGCGTCAAAGCCCGCGGCCATACCATGCTCGAAGAGAAGCAACTGAAGTTTCACATTGAGCGCTACGGCAACATCGCGCACTTATGGAGCAGCTACGCGCTGCACAGCGACGGCAAGCAAGTCGCGCGCGGCATCAACAGCATTCAAGCGATCAAAGAAGCCGGCGGCTGGCGAGTTACGGGCATCATGGTGCAGGCCGAGTCGGCCACTGCGCCGCTGCCCAAGGAATATCTGCCGTAAGGAACAAGCGTACAATCGTTTTTCAGTCTGACCCCGAGCACCCCCGTTATAACGCCTAGCCTGCAAAAAGTGGGGTAGGGAAACACCGGTCGCCCCCCTCCCGTCATTTACTCGTATTAACGAGCCGCGGAGTGACAGCTCCAACTACCATCACAAAACCCCCGCAATTTGGCGCAGCCAAACGCGAAGCATGAATCTGCCGTCTTAACGATCACACAAAACAAATGATTTGTGATCCCCCTTTCCGGTATAGGAGGCATGACTCGAAAAGACTTCTGACCGTTAGCTGAAGCCCTCCATCACAACACACCTACAGTTACAAGTAGTGACGCTGAAGTAGCCCTATTCATACAGATCGTCAGCGACATCGCCATGGCTTGCTGTCAAGCAAATCCTAGGTTCGACAGCAGACGCTTCGAGACAGCCAGCGGGCTTGCAGAATCGGCGACTGCCTTTTCGCTGGAACAATCAGCCAAAAGAAGCAAAGCCGCAAAGGCACGCCATAGCAATGGGAGCCGGCTAAGAAGTCTTGTCAGAGTCAAGGAGAATGGTGACCGGGCCTTCGTTAATTAACTGGACCGACATCCTAGCTTGGAAAATTCCTGTCGCCACGCGAACACCGAGCTTGCGCAGCGCGTCGCTGAACTCTTCGTAGAGCTTGTTCGCCAGTTCCGGCGGCGCGGCGGCAACAAAGCTCGGTCGGCGTTGACCGCGAGCGTCGCCATAAAGTGTAAACTGCGAAACGACGAGGGCGCTGCCTTTCACATCCAGGAGCGATCGGTTCATTTTGCCATTGTCGTCATCGAAGATCCGAAGATTTGCAATCTTCCCAGCCATCTTGGCGGCGGCCGTTGAGCTATCGTTACGAGAAACGCCAAGCAAAATCACCAAACCCGCTCCGACTTCTCCGGTGACGCTGTCTTCGACCGTCACACGCGCCCGGCTTACCCGCTGGACTACGGCTCGCATATGTGGGGACGACTCATCAAAGCGCGACCCGTCATTGTCGAATCGATGACATGTGTTCGGGCAGCCATCTATCTATCAGGGTAGTGACCTCGTCACTGAAGGTTTTGCGGTCTTGCGTTATTTGCTCTTCGCAAAACAAGGGCGGCAAAGGATTTGTTTTCGGTCCAGTGATACTCTGGATCCCTGGTTACCTCTGTCCAGGTGAGATAGGGCTGGCAGCGCCAGCTGTCGAGCAAAAGACCCTGCTCGAAGGGTTGTCCTCGGGCCGTAACTACGATGGCATTATTCTCGTTCATCGTATGCGGCTCCGACTCCGCCCAGTGGAATTCGAGCGTTTGCAGCTTAAGCGCATTCAATCGCACGAGAAGCTCCGTTGAGTACTGGAAACAGTATCCTCCTTTCCTCGCTCCAGTCTTGATTAAGAAGTTTTGGATGCCGGGCAGCCACGTCGCGAGCCCGACCACACGCCATTTGCGAGCCAGCTCTCGTCCGGTTGTGATCGCGCAATAGGTGACTCGCTGAGCGTCATCCAGACTAATGGTAGTGGAGAGTGCTTTGATTCGCATTATCAACGCACGGTCTTCAGAAGCGGTGGCAACGAACAGCTCCTTACCGCGGTGCGGGTAAAGGGTGAGTAGTAACAGGGGTAGCACTGCGAACATTCGAAAGGAGTCCGTCTGCACTTTTTGACCTTCGATTGGCTAAGGAATGGGCCTCAATCAGGACTCGCGATGGAAGTGCGAAGCCGGACCTCCGTCACAAAAATGAATTGACGCGCGTCCTCCCGGCGGGCGAACGCCGCGAGTGGCGAGAATCGGACGATGCATAAGGAGTTCTTTCTATCCTCCCGGTCCGTTACTCGCGTTGGAACTGCAAAACTGGAATGGGAGAGGAACTACCGGGAGGAACAGACCCCTCGCTCGATTCCAGATTATTTCCCGAAGGATGGCCGCCAATGTTCACCGGTGTCCAGCTTTATTTGCTGAAAACCCGGATTATGTCCCTTTGCCAAAGAGATCAGATTCCAATGAAAGCACAGTGAAAGCGCAAACTATGGGACTACCTTGAGAGTGAGATCGTTCCCAGTGCCTCCGCTGTAGTTCACTTTGAACTTTGTTCCATCAGGGCTCGTTAGGACCAGACCGTTAGAGAGGTTTCTGAATCGGCCCGAAATCGGCAGGTTCGAGGTGTTGTCAATCACTCTGAAGACTGTGCCGACAGCCAACGTGCCGGTACCGATATCCTTGAAGGCAAACTGCGCGTTGTTGTTGATGGTTACTCCGGAAGCGGCCAGCTTAGACGCTATCCCACTGCTTCGGTTCAACACGCATTTGTAAGTTGAGTCGGACTGAAACGTTACAGGGTTACTGATGGTGAGAGTGCCGGGACTGGTTGCGCTGTTGCCGGGGAGCACGGTTGCTTTGGAGGTAGTTCCTACTCCTGTTCCAACGGTTACAGCGCCGGCGATTCTACCCACGCCTTCCAGCGTGCCGGCGTTGACTTGAACCGCGCCCGTGCCGGTGGCAGAGCCAGTTGTGTTCTTAACTAGGAGCATACCCTTGTTAATCGTTGTACCGCCCGTGTAGGTACTCGCGCCGCTGAGCGTCAGCTTGCCGTTGCCGATTTTTGTAAACGAACCGCCGGATCCCCCGTTCTGACCTCCATCTTGGATCACGCCGGAAAAGGTCGTGCTCAGGTTGTTGCCGCCCTCGGTCAGGTTGGTGGCTCCAGCGCTACCATTGCCTCCGAGGAAAACAAGGCCGCTCCCTTCAATCGAGCCGACTGTTACGCCGGGAGCGTTATGAAAACTCAGCTCCAAAAATCCGTTGCCGAAAAGTTTGATTCGCGAAGTGCCACCAGCGGAATCATTCTCAAAATCAATTTCGCCACCACCGCCGCCGCTCGATCCACCGTTCGCTATCAACATAGCATTGCCCGCGGTCGAGGTTTCGACGAAAATCATGTAACCGCCGAATGCGCCACTGACAGTGGCACCGTCGTTGGTAAAGACACCGTTGCCGCCCGTCGACGTGCCAAAGAATTGTGCCACGCCGCCCGATGCGCCGCTGCCACTACCACCGTTATTGGTGACGACGCCGTTGCCCGCCGTCGAGCTATCGGCGAAAGTCACCGCACCGTTGCCATTGGGTGCAATGCTGTTTGAACCCTCATTGGTAAATGTGCCATTGCCCGCCGTGGCGCTGTTAGTGAATAGAACGCGACCACCGATTTCGCTAGAGGCCGTACTCGCGCGTTGGATGAATCCACCATTCCCGGCTGTAGCAGTATCTTGAAATTCCGTCCGACCGCCTGACATAAAGCTGTTGCCCCCGGCGTTGTTGGTAAAAAGGGTAGAACTTCCCGCGCTAGCGCTGTTGGTGAACACGATTCGGCCGCGCTGAGTTGTATTCGCGAGATTCACGAAATTTTCTGTGATGCCTGAATTGTTGCTGATCCCAGCGCCGCTAATGGTTAAGACAAAAAATCCGGAGCTGGTAGTGATGGTGAACGCACTCGCGCCCGCGTTGAACACGATGCCGTTGACTTCGGTATCGGCCGACAGGGAAACGCCGGTTTTATTAGAAGCGGCGAAGGTCGCCGTGTCGGACGGACCGTTGGGTGGGCCTCCTGCCGTCCAGTTGGTAACAGTGTTCCAATTCCCCGTTGCCGGACTTGTCTTCCACGTGGCGCTCCCAGCAAAGGCCGTGCTTGCTATTGCCACTGCGAGCAGCACGATCGCTGGAAGCAAGCTCCGTCTGGAAAGGCGCAAAACGGGTGTGAGAAGCGAGGGAAGAATAAGATTGATGTTTTTATAACGCAGGGTTGTCATTGTTTTTGTTGAGGCTGAATTGTTGAACTGCATTAATTGCAATCCAGTTCCCGCGTGGAACTAGGAACCATCCTGATGAGGCTTCCGAAAAGTTCGCCTCACTTCAGACTGACTCAGGGCTCCAGTTGGATCTGGAAATCGCGTTAAGCGGTGTCTCAGCGAAGGTGCCAGCCCCTGCGGCTTATTCAGCCGTGCCAAAGATGCGTTGAAACGTCCGGGTGACGTAATCGAAGGCATTTTTACCCGCACTCCGGCCGCCGTATATGGGACTTTAGTCCTATGCGTTTAGGAACCGGCGATCATCGATCCAGGCTGACCCTTGGTGCCGGTCGACATCATGCGGTAAGCTTTACCGGTGGGACGCGACGACGCGGATGGCGGAGCTCTCCGAGGGCGAGCGCGCGGACCTGATGAGCCGCGCCGACCAGATTTTAAGATGAAAAACGAAAACGAAAAAGAGAAAGCAAACAAACCATGAATTACAAACGCATCGAATTGGCAGCGCTTATCATCCTCAGCATATCATTTCTGTGGATAGCGTTTAGCCTTAGCGGAATAAACCGCAACGGAATGTCGCTCCACGTCAATCATTACTACGGCAGCTACGGAGACCGAAGATGACAACCGACATGGGAATGCTGAAGCGCATCGCCGAGCTTGCTGGCGGCGTCGTGGACGCGCGCAACAACACGATGCCATCGTTGAACTCGAAATATTGCGTTACTTTCATTGATCGAATGGTCCGTTGCGTCCGATCGGAACGATGCCGCCGTCGTCCTGCAACGAACCGCCCAAGCGCGCCGCGATCTCGGCTGCTTCCGGCAGGGTGCACGGCATCCAGTTGAAAATCAAGTTGCCAATAGTGATATGAGCGTCGCGCCATTGCCCTTTGGTGCCGGTGCTCATCAGGCGCTGCCCGACGCCCGTCTTCGTCGTCGTCTCGCGCAGCAAAGCAATGGCTTTCTCCAACCAGTACGAGTCCGCCCAATATTTCGTGACCGGATACTTAATTGGTTTCATTGGTTCGTTTTTCAAGAATGAGAACTCTTCGCGCAGAAAGCGCCTTGTTTTTTAAAGCCTCGCAAGCGCGTCGGACAGGCCACTCCGCTATGATGACCTTCAAGAGTGTTCAAACGCGGCATATCGGGCCGCTGCGCGCGCGTTTGAGGCTGTCGCTGGCGGTCTGAATGTCGTTGTCACTCCCGTATGATACTGCTCTCTCTGCTTGCTGACAACATGAGATATGTGTGGGATAGCGCACTTCTGAGGCTGTTTTCCCTCTAGAAACGCGTTTTTTGGTCGTCGGCGAGGGGGAAGCGCAAACCCGAGGAAATGCCCCTGAAAGAGGTTAACAGCCGACCGCTCTACCACTGAGCTACGCTGGATCGCGATTTGAAATTGGGCGCGGCAATTTTGCGCAGCTGATCGGTCACGGCAAGCTTCGTTTGACCGCCAAACTTCGCCTGAAAATTGGTTGCGGGGGCGGGATTTGAACCCGCGGCCTTCAGGTTATGAGCCTGACGAG
>Ga0193750_1000253_pt1 | contig 15058 bp, 13 predicted proteins | sample L1c1metaG_FD_160569 | JGI IMG/M metagenome (GOLD analysis project Ga0193750, IMG submission 160569) | Soil microbial communities from a riparian zone of the East river system, Colorado, United States - L1c1 | ecosystem: Environmental > Terrestrial > Soil > Riparian zone | place: USA: East River...
ACAAGATCGGCTTGGTGCGGCGTGCCGGGCCTCGCAGCGAGCTGTGCATGCTCGACTATGTCGCGCTGCCGCTGCTCGTCGAGCACAGCCGCCGTGACGCCAGTCGCCTCGCCGACCAGGCGCTGCATCGCGTCGGCATGGCTCAGTGCGCCGGCCAGCACTGGGAGAGTCTGTCCGACGGCGAGCGGGCGTTCGTCGCGATCGCTCACGGAATCGCCAGGGCCCCGCGGCTCTTGCTCGTCGACGACCCAACGGCGAACCTTGACGTGCTCGAGCGTGAGGAGATACTGCAGCTGCTGCGCTCACTGGTGGACGAGTCCGATCTGGCCATCCTGATGACGGCTCCCGACATGCCCGCGGCGCTCGGCTCCGACCAGCTTCGAGCGCTCAGCGGCGGGCGGCTGATCAAGCGTGCTCCCGACCCGCACGACGACGGCAACGTGATCGACTTTCCCGGTTACCAGCGTTCCGCATAGATGCCCCGCGCAGTAACCGCGGGGCTGTTCCCACCCGCTTCTGGACCGATTCGCTGATGCTGGAGCTGCGCGAGCTGGTCAAGCATTTCCCAGTCGCCTCCGGCCCGCCGGTCCGTGCCGTCGATGGTGTTTCGCTGTCGGTCGCCGGCGGCGAGTTCGTCGCCCTCTATGGACCAAGCGGCTCGGGCAAGACAACGCTGCTGATGCTGATCGCCGCGCTGCTTCGGCCCGACGCCGGCTCGATCGCGCTAGGCGACCGCGACATCTCCAAGCTGAGCGACCGCGAGGCCGCCAACTATCGCCTCTACCAGCTCGGCTTCGTGCGCCAGTCGCTGAACCTGATCGCCGGCGCCACGGCCACCGACAACGCGGCGCTGAAGCTCATGGGCACCGATGTGGGTGCGCGCGAGGCGCGCCGTCGCATCGAGCCGCTGCTCGAGCGGCTGGGACTCGCCGAGCGAGCCGCGCACCGCGCCGAGCAGCTCTCGATGGGCGAGCGCCAGCGAGTGATGATCGCGCGCGCTCTCTCCACCGACCCGAAGCTCCTGCTGGCCGACGAGCCGACCGGCAGCCTGGACACCGAGCGCAGTAGTCAGGTGCTCGCCCTGCTTGCCGACACCTGTCGCGAGCGCGATGTCGCCGTCATCCTCGTCACCCACGACCCCCAGGCGGCGGTGACGGTCGGCTGACCGACTACGACCCCGGTCGAGCGCCGACGCCGGCCGATGTGCGCTGAGCGCCCTGGCAGGCGCTCGCCGTGAAGCTCTCAAGCATCCTGCGCCTTTACCGCGTCCGCCTTCGCGCGCGCCTGACGCAGGAACTCTTCGCGGTGCTGGGCATCGCCATTGGTGTCGCCCTGCTGTTCGCCTCTCAGGTGGCCAACACGAGCTTGGACAGCTCCGTGCAACGTCTCACCGACGGCATCGTCGGACAGATGCGCTTTCAGTTGGCCTCGCGCGACAGCGCCGGCTTTGACGAACGCATGCTCAAGCAGGTCTCGCGCCTGCGCGGAGTGCAGGCTGCAGCGCCGGTGCTCGAGCAGAGCGCAAACGTCGTCGGGCCGTCGGGCCAGATCTCGGTCGATCTCGTCGGCGCCGATCCGCAATCGGCGCGCCTGGGCGGCAGTATCGCCCAGCACCTGGGGGTCATCTCGGTCGCGGGCCCGGCGAGGGTGCTCACCGTGCCCGCTCCGCTGGCCAAGAAAATCGGTGTCCTCTCGATTCGCCCGGTCGAGCTGCAGATCGGCGCGAGTGCGATCAAAGCCCTGCTCGTACCGCACCTGCTCGAAGGCGGCACCGGCAGCCTGGGTGACAGTCCGATCGCGCTCGCGCCGCTGCGCACGGTGCAGCGGATGTCGGGCATGCAAGGCCGGCTGACGAGCATCTACGTGCGCACATCGCCTGGGCTGGCCCGATCGGTCGAGGCGGAGCTGCAGCGCCTGGCCGCGGGGCGCTTGAACGTGCGCCCGGCCGACATCACCTCTCGCCTGTTCCGGCGCGCCGCCGGCCCGGTGGATCAATCGACGGCGTTGTTCTCGGCGCTGAGCGCCCTCGTCGGCTTCTTGTTCGCCTTCAACGCACTGATGCTCACGGTTCCGCAGCGCAGGAGCCTGATCGAGGATCTGCGGCTCGACGGCTATACGCGACGGATGCTCGTCGAGGTTCTGCTGCTGGATGCACTAGTCCTCGGCGTGCTGGCCTCGGTGCTTGGGCTCGTGCTTGGCGAGGTGCTGTCCATTGCGCTGTTCAACTCCAATCCCGGCTATCTCTCGTTTGCCTTTTCAATCGGCTCCGAACGCTACGTGACCTGGTCGAGCATCGCGCTTGCTCTCTGCGGCGGTCTGCTCGCCGCCGTAGCCGGAGTGCTCATTCCACTGCGCGGGACGCTCGCCGAGCGCCCCGCGCCGAACCCCCACGTAACCCAGCCGCTGTACGGGCGCGCTCGGTGGCTGCTGCTCGCGGCTGTCGCGTGTCTGGCGGGAACGACGGCGATCCTGCTGGCGGCTACGCAGGCGGCGATCGTCGCGATCGTCAGCCTGACGGCTGCCCTGCTGTTCTGCCTGCCCGCGCTGCTCGATCTCGCCGTCAAAGTCAGCACGCGCCTGCAACGCCTGCTCACAGGCGCCGCGTCTTACCTTGCCCTGATCGAGCTTCGTTCGCGATCGAACCGCGCACGATCTCTCGCCATTGCGGCCACCGGCGCCATCGCCGTCTTCGGAAGCGTTTCGATCCAAGGGGCCAGAGGAAGCTTGCAGCGCGGTTTGGACGCCTCGGCCAGGGGCATCGATTCACGCGCAGAGCTCTGGGTGACCCCGAAGGGCACCGCCAACTCGCTCGCGACGACGCCGTTCAAGGACGTCGCCGGCGCGTCGCTTTCGCGCCTGCCCGGAGTGCGAAGCGTGCGACGCTACCGCAGCAGCTTTCTCGATTGGGGCGACCGGCGCATGTGGGTGATCGCGCAGCCGCGTGATGACTCTAAACCGATCGCCGCCAGTCAGCTCGTCGACGGCAGCGCAGCTCTGGCAAACGAGCGCCTGCGGTCTGGCGGCTGGGTGGTCATTTCACAGGCGGTCGCCGCCGAGCACGATCTGCGCGTCGGCGAGTCGGTCACCGTACCCACGCCGCGCCCGACGAGCTTTCGCGTCGCGGCGCTCAGCACAAACCTCGGTTGGGCGCCTGGCGCGATGATGATCAACGCCGATGACTACGCTCGGGCGTGGCGCCGCGGTGACCTGAGCGCCTATCAGCTCGAGCTGTCTTCGGGTGCCTCGGCGGCGACGGTTCGCCAGAGGGCGCAGGCCGCCCTTGGGCCAGGCTCGCCCCTGCGCGTCGAAACGACCGCCGAACGCGAGCGCTTGCACTACGCCACCGCCGCTCAGGGCGTCGCGCGCTTGACGCAGATCCGCACCCTCGTGCTGATCGCCGCGGTGCTCGCGATGGCCGCTGCGATGGGCGCGATGATCTGGCAGCGCAGAATACGCCTGGCTGACATGAAGGTCGACGGCTTCAGCAGGATCGTCCTGTGGCGCGCGCTGCTCTGGGAGAGCGCCATCCTGCTTGGTGCAGGTTGCTCGCTGGGCGCCGTGTTCGGGCTGTACGGACAGCTCGTGCTGAGCAAGGCGCTGTCGCAAGTCAATGGGTTCCCCGTAATCGAAGCGATCCCGCTGTCGGCGGCCATCGGCAGCCTCGCGCTGATCACGGCCGTCGCTGTGGCAATCGTCGCAGTGCCCGGATACGCGGCTGCGCGCGTGCGGCCGTCTGTCGGCCTGCAGGATTGAAAACCGGCCGTCCAGGAGTCAGAAACGCGCCGCGAAGGAGACGACCGACCCACTAACTACTATCCGGGAGAATTCCGATGCATGGATAGATGCCCGACCCGCTACCACTCTCTCCGAGGCAGGTTTGGGCCCTTCTTACAGCTGCTTCGCGGCAGCTGCTCTGGGGCCTGAGGGCGGCGTCTCTTGAGCTGGACGCCTGGCGTGCCCGAGCGCTCGCGATCCCTGACTCGTCGATTCGCGAAGACGCATTGACCTCCATCGACAGCAAGCGCGGCCACGCCGATGGCGCGGCCCTGTTCTGGATACTGCCGCGTCGGCGCGACTTGAACCTCCTGCGGTTGTTGGTCCGCTACCAGATCATCTGGGACTTCCTGGACTGCGTCAACGAGCGAGCGGCCGAGGAGGGCACCGTCAACGGGCGCCAGCTGCATCTTGCCCTGATCGAGGCGCTCGATCCCGGAGCGCCGATGTCCGACTACTACCGCTACCACCCGTGGTGCGACGACGGCGGCTACCTGCGCATGCTGGTCGAATCCTGCCGCACCAGCTGCGCAGCGCTCCCGTCGTACGGGCGCGTACGCGCGCTGGTTTTGCGCGAAGCCCGACGCGCGCAGGTGCTGGCGCTCAACCACGAGACCAATCCCGTCGGTCGCGATGAGGCTCTGAAGAAGTGGGCGGCGAGCGAGTTCTCGCCTGGGCACCCGCTGAGCTGGTTTGAGCTGAGCAGCGCATCCAGTGCGTCGTTGACCGTGCTGGCGTTCCTCACGCTGGCATCACAGCGCAGTTGCACCGACTTGGAGGTCGAGCGCACCCGCGCCGCCTACTGTCCGTGGATCTCAGGAGCGGCGACGATGCTGGACAGCTTTGTCGACCAGGCCGAAGACGAGGTCAACGGAGACCATCGCTACGTCGCTCACTACGCGACCAAGGCCGTGGCGAAAGAGCGCGTCGATAGGCTCGTAATGCGCTCAGCCGTAGAGGCGCGGCGCCTGCGCAATGGCCACCGCCATGCGGTTATCGCCGCCTGCATGGTCGCCATGTATCTCTCCAAGGACAGCGCTCGCACCCCGCAGATGCGCGCGAGCACCGCGAGCATCGTGCGCTCCGGTGGTTCACTGACGCGCCTGCTGCTGCCGATCCTGCGGGTCTGGCGCATCGCCTTCGCGCAGCAGGGGGCTTGAGCGAGCCGTCCGCGCAGTTGCGAGGAATAGTCAGAACTGAATATTCAGGACAGCCTTTGCCGGCGCTCGATGCGACGGGATGATGGCCGCAACGCGATGATGGATGAGAACGGGACTGGGGTAATGCCGGCCAGGAGAGAGAAGCAGCGTCGCTCGCGGCGTGCTAAGGCGGGCACCTCCGGCGCCGCATCCAAAGCCGCGTCGTCTCGCCAGTGGCAGCGAGCCGGACGTCCTTCGCGACGTTCGGCTCGCACTGACGAGGACGACGGCGCCGTGTTGATCGAGCTGTCCAAGTCGCAGGTCGACCAGGTCGTGCGCAGCGCGGGTCAGGGAGGAACCCTTTCGGTGCTGCTGTCGGCGGTCAAGGATCCGCAGTGGCCGCTGGCGCTGGACTCCGAGGAATGGTCATATCCGGCGCAGATGGACGACCGGCGGCTGTCGCGCTCGCTGCTCTCCGGCCTACTCGTGCTCTCGTGCTTTCCAGCCGACGGTGGATATCTGGGGATCGCAGAACTCGCGCGCATGCTCGACATGAACACCAGCACCACCCATCGATATGTGACGACGTTGCTCGCCGTGGGGCTGCTGGAGCGCAACCCCGGCACGCGCAAGTATCGGCTGATCTCCGCCTAGGTCGTCCGATGCGCCGAGGTTCCTGCGAGTTACCGACAGTCACCGAGGTGATCCACGGGCGATCGATTCCCGCTCGTTCTCACAGCTTGCGCCGAAGGTGCTCGGCGATCGTGCCGATCGCCGCCAAATCCAGCTCGGCCGCGAACTGGAAGGGAACGCCGATCACGTCGAACTTCCTGCGGCGCAGGCGCGCGAGCTGGTTGTGCTGAAAGCGCGCACGTTCTGAGACGGCGCGCGCGGCCGCCACGGCCGAGCGTCTGACAGCCGTCCCCGATCGGCGTCCTTCGCGCCCGCCACCTCCGGTGCCACGCGTGCTGGCGGGCCGGCCGGCGGTCGGGTCGCGCGAGTTCGATTGCGCGCCGTTGGCGGCGCTGGCGCCGAGCGACGCCAGCCGCTCCAGCTCCGGCGCGCTGAAGCGCTGCGGAAGGACGCCGTTGACGATCACCGCCTCCAGGTCACGCGCGAGCTGCTCGTGCAGGCGCTGCTGCAGCTCGAGCGTCTCGGTGATCGCCATCTCCGTGGGGTGGGCGACGGCGACGTAGCCTGAGCGCGTCGGGTCCTCGAGCAGCTTGCCCAGGCGATCCGCCTGGCCGGCGATCGGACCCACCCGCGCGATCGCTCCGAACGTGCGCGGCGAGTCCAGCAGAGCGAGCGCGTGCCCGGTCGCCGGGGCGTCGAGCACGACCAGGTCGTAACTGCCCCCGCGCCTTCGCTTGCCCTGGGTGAGGTCCCAGATCTTCACCATGCTCACGAGCTCCTTCGCGCCGGGCGCTGCGGCGGCGAAGTACTGGAAGGTGCTGCTCGATGCGAGCACCCTGCCCGACACGCGTCCGCCGAGCGCCTGAAGCCATTCCAGCAGGGCCCGGTCGGGATCTACCGAGATGCTCCACAACCCCTCGCGCAGCCTCGTCTCGGCCCCCGGCTCGCCGGGGGCGACGCCGAACAGCTGAGGCACACGCGCCTGCGCGCCGAGCTCGACGACGATCGTGCGCAGGCCACGCTCGCACGCGAGCAGGCCGACGGCCGTCGCGACGGTCGTCTTGCCCACGCCTCCCTTGCCCGTGACGACGAGCAGTTCGCGTTCCAATAGAGACATCCCGCCGGGGAGTCTGTCTCAAACGCGCCCGCCCGGGCGCCGCCACACCGGCGCAACCTACAATCGTGCGGATGAGCACGCCCCGCACAGACGATCGCATCGACGCGCTCGTCGCCTATGACGAGCGCGGTCTCGTGCCATGCGTGGTCCAGGACTGGACGAGCGGCGAGGTGCTGACGCTCGCGTACATGAACGCGCAGGCGCTCGCGCGCACCCGCGAGACCGGAGAGCTGCATCTGTACAGCCGCTCGCGCGACGAGCTGTGGCACAAGGGGGCGACCAGTGGAAACGTGCAGGCCGTAAGGGCCCTGCGGCTGGACTGCGACGGTGACACGCTGCTCGCGCTGGTCGAACCCGCCGGGCCGGCCTGCCACACCGGCGAGCGCACGTGCTTTCATCGCGGCGAGCTGACCGTGGCCAGCCCGGCGGAGGTGCTGCCGGGCCTGGAGCGCACGATCGCCCAACGAGCCCGCGAGCGCCCTGCCGGCTCCTACACCATCGAGCTGCTCGGCGATCCTCAACTGGTCGGCGCGAAGGTGATGGAGGAGGCCGAGGAGGTCGTACGCGCCGCACGCGAGGAGTCCGATCAGCGCGTCGACGAAGAGGCGGCCGACGTGATCTATCACCTGCTCGTGCTCCTGCATGGCAGGGGTCGCTCGCTGGCCGACGCAGCGCGGGTGCTCGATGACCGCCGCGGCTGATCAGCTGACAGACGTGCCGGGCATCGAGCCCAATCTCGCGCAAGCTCGTGAGCTTGCCGCCAGCCACAACCTGATCCCGCTGCGTCATCAGTTCATCGAGGACTGCGAGACTCCCGTGTCGGCCTTTCTCAAGCTGCGCGAGCTGGCGCCGGGCGAGCCCGCTTTCCTGCTGGAGTCCGCCGAGCAGGGCCAGCGCGTAGGGCGCTACTCGTTCATCGGCTTTCGTCCGCGCTCGGTCCTGCGCTGGTCGCTGGCCGACGGCGGCGATCCATACGCGCTCGCCGCCGCCGACCTCGCGGGCTTCAGCCAGGCGCCGATCGACGACGCGCCGCCGTTCACGGGCGGGGCGGTCGGGTATTTCGGCTATGACCTCGTGCGCACCGTCGAGCCTCTGGGCCCGGCCAATCCGGACGCGCTTGGCCTGCCGGACATGGCGCTGATGCTGACGGACCTGCTGGTGACGTTCGATCACCTCAAGCACACGGTCACGATTCTCGCCAACGCCAACCTCCACGCCGAGCCCGACGTCGAGCGTGCCTATTCGATCGCGGCGCAGCGGATCGCCGAGGTGCGCGCCCAGTTGGTCGGGCCGGTGCCGCGGGCCGAGCGCACGGTGGAGAGGCGCCCGGCGCCGGCGTTTGAGTCGAACATGACACGTGAGCGCTTCGAAGAGATGGTGCAGCGGATCGTCGAGTACATCCATGCCGGTGACGCCTTCCAGGTCGTGCCGTCCCAGCGCTGGTCTGCCGCGGTGCCGATCGAGGCCTTCTCGATCTACCGCGGCCTGCGTGCGGTCAACCCGAGTCCCTACATGTACTACCTGGACTTCGGCGACTTCCAGGTCGCGGGGGCGAGCCCCGAGCCACTGCTCACGGTGACCGGGCGCCACGTGAGCACCAGGCCGATCGCCGGCACGCGTCATCGCGGGGCCACGCCCGAGGAGGATCGCCAGATCGCCGCCGGCCTGCTCGCCGACGAGAAGGAGCGCGCCGAGCACGTGATGCTGGTCGACCTCGGGCGCAACGATCTCGGCCGCGTGTGCGAGTACGGCAGCGTCGTCGTCGACGAGCTGATGGAGATCGAGCTCTACAGCCACGTCATGCACATCGTCTCCTCGGTGTCGGGCGCGCTGCGCCCGGGCGTCGGCGCGATGGACGCTCTGCGCTCGGTGCTTCCCGCCGGCACGCTGTCCGGCGCGCCGAAGGTGCGCGCGATGCAGATCATCGACGAGCTCGAGTCGGTCAAGCGCGGGGGCTATGGCGGCGCGATCGGCTATCTCAGCTACGCCGGCGACCTCGACACGGCGATTCACATTCGTACGGTCGTCGTCAAGGACGGCGTCGCGCACGTGCAGGCCGGCGGCGGGACCGTCGCAGACGCCAAGCCGGCCTACGAGTTCGAGGAGTCCGTAGCCAAGGCGACTGCCGCGATGCGCGCGATCGAGCTCGCCTGCGCGCAGGAGGACTGGCCATGAGCGCCTCCGCCGAGGACCGTCGCGCGCCTGGCGCCCCACGTGTGCCGGTACGCGTGCTCGTGCTCGACAACTACGACTCGTTCACCTACAACCTCGTCCAGTACCTCGGCGAGCTCGACGCCGACGTCGAGACCGTGCGCAACGATCGCGCGCGTGTCGAGGAGCTCCTCGACAACCGCTACGACCGCTGTGTGGTGTCGCCCGGGCCATGCACTCCGGACAAGGCTGGGATCACGCTGGAGCTGGTCCGACGCATGCCCGAGTCCGGCGTGCCGACGTTGGGCGTCTGCCTGGGCCACCAGGCGCTCGCACAGGCGTTTGGCGGGCGCGTGCGGCTGCACCCGCCGGTGCACGGCAAGGCCACGACGATCGAGCACGACGGTCGCACCATTTTCGACGGCCTGGACTCGCCGCTGACGGTCGGGCGCTATCACTCGCTCGTCGTCGATCCGCAGCTGCCCGACTGCCTGGAGGAGTCGGCGCGCGGGGGCGGGGTGGTGATGGGCGTGCGCCATCGCGAGCTGCCCGCCGAGGGCGTGCAGTTTCACCCCGAGTCCGTGCTGACCGATGAAGGACGGGAGCTGCTGGCGAACTTCCTCGGGGAGCGCTGATGCCCAACGCTTCGCTCACCAGGGCGATCGACGCGCTTGCGTCGCGTCGCGATCTGAGCGCCGACGAGACCGCCGACGTGCTCAACGAGATCATGCATGGCGAGGTGTCAGAAACGCAGATCGCGGGCTTCCTGATCGCCCTGCGCACGAAGGGCGAGACCGTCGACGAGCTCGCCGGGCTGGCGCGCACGATGCGTGAGCTCGCTGCGCACGTGCCGACCAAGCGTGACGATCTGCTCGACACCGCCGGGACCGGTGGCGGGCGGCGCACGTTCAACGTCTCCACGACCGCGGCGCTGATCGCGGCGGGAGCCGGATGTGCAGTGGCCAAGCACGGCAATCGCTCGGCGACGAGCGCCTCGGGCTCAGCCGATCTGCTGGAGGCGCTCGGCGCCCGAATCGATCTGGACCCGCAAGCGGTCGCGGCCTGCATCGAGGAGGCCGGCTTCGGCTTCATGTTTGCTCCCGCGCACCATCAGGCGACGCGCTATGTGGTGCCCGTGCGACGCGAGCTGGCCGTGCGTACGATCTTCAACCTGCTCGGTCCGCTGACCAACCCCGCCGGCGCGCGACGACAGGTGATCGGCGTGTCCGACGCGAGCTTCCTGGACACGATCGCCGGTGCCCTGGCCAGGCTCGGCGTCGACCGGGCGCTCGTGGTCGCAGCGGAGGACGGGCTCGACGAGCTGTCGATCGTGGCGGCCACCAAAGTCGTCGAGGTCAACGGCGATGAGCTCGAGCGCTACACGCTGGCGCCTGGTGACGTGGGCATCGAGCCGGTCGCCCACGAGGTCTTCGAGCGCGATTGCGCGGGCGGTACGCCGGAGCAGAACGCCGCCGTGACGCGCGCGATCTTCGACCATGATCGCGACGCGGCGAGCCGGGGCGCCAGCACGCAGCTTGCCGTCATCAACGCCGGCGCCGCGATCTACGCCGCGGGTGCCTCGGATTCGATAGCTGACGGGGTGCAGGCAGCTCGTGCGGCGCTGTCTGAGGGGCGGGCTGCCCGAGCGCTGGACCGTTACGTTCGCGCGAGCCAATCGCTGGCCCCATCGCAGGCGGTCTCGTGAGCTCGCAGACGCCGAGCGTGCTCGCGCGAATCGTGCACAGCACGCGTGAGGAGCTGGCTGGCCGCAAGCGCGAGGTGCCCGAGCGCGCGCTGCAACAGCGCTTGGCGCAATTCGCGAGCGCCGACGGCGGCGGCCCTGGGGGCACCTCCTCAAAGCCGGCCTCGCGCGGGCTGCGCGACGTAATCGCACGGCCCGGCATCTCGGTGATCGCTGAGTTCAAGCGCCGCTCCCCGTCGGCCGGCACGTTGCGCGCGGGGGCCGACCTGCAGGAGGTCGTCGGAGCGTATGAGCGCGGGGGCGCCAGCGCGCTGTCTGTGCTCACCGAGGGGCCGAACTTCGGCGGTTCGCTGGACGATCTGCGCGCCGCGCGCGAGCTTTGTCAGCTGCCGATCCTGCGCAAGGACTTCATCGTCGACGAGTACCAGCTGTTGGAGGCGCGTGCGGCAGGCGCCGACGCCGTGCTGCTGATCGTCGCCGCCCTGGACGCCGACAGCCTGGCACGGCTGCACGAGCGGGCCGTCGCGCTCGGCCTGGACGTGCTCGTCGAGGTTCACGACCGCGGCGAGGTCGACCGGGCGCTCGGCGCGGGCGCGCGGCTGATCGGCGTGAACAACCGCGACCTGCGGGACTTCAGCGTCGATCTCACGCGCACGACAAGGCTGCGAGGCGCCATCCCGGACGGCGTCGTCGTCGTTTCGGAGTCGGGCATCGCCGAGGCCGCACAGCTTCGCGCCCTCGAAGCGGAGGGCGTGGACGCCGTGCTCGTCGGCGAGTCGCTGATGCGCGCGCCCAACCCGGCGCGTGCACTGCGCGAGTTGATCGCCGGGGGACCGGGAGAGTCGTCGGGCGACGCGCGCGGCGACGTCGCCGGCGAATCAGAAACTGCCAAACCGCGCCAGGCGCGGTTTTAACCTTTGCAACGGTCGGCCTTTACTTAGCCTTCATCGGCTGTGCTCATCCTGGATCGCAAATGAAACGCGCCTTCGTCATTCCCTTCATCGCCGCCCTGCTCGGGGGTGGTGTCGTCGTGGCGGTCGTCGCGGCGGTCGGTGACCTCGGACAGACGAGCAAGTCTGTGACGACCGTGGAAGCTGCGCCGATCGCGCCATCCAACGCGTCTACGCAGAGCAAAGGTCTCACGCCGCACGACATCTACGTCAAAGACGCCCCCGGTGTGGTCTTCGTGACGTCGACGATCGTGCAGAAAACAGAATCGCCGTTCAACCTGTTCGGCGGCGGCGAATCACAACGTCAGGGTCAGGCGACCGGCTCGGGCATCGTGATCAACGACAACGGCACGATCCTCACCAACTATCACGTCGTCGAGAGCGCGATCAAGGTGACCGTGAGCCTGGAAAAGGGCAAGACGGTCGACGCGCAGGTGGTCGGCAAGGACCCCTCCAACGACCTCGCGGTGCTGCACATCCACCCGGATGGCCTGGCGCTGCACCCGCTCACCTTGGGTGACTCCAGCGGCGTGCAGGTCGGCGACCCGGTGCTCGCGATCGGCAATCCCTTCGACCTCGAACGCACGCTTACGACGGGCGTCATCTCGGCGCTGCAGCGCCAGATCACTGCGCCCAACGGCTTCGCCATCAACAACGTGCTGCAGACCGACGCGCCGATCAATCCGGGTAACTCCGGCGGACCGCTGCTCGACGCCTCGGGGCGCGTGATCGGCATCAACTCGCAGATCGAGACAGGCGGCTCCGGCGGCGGCAGCGTCGGCATCGGCTTCGCCGTTCCGATCGACGGTTCGCTGTCGGCGCTGAACCTGCCTGTGAAAAGCGGCGCGCTGGTGCAGAGCGTGCAGAAGGGCACGCCCGCCGAAAAGGCCGGCATCAAAGGCGGAACCGTGACAGGCAGCACCGAAGGCGGCCAGGTTGGGGTGGGCGGCGACATCATCGTGTCGATCGACGGCAAGGCGGTCAACAGCTCCGAAGACCTGGCCAACGACGTCTCATCAAAGAAACCAGGCGACACGGTGACGGTTGGCCTGCTGCGCGGCAACGGCAAAGGCGGCTACGAACGCAAGACCGTCAGCGTGAAGCTCACCAGCCGACCCAACTCCGTGCCCAACGCCAGCACTCCGGAAGGCTAGGACCCCGCTACCGTTGGAGGCGTGTCGCAGACGCCTCCGAAGGTGAAGATATGCGGGCTGACCAGCCTGCATGACGCCGAGCTCGCGGTCGAGCTCGGCGCGTGGGCGTTGGGGATGATCTTCTATGACGGCAGCCCGCGACGCTGCTCTCCCGCCGAGGCCGAACGGATCGCCGCTGCGCTGCGCCGCAGGGTCGAGCTGTGCGGCGTGTTCGTCAACGCCCCGCTCGATCGCGTGGTGGCCGAGTGCGAGAGCCGCGGGCTGAGCATGCTGCAGTTCCACGGCGACGAGGGGCCGGCGTTCTGCGCCGAGGCGGCGCGGCGGACCGGCGCGCGCGTGATCAAGGCGGCGCAGGTCTCCGGACCCGGCGACGTTCGCGACGTCGGGCGCTTTCACGTCGACTTCCACCTGCTCGACGCGCGCGCCAAGGCGCGGTCCAGGCGGGGGTTGCGCGGAGGCACCGGCGAGACGTTCGACTGGGCGCTGGTCGGCGCGCGCCGCTCGAAGGTCCCGTTGATCCTCAGCGGCGGACTGCGAGCGGAGAACGTCGCAGAGGCGATCGCGCAGACGACGCCCTACGCGGTCGACACCGCAAGCGGGACCGAGTCCGCGCCCGGTCACAAGGATCCCGCCAGGCTGCGCGCTTTCTTCGCCGCCACGGAGCGCTCAGCGCAGAACGACCAAGCGATCGACGACGCTCCGGCGGCGGCGGGCGACGCCGTCGCGGCTGCCACTGCCGCGAACGCTCTCTCCGCGTCCGAGGCCGCCCCGGCGCCTGGCGGAGGTACGGCGTGAGCTCGGAGGCCGTCGAGCCGCTCGTCGAGCATCACTTCGGTGAGTACGGCGGGCAGTTCGTCCCCGAGACGCTGATGCCGGCGCTGGCCGAGCTCGAGCAGGCCTGGACGCAGGCGCGCGCGGACCGGGGCTACCGCGCCGAGCTGGATGGCCTGCTGCGTGACTTCGGCGGGCGGCCGACTCCGCTGTACCGCGCCGGCAGGCTTTCCGAACGCGTGGGCAGGTCGGTGCTGCTCAAGCGCGAGGACCTCAACCACACCGGCTCGCACAAGCTCAACAACGCGCTCGGGCAGGCGCTGCTGGCCAAGCGCATGGGCAAGCGCAGGATCATCGCCGAGACCGGCGCCGGCCAGCACGGCGTCGCGACGGCGACCGTCTGCGCTCTGCTGGATCTGGAGTGCGTCGTGTACATGGGTGTGCAGGACACCCATCGCCAGCGGCCCAACTTGCAACGGATGCACCTGCTGGGCGCGACCGTCCATCCGGTGGACGCCGGCGCCCAGACGCTCAAGGAGGCGACGTCGGCGGCGATCCGCGACTGGGTCGCCAACGTGGCCGACACCCACTACGTGATCGGCTCCGCGGTCGGCCCGGCGCCGTACCCGTCGCTCGTGCGCGATCTGCAGCGCGTGATCGGCGACGAGGCGCGTGCGCAGATCCTGCAGGCCGAGGGTCGGCTGCCGTCGCGCGTCGTGGCGTGCGTCGGCGGAGGCTCAAACGCGATCGGCACGTTCACGGCGTTCCTCGACGACGAGCACGTCGAGCTGGTCGGCGTGGAGGCCGGCGGCGAGGGCATCGACACCGCCCGTCACGGGGCCCCGCTGACGGTCGGCGGGCGCGCCGGCGTGCTGCACGGCTCGCGCTCGGCGGTCATGCAGGACGAGGAGGGCCAGATCGTCGAAGCGCACTCGATCTCCGCGGGGCTCGATTATCCCGGAGCGGGCCCGCAGCATGCCTTCCTGCGCGACAGCGGCCGCGCGCGCTACGTGGCCGTGCCCGACGCGCAGGCGCTGGACGCGTTCAAGCAGGTCGCCCGCCTGGAGGGCATCATCCCGGCGCTCGAGACGGCCCACGCGCTGGCTTGGGTGCTCGCGCAGGACGACGGCGATCTCGACCTCGTCTGCCTGTCCGGCCGCGGCGACAAGGATCTCGCCGAGGTGCTGGGAAGCGACGGCCCGTGAGCGACGGACGCTCACCGCTGTGAGCACGCAGGAGGCGACCGGCGTGCAGCGAATCGCCGATGCGTTCGCTGCCAGCAACAAGCGCGCGGCGCTGATGCCCTACCTGATGGCCGGCTATCCGACGCTGGATCAGTCGATCGCGATCGGCGAGGCTTGCGCGCAGGCGGGTGCCGATCTGCTGGAGCTGGGCGTGCCCTACAGCGATCCGCTGGCCGACGGCCCGGTGATCCACGAGGCCGGCACGCGCGCGCTGGCGGCCGGCGCGAGTGTCGGCGGCGTGCTGGAGGTGGCGCGTGCGCTGGCGCCGAGCATCCCGGTGGTGCTCATGTGCTACGCAAACCTCGTCTTCGCGCCGGGGGCGGCGGCCTTCGTACAAAGGCTCGCGCGCACGGGCGCCTGTGGGTTGATCGTGCCCGACCTGCCGCTGGAGGAGGCCGACGAGGTCCGCGAGGCGTGCGATGA
>Ga0193750_1000254_pt1 | contig 15002 bp, 15 predicted proteins | sample L1c1metaG_FD_160569 | JGI IMG/M metagenome (GOLD analysis project Ga0193750, IMG submission 160569) | Soil microbial communities from a riparian zone of the East river system, Colorado, United States - L1c1 | ecosystem: Environmental > Terrestrial > Soil > Riparian zone | place: USA: East River...
CAACGCAATTTATCGCGCTCTGATCTTATCAGATGTAGCGTTGTGGACAAACGCAACTGATATGCTCGTCGGTAATGTTCGTATCGATGCAATTGCAGGATCGTTGTGGGTCTGCCGTGTGAGTCACACAAGCGCAGTAGCTCCTGCACTGTTTAGTGCTGACCGTGTAGCCCATCCAACATTTTGGACTGCATTCGCTTCATCTTATAATCCTCGTGGTCCGTGGGCAAACAATACCGCTTATTCTGTGTATGATGTTGTATACTCAGTAGTAGAAGGTATTCTTGCGCACTGTGTCGAAGCGCATGTAAGTGCGGTAGCACCAGCCACAATTACAGATGATCCAACAAAGTGGGTTTTCTGGTCTGTCTTGCCGGCGAATACTGTAGCCTCTGGTATCTCATTTGATAACGCAGGTACTGGTTACGTCAACGATGATGTTCAGGGAGTTCTCGAAGAACAGAGCGCAGTTAATGATCTTCTTGATAGTCGTCTTAATACCGTAGAGGCAGAAGACGCGCCGCTTGACAGTCCTGCATTTATTAACAACCCAACAGCACCAACACAAGCTGAATTAGACAATAGTACGAAGCTTGCAACGACTGCATACGCGGACCGTGCTGCATGGAAAACTGGGGATATGAAACTTACATTCAGTACCGTAGCAGATACTGGATGGGTTATAGCTGATGATGGCACGATCGGTAATGCTGCATCTGGTGCGAGTAATAGGGCCAATGCAGATACAGCGAACTTGTATTCTAAGTTGTGGGGTCAAGTCAGTGATACTTTTGCGCCTGTAACTGGTGGTCGTGGTGCTAATGCGGCTGCTGACTTTGCCGCTAATAAAAAGATCGCATTGACCAAGATGCTTGGTCGCTTATTACTTATTGCTGGTGCTGGTGCTGGTCTAACAAGCCGCGCGCCCGGTAACTTGCCGCAACTTGGTGTAACTATTACCGATCCTACGCATCTTCATACAGCATCGCCAGTTGGTACAAGTGGTGGTGCTGCCGCTGGTGGTGGTGGTAATCAGCAGTTCACTACAATTAGCACTTCATCCTCTGCAACTGGTATTACAGCAACAGCAAATACTGGTGGTGCTAATACCGCAATCAACAAAATGAACCCGGTAAGCGGCGTCAAGATCATGATCAGGCTATAGGAACAGAACTATGACATACCAAATCAAAAAATCGACTATTCAAAATGCAGGTCTTGATGAAGCTACATTCAGAACTGCTGTTCAAGATCATATTACTGCATTGGAGACGTATAATGAACACGTAGCTAATGTAGAAAAAAATCCAGAAGAGTTTCAAGCATTTCCGCCGCCTGTTGCTGCAACTGAGATTATGAGTGCAATCAGTAAAGACCTTGTTCCTGATTATGAAGTCATTGACGACCTAGCTGTGTCACTCAGTGATCGTAAAGAAGAATTGATGGGGCGAATTGCAAGAGCAGAACAAGCAGCGAAACTATCAGTTCTACCTAGAGGAAAGCGACGACTGCAAGGTATATTACAAGGCGAAGCGTTACAATTACTTGGCAGTAAGGAAGTAGCTGGTGATCTCACTAAATTACCTGCTAGTGATCGCGCAATTATTGAAACGAGTGGTAATGTTACTGAACAGGATGCAGCAATTGAGAAACACGGAGCTACGCTAATGGCCGAGGTTGACGATTTAAGTGAAGAGACTATCGATGCATGGGCCATTCGGCCATTCCCTGTGTGAGTCACACACTAACAATAGGGTACAAGAACAATGACATTCAACCCGGAAGTCTCACTAAGCGGTTTAATAACCATCGTCCTGTTTATTTTTGGTGCTGCTGGTGCATGGTTTGGACTCAAACAACTCGTCGCTGTCATGGTACAACGCATTGCTATTATAGAGAGAGATATGGGAACAATAAACAGTAACATTCAGAGTGTTGAGAATGATGTCAAAGGGATTGCTGCTATTCTTACAGTACAGGCAGTACAAACACGAACGCTTGAGTTTTTACAAACACAAATCAACGAAATGAAGCATGGAGAAGGTTTTATATTTCCTCTAGGTCGTGGTGCTCACGAAGTCCCTCCTAAGCGGTGATTGTCATGCCACAGAAGACAGAAATTCGCCGGTACACAGTTGAGGATATTCCGACACTTGTTCAAATTGTAATGGACGAAGTGCCGAAACTTCCTCATTACAAGACTGTGAAACTCGCTCCAGATCGGATCAAGTTCTTATTGGATAATTCCGCGAAGGACGAGAGCGCCTTCTGTACTTATGTGATGACCGCTGATAATGAAATTGTTGGTGGTATCGCTGCATACTGTGTCACGCAGCTTCTATCATGGGATAAATCGACAGGAGATATATTCCTGTTTATTGATCCGAAGCATCGCACAATTGACAACGTAGTTTCATTAATCGCTGCTTATGTCGATTGGGCAAAACGGCGTAAGGCTACACTGATCCAAGCGACACATACAAGTGGTTATCGTTCGGAAGCCATGACCGAACTGCTTAAGCGACGCTGCGGTTTCGAGGTTGTTGGCACACTGTATCGTATTCAGAACGTAGGAGAGCTACCATGAGTGCACCTGACGCCCCTCCCGATAATACACTTGCAGTCGAGTCTATGCGTGAGCAGCAGCAACGTGAAGCGCAGGCGCGTCAGGACACATTAGACGCGCAGCACAGAACAGAACTCGCAGCACTTCGTAGTGGTGCTGGTACGAGTGCGCGTGGTTCTGCATCACGATACTTCGAGGATCAAGGACTTGATCCTACACAGTATCAGGGAAGCATTGATGATCGTATCAATGAAATCCTTGGAAGTATTGCACCTGATGATCCAAATCCAGGTTCTTACTTCAAGAATGTTGGTCAGGACGTTTACAATACTGATGAGACGCAGTATCGTAACAAGAATGAGCGTACACTTAGTAATCTATTCCCGACCAATTTCGAGACGGGAAAAATCTCTGATAGTCTCGACGATCCAATCCTTGCTGGTATCCTCGGTGAACAACGAGGCTCTGCTGACAACATTGTTAACAACATGCTCAAGCGTGGTGTTATCACCGATGCTGGTAAGAGTGCAGCAAGTGCTGATCTAGATCGTCAGAGCTTTAGTGTCCAAGATCGTCTCCGCGAACTTGGTGCAAGCACGCTTGCATCAGGACGGCAGGGTTTAACCGACGTTGCCAATCGAGGTAGACAGGCAGCATCGACACTCAATCTCGGACAGTCGTTCGATCCGTATTCATATTCCAGTGACGTTGATAAAGCATTCAACGACTTCATTGGCAATCTGAGTGGATCAATCAGAGCCAAAGTTCCTGGTTCTCTGTTCAATACTTCCAGCCTCGCAGCTATCGCGGGTGCTGGACAAGGCGCACAAAATACAGCGTTCAATCCAGCGGCTTTGGCTGGTATCATTGCAGGGCAGCCTGTGAACCCTGACGATCCGAACAAGCCGTTGCCGACTGGTGAGAATATCTTCTAACCTGTGTGAGTCACACAAGGAACTAAAAAATGTTTGATCCAGTCTCTATGGGTATCGGTGGTGTCGCTTCTCTAATCACTGGTATCATGGACGCACGAGCAAAAGCTGCTGGTGTTCAGCAGGCCCAACAGGGCTTGAACTTCCAGCGCGAGAATGCTGATCGTCAATACAGGCTCGGCACAGCCACGCGTACCGATGCGTATGGCAATCAGCAGACTTACGATCCTGTACTGAACAAGTGGGTGATTAAACTCGATCCTATGCAGGATCGGATCATCAAAAGCGGTGAACACGAGCAACTGCTCTCACTGACTGATGATGCTCGTCTGAACCGTAATGTCCGCAATCAGGCATACGATCGTGGTCAACAAGCTAATGAGGACTACGCACAACAGCGTGCAAAATTCAAATATGGCGGTCCTCCAAGCCAAGGCTCTATCGAGAGTGAATTACAGAGCCTATTGAGTGGCAGTGCGCAAGGTGCTTCTACACGCTCACTCGGCAACGCCACAACACAAGGACTACGAAGTGGTACAGTGCTTCCTAATCCACGCATGTCAAGCGAAGACCTTGGATCGAACCTTGCAGATATTATCCTGAAGGCTCGCAGCGGCGCAATCGGAGAAAGTGCGACGCGTAACGCAGCGCACAATTCTGAGTTCTTACCTTTACTACAAAGTTTACAGACGACAGCGGCGGGTGGTGGTGATGCACCACTCCGGTTCTCAGATACACCGCAGGCACTAGCTGGCCAACAAAGCGATGCACTGAAATCGTTGCTTACAGCATTACATCAAGGTGGTACTCAGGTCAATGCGGCCAATAAGAATGCATCCGATCTAATGTTCAAGAGTGGTCCAGATACTAAGGGCATAGCAAGCCTTATCAGTGCCATTAGCGGAGCGAATAAAACAAGTAAGGCCGATCCAAATGAAATCAGTGATGACGTTTGGGCCAACCTTGCTCAGCAGTTCAAAGAACAAGATACCTTTGGCGGATCGTTTGGTGGGACCAATCAAAGTTTCTAGTCGTGTGACTCACACAGAAGGATAACGAAAATGGCTGGTGTAGCAGATATTCTCAGATTACTTCTCGTCGGTGGCGGCTCTGGTGCAGCAGGTGCCGGGATCGGTGCGATGGGTGCTAGTAGTGGTGCGCCTCAACCTGCTATTGATCCGCGTATTGCGGCTATGCGTGCGATGCAAAGTGGTGGTGGTCAGCCTGTATCGATGCTTGATCCTGCCGCGCGTGAACAGGCAATACAAAACGAGCCTTTGCAGGCTCGTGCACGACAGAACATGGATAGCTTACAAAATCCCGGATTAGCAGCACAAAATGATCCTGCATATGCGGATGCTCGTAGCGTTGATGCAGCTTTAACACAAGAAGGCCGTAGGCAAAGTGCGCCTATGTCCACCGAAGAAGAACTCGCAATGGCTCAAAAGGCAATGGGTTCTGATGGAAATGATCAAGAAGGTGATGGCGATCCTGATGATAATGCTCCGTGGGAAGGCGCTGCTAAGGGCGTACCTACACCAGCCGATCTAGCCTATCTCGAAAAGAACGGTACGGATGGTGTCATCAACGACTTCAACAAAACATTCCCTGATTGGGTATCAGCCGATATGCAACAAAAAGGCCATAATCCTGACCAGTCACCTGACGAATACGCAACTGACGAAGCAGACTGGCAGCAAATGAACCGTGGCCGCAAGACGAAAATTGACGAACGTTAACTGTGTGAGTCACACAAATGTCTGACGCTTACAACACCGATAACAACGACTTCGATGCATACTTTCGAAGTCAGGGCTTGATCCTCAACCCGGAAGGGACTGAGTATATCAAGCCTCCTGTCGATCCTGAAGAGGAAGAAAAGAAGAAGAAACTAATCGAGCTTCTCGCTCAGCAAACACTGACCGAAGAAGCTACGACAGGACAGCCTGCCGGTACGCGCCAGATACTCTCTGAAATTCAAAGGTCAGAAGACGCTACCACGCCTGATGTAACACCGATCGAGCCTCAGTTCGATCCTGCACCTGTACAGACCATTGACGAAATCCAGCAAACTGCCGGACCTGATCCTGGACAGGTACAGCAGTTACTTGGTCGCCCACAAATCGATCCAGAACCTCTACTATCCACAGTAGACAAGCTTAAGGCACTAGGACAACAAGCGGTCGAGCCTGTTCGCCAAGCTGGTCGTGGTCTTGTTAGTGCTATCACTGCCACACCGAACGATTTACTTGCTGCATTAGCAACACCTGTTGCGGCTGTTACCGAACGTTATGGTATTGAAGGGCCTTCACGGATGCGTGAAGGCTTCATGCAGACTGCTGCACGGAATAGGGAGAACGCTCGTGCATTATTCGGTGCCAAAGAAAAAGGTAATCCTATCGAAGAACTCGCAAGACTTGCTGGTGAAAGTGTTACGCCGATTAAAGGTGCGGGTATCCTTAAACCTACTGCTGTTATTGCTGGTAGTCAGTTTGGTGTTGATCAACTTCTCACACCTGCATTAGCTGCTAAGGCCAAACAGAGCAAGGAAGACAAGGCGGCAGAGAAACAGGCACAGTTGGAAGCTGATGCCACACATATCGTTGAAGCAATTGGCGGTCCTGTCAAAGTCAAGTCCAGTGAGCTATGGACACTTGGCGGTATGGCCGCTGTTAGCATTGGCGCGATCTTTGGCCCTATGCTATATGCAAAGTTCAAGCGTGGTTACGTTCCGCATATTCGTCCTGTTGAAGATGCAAAGCCAGGAACGATTGACATATCCAAGAATACTGACCTTGCACGTACTTATGATGACGCCAATGCAGGTGCATTGCGGCTAATGCGTCGTGCTGGTGTCGATCCTGTGGCTGCAAAAGAAGTACAGAAGACGTTTGATATTCAGACACGCAGTGCAGCCAATACACTAACAGAAGCCGCAGTCAATCTTGGTCGTATGGAAACACCAGGATTTACATTCCAGTCCAAAGTGCCACTTGCAAAGTTGGCGCTGTTAGATGCTCCTGATGTTCGTTCGTATCTATTCCTTCGTCACACACTTGATGAACTGCTCGTTGCAGGTACAAAGCAATCACCGAACAAAGCAATTGCTTTTGGTCCTCCTGTCGTTAATGGACTAACATCAACTCAAGCGTTACAACAAATTAGTGCATTGGAGAAAAGCAATCCGAACCTCAAGGCTGTATCGGATGGATACCGCGATATTCTTCGATCACAGCGCAAGTTTGAAGCTATGGGTGAGTATGCAACAGTAAGCCGGAAAAAGGCCGCACAGTTGCATTCCGAACAGTCCAATCTTGTACCGTACACCAAGGCAGAGAACTCCACAAAGCAAAACCCATTTCAGGCTATGTCCGACACTATGCGTGACAAGCTTCGTCATCGTATGGAAAATGAAGCGGTCGGTAAATATGTCGATGAAGTCCGAAAGACAATGCCTAATGCATTCGTGCGTGTCACTTCAGCAGAAATTGAGAAGAACCCACATTGGCAGAAGAACGTAGTCACAATACACCGTCGCGGGAAGGTTGAATACTACACAACAGCACCATACCTTGCAGACATTCTGAAACTCGATCCGTATTTCAGCACAGGTATGCTTGCAGGTGCTGCAAACATCACACGCAACGCGTTTCAGCAGGCTACTACAGGTAAACTCGCACCTTGGTTTGCTCCCGTTGCTGGCTTGCGTGCGTGGCAGCAGGCTAAACTTACACGTCCTGAAGGATCACGATCTCCTACGCTTGTGGGTTCGGCTCTTGCAATCCCACAGCAGTTATACCCACAAATGGCAAAGGCTATTAGTGAGAAACTAAACGTGGGAAGCCTTGGATGGGTCGAGAAGGTGCTTGGTCCTGCAACAACAAATGCCATGAGTTTGCGACTTGCCAAGGCTTACGATGACAGTTTGTTTGCTCGTATGCAAACAGCCGGATCGTTCCAAGGTGGCACGTATTTGAACGATTATATGCAAGCCACAAAGGCTGCACATTCTGCAATCGCTTCAGTTAAAGGCCCAACACGCGCAATCCTTGATGGATACCTTGCAACGTTAGACGCTGCGCACAACGCACCAGCGTTTAACTTTGCAAAACGGAATGAGAAAAAATACTCAATCAATGAGCTTGCACAGAAGGCACGCGACTTAACTGGCGATCCTCGGGTCGGTGGTCAATACTATACAGGTCAGGGTCGTCCAATCCGTATGGAAGGTACGAACCGTGTGACTCACACAGCGACCAGGGCATATGGTGCAGTTACTGAGTTTGGACGAAACGCTGTGCCGTGGTACAATACAATTACACAAAGCACAAAGGCAGTCGGCAGGTCATACATGGCAAATCCTGCTGGCTTCGTTGGTCGTGCTTGGCTTTATGGAAGTGCGCCTGCTGCAACCCAATACTTCTTTGCACGCGCATTAGGTAACGATCCACTCGGTCGCAGTTACGTCGATTATATGATGAACGAACGGTCTGATACTGACCGCATCCTAAACTGGTATATTCCTATTCCTGGGAAGCCTGCTGAACAAGGTATCAAAATTCCTATGTTCCAGGAACTTACAATCGTTCCGTATCTCACTATGACCGCACTCGATCATCTGAGCCGCAGCGCAGTATTCACAGAGAGCCAAGATTTTATGCGTGCTGCTGCTGCATATGCTGGCGTTGTCCTCAACCCACCACTGCCTGCTGCCGGTAATGCTTTGCTCGCTTCACAAGGAATGACTGGTCTATATGGTACATTCGGTGACGAGTCTCGTAAACAACGAGAAGACCCATACGATCAATCTGGTGGTATGCCACACAGCCTCGAACTTATGGGCCGTGCACTTACTCCTGGTATTGCTGATATCGTTGGTTCATTTGCATCTGCATATTGGCAGACTGAAGAAGGCTATCTTAAAGCCACTCAGAACGGCTTCAAAAGTGCCGGCAATCGTATGGTAGACAAGGCTCCAGTCTTCCGTGACTTGCTAGGGACCACACCTGTTATGGGTGGTGCAACTCGTGTATCCGATGAAATGTTCAAGAAGAAAAAGACTATCGATGCACTCGTCGCATTCGATCGGTCTAGTGATGAGCTTAGTGACAAAACAGGCAGAAGTATATCTGGTGGTGTGGTCGCTGATAAACTGCTCGGTCCTCCAGTTCCTAGAAAGATTGCTGGTTACACACCGAACGAACCGACTAATCCTTTGTTCAAATTATTCGCTGAAGAGGTTAGCACCAAACTCAAGAACGACGCAATTCGTGATAGAGGCGGTGCGTTAACTGGTGCTGTCGGTTATCAGTCCATCTGGAAACGATACGCTGATGCAACAGCGCAAATCCGAAGCCTGTCCAAAATCAACGCAGGTAATAACGTTACATATCTGCGTAAGATGGAGAGTGACGAAGGTACAGAACAGCGTGACTACCTGACTGAAAACAAAGTCAATTACAAAGACTATGTTGCAGTCCGAAATTGGTACGAGCATGTCCGTCAGGATGCAGCGCGTGCCATTCTGTTCACAATTCACCATGTCGAGGATGAGTTCTCGAAGCGTCTTGGCACACCTATAAAGATCGAAGACCTTGATCCTTACGGTAAAGGTAACTTTCAAGGTCAGATGGAATTGAATACGAGGAATTATTGATATGTGTGACTCACACAGTGCTTCCGTCTTTCTTTTCGTGAGAGTCTTTTACGTCTAATGGTTGTCCGCAGGCGTGGCAGGACTTTACACTGAATGGTGTTCTCATACTTCTCTACTTCATCGATACCAGACCAGCCGATAATTTGTTTATTACTCATCTTTCCCTCTTCAGAATTTTAATAGTCGCCCGCCAAATAGTTGCTGGTTTACCTCTCATGCCTGTTGGTACATAAAACTTCTGTACTTTTTCCTGTACTAACAGTCCTTCCAATTCAATATCAATAGCTTTGGCATGTGCTTGTCGCTGCAATCGATCATGAACTTCGTGATGTTTCCTTCCACTTGTTCCACCACTGATCAGGAACTGTTTCAGGTCTTCTCTCCAATCCGCTGGCATATTCCGCTTCCTTAGCTTTGCGCATTATGCGTTCTGTTGTGTGACTCACACGACGAAGTTTGCAACCTGAGTGCCAAGTACAATCCATATTATGACAATCATCACACCACTTCATGCTCGCTTCCATTTATACTTTTCAGGTCGAATACCGAGGCCAGTATTGATAAGACGCGCACAAGTTTCGCTCATAGAACGGTCAGTCTCTTTAGCAATTTCTTGTGCTATCCAGTAATCAGCCGCAGGAAGTTGGACCGTAATAGTAACAGCGCGTCCGCTACTGTCACGCAGGTTTCCTTTATGCTTTCGGTATTTTCGAGTCATAGTACGATCTCTTTCATATGTGACCATCTATGCAGTCCGCCTTTACCCTCTTCGAACCGCAATGAGCCTTTCTTATCGATGACTGCAACGGTCGGATATGACAACTTCAAATCAGCACCAATTGACAACGGCTCAGGCCCACGACCCCATGCATCCTTAATCATGATCGGTTCTTCTGCCCATTTCTTCATTATCCTTAAACACGTCTTCGAAAACTTAGGCATACTAATAGCAACGAGATTATCATGCACGTCAATTCCAATACGAGCATACATTTTATCCGGCCAATCATCGTCTTCCTGGCATTTATACCATACGCGTGTAACCTTGTCTCCAACTGTTGATTGTGGATAAAACGCAATAATGGATTTGGCAACGTCTTCGTCAATTCTCTGAACAACCTTAAACGGTCTTCCAAGTGCATTGAAGATCACCTTGTCCCTTCTGAATGCTCTCTCTTCTTCATCCCACCACTTCCGTAGTTCGGGTGTGATTTGATGATAGAGTGCAAACGCTCGCGATGCTTGGTGATAAGGCAACTCAGTAACTTCGCTAAGCCGAAACCGTTCCATGCGATAGTTAAGTCCGTGTCTGCATCTTTTTGCAATATATCGTTGAGTCGGTTGATCGTCTTCGTCCCAATCGCTGGTCGGCGTTTTATCATATGGTATCTTAAACATATCAGCAGCAAGGGCGCGATGACAATCGTACTTACCGTCTTTACGCGCTTGCTCAAACTGTGCTTTCCACTTAGGAATGTTGGCCCTAAATCCGACAACTTGAGCCTCCGCCTGTTTAAGATCGAAATAACAAAGTTCTGCCCCTGGATCGGCGACGTACATTGCACGCGCTCTGACTGGCTGGTTCTGCATGTTGAGGCCCTCACCCTCAATCGTCGCCGCAGATGATAATCGTCCTGGCGCATTCATGACTCCTGCTTGTTTGTAGTCTGTACGCATACGATTATCAGCAGACGTTCTAGCTTTGGCGAACGTACCTAGAAACTTCGACTCTTCAGACCATTTGCCAACTGACGTTAATAACTCTTTCGCAAGAGGTGGTGTCGTTACCTCATTCATCATATGATAACGATTAGTCTCATCTGTAGAACGACCACGACCTTTCAGATTAAGGAAGTCGAAATATAGCTCCTGCATCTGCTGCCATGATCCTGGATTTGGATAGTAATCCTCATCGTTTACTAACTCCTGAGCAATGCGCCAAATCTCATCACGTAACTTATCCACGTCCTTCTGACACATATCAACAATTTTTTCCTTGACCGCTAAATCAACTGCAATACCGTGTACAGTTGCCTCCGCTGTATGAGGTTGCGCACGCATTACATGACCGAAAAAGAACTTAATCAACTGACGCACAACTAACTCTGCTTGTGTCTTCTCATACACCCGATATGTAAGTGCTGCATCCTTACAATTGTATCGCCAGAACGTGTCTATGTTCTTACCTTCCTGCCAGTTCTCAAACTCATCTTTGTAATACGGATGAGTGGTATACTGTGCAACCAGAAAACCAAGATTGTGCGGCAGACGTGGGTACAAAAGATGATGAGCCAATAGAGTGTCATACCAAGGACGAATGACAAGACGATCATGCATCCAACAATAGTATCGTTCATGGCCACCACTCTGACAAATGATCTTGTGTGAGTCACACAGCTTTTGCAAGTCCCACATAATATCTGCTTCTTGCGAAAGTGTGTAACGGTTCTCAGTCATGTTACGAAAATTGATACACATTGCCTTATGCGGATCATTAGCCAATCCGTAACAAGACGTATATCCTGAGATATGCTCAACGTCTAAACTCACAGGGTTCTTTGATCGCGCAAGATCACGAATGAACGCGCGTGCTTCCTTATATGTTGGGTTGATTAGATGCTCAATAACATACGGCTTGAACTTGTTTGTCAGTACGAGATTAAGCTTATGACAATCCATCACAAAGATGGGTTCCATTGACAACTCACGCATTGCATACGCAGGATTATTTGCAATGACAACTTTGACCTTACGACCATCCGATAACATATGATCGACAACAGACCCTCGCCATTTAAGAATACCCTCTTTCTTCAAAATAGCCTCAAGTGCAGTACCTCCCAGGATGAATATGATTTTTAATTTTGGAAGTTGCTCCAACTCCCAATAAAGTAATTCTTCCCACTGCCGCATTTCATCAGCACCGATGATATTACGCTCATTTCCTTTGCGCGACAAACTGACCTGTCTTTTGACAACGTTAGTGCTATAACAATTAGCACGATGCAAACCGTAGGGGCGCAGTGTGTCCCACAATAACTTACCTGCGCCCCCAACCCACGGACGATGCATCTTGACTTCTTGTTCGCCAGGACCATCGCCGATAAATACAACCTGAGACTCAAGCGGACCCTCAGACAGAACATCAATGTCAAGATACCGACTAGCAGCCATCTGACGAAATTCATAATCAAGCATATCCCTATCTAGAGGAAGTGCCTTACGAATGTCTTCAGCAGTAACCTTGACACGTTTGCTCATATTACAGTTGGTCCGTATGCGCGATGATTTCACTCAACGCCTTGTCCATAATATCGGTTGACTTTTGTACTGTCTCCAACGTGGCCACATACTCTCCCATCGCACCATTGACAACGTTTTTCTTATTTGTCAATGCCTGCTTTGCAAACTTACATAACTCTTCGATTTTCTCAATTTGCTTGAAGCCCTCTTCGAAAATGCGATCCACGTTCATAGTTGCATTATCGTATAGCATCTGAGCAGCTTCACCTAATGGAGGCATCGGACGTACTGCCGTAGCATCACCGTTCAATTTCGTAGTTTCCGCAGCCTTAAGCACTTCAGAAAGTGACCTCACGGCAACGTCTCTTGTAGTGGTATCACTCATCTTATCCTCCTGTTATATTTCTATTTCGCACACAGTGGACCAGCATCACCGCATGATGGTGATGTTAGATTTACAATTAATGTTCTGTGTGAGTCACACAGTTCGATGCGCGCAGTTATCCGCTTCGCGACTATCTTGTTATACACCGCAGTACAATCTGTTGCATCGACTAGATTATTGAATACAACACATGACGCGATTGTACTCGTGTAACAAATGACAACAAACCAGACGGTAGCAATTGAAGTGATCATTGTGCGTTCTCCATTAGCCATAGTCCAAGCTTTTCGATGTTCACCCAGAGATCAGCGAGTGTCTTGTCATTACACAATGTATATACTGGATTTTTAAGGTATTGCCTGCTATCGTTTTTGAACTCGTATCCTGGCCTTTCCACTCGTATGAGGTTACAGTTCGGGATGGCGTCAAGCTCATCTTCATCATTAGATGAGTCTGCAATGATAAAAGCTGGCTTTGGTATGAGGCGAAGAGTTCGGTTGACGAGCAACCGTCCAAAGATGTCAGGGCCATATTGATCCTTCATGTAATTCGATTGATCGATGACAAACTCACGGATAGATCGCCCACCTAGAATTGCAACAGGTGAGTCCTTCGGCATTCGATTATACTGCTCACCAATCGCAACTGAGACATAGTGCTTGATCGGTGCGGCGAATGAGTCCTCACGTGCATCAACTTGCATTGTACGAAAGAACCGACACAGTTCGAGCGCGATGCTTGACTTACCACTGTACGATGGGCCGTTCAAGATCACGTATTTTGTTGGAGCGTGAGGGAGACGTTCATTGGGCATCGTTCTTATTCCTGTGTGAGTCACACGCGCAGAGCTTCGATCAACTCATCGTCTGTTGTAACCAAATCAGACGCTAACAAATTCATAAGATCAGGTTCTTCTCCATCACGTAAATAGATAACAGTTCGTTTCCATGCACCAGCGCAATAACCTAATTCAAGATGCGCTGACCTACCACTCGGTATAAGCATGACACAAATATCACACCAAAGCATTGCGCGGAAGTCTGATACAAACCCTTGCGCGCAACGTGGTACACTCAGGAGTGTTCTACGTTGGTCAACCGCAGTAGGCTTGTCTGGCATACCAACCTGACTCCATGCAAAGCCTGTTGCGTAATCGGGGTTCTTAAAATCGTAAACAGTGTGACCATGCTTGCGTAATAGCACAACCATATCTCGGTGATATGCGTTACGCCATGAAGCTGCAAGATAAATACGTGGCATCCTATTCTCCTGTGTGAGTCACACACGACATTGTGGAAAGCGTAATAAAATCAGGTTCTCGTTTCTTCCTGGACCAACAATTAAGTGTGGATACATAACTAACAGATACACAATTGTCTCTCTCACGAGTTCGTTAGGTATCCACACTTCAACCTTCATGAGAGGAAAGCGATACATACGCATCGCGATCCCTCTCAGATATGGTTCATCAATCGATCTCACTTGTTCTCTCTCCGTCGTCGCATACTAAGACCAATAGCCCGTCTGTCAGTAATGAGGATAACTCTTTTCTTAGCTCTGGTGATCCCTGTATAAAAATTTCCTCGATCCAACAGGAATGCTTGTCCTGCACACATACAATAAACGACGGTATCAAACTCACTCCCCTGAGCTTTGTGTGTCGTGACAGCATATCCTAACTCGATCTGTTTCCTAGGATCATATTGGATGAACGAACCATGATAAGCCGAATACGTCTTCATGCTCGGCGGTATTACTTTCAAGCCTTCTGGATTAGCCCAACCAAGTGCGCCGTCTTCTGTATTCAACCATTGGATCGTACCAATGTCCCCATTGAACAGCTTGAGGTTATAATCATTCTTCACCCAAATCGCTTTGTCATTAGCCCGAATGACAAGTGGCGCTTCCTTCTCGTCGTACCGTGCAAGCTTGAGCGATGCACCCTTACCATTGAACTTAACTTGCAGTGATGGGTTCACACGGTTAGTACCCACCCTACCTTTGCGTGTTGGCATGATGATCTGATGATCATCCTGCATAAACTCTTTCGTGGCAAACTTTAGCAATGCACCAATCGGAGCATCACTATAGATTATCTCAAACCTGCTGTTCCGTAGTGGTATCTTACCAGCGAGAATACGCAGTGCGTTCGATACGATCTCATCATCACTGCGAAAGTTAAGTGTCAATTCAACGTGCGGCTGTCGCTCAAGGACGTCG
>Ga0193750_1000255_pt1 | contig 14989 bp, 11 predicted proteins | sample L1c1metaG_FD_160569 | JGI IMG/M metagenome (GOLD analysis project Ga0193750, IMG submission 160569) | Soil microbial communities from a riparian zone of the East river system, Colorado, United States - L1c1 | ecosystem: Environmental > Terrestrial > Soil > Riparian zone | place: USA: East River...
AGCAGGTGGTGGCGGTGGTGGAGCATCTGGCACAGGAGCGGGTGGTAAAGGTGGTGACGGTTCTCGCGGCAGTGGTGGTGGTGGGGGTGGTGCAGGAATCGATTCAGTAGGTAACTCAGGAGCAGGTGGTAAAGGCGGTGACGGTTGGGTTGCCGTAATTACATACTTTTAAATTGCAACGTTGCAACAACTATTTTCTTCTTGCCTAACTCTTAACATGAGGTATATTATATTATGACGGACCCATTCTCATCATGGTCTCAATGGTCGTCTCCGGCTTCTTTACGCCAAACTAATCAACCTGCAAGTGGTGGCTATCGCGGTCCCGGTGACGATTTCAATTACCCTAACAAAACTCTACCAAGTTGGATGCCGGGGCCACACGATATAACCAATGAACTCGAACAAACTTTCGGTAACGTCAACCAAGCATATAGCACTTCCGATTATCAAAGAGCGGTTGACGCTACAACTGCAAACCTTACTGCCCAAACCACTACTGCTGCCAACAACGCGGCAGCCGAATTTGCTGGCCGTGCTCGGCAGGCGGGTGGAAATGCAGAGGGTGCAGGTCTTGTCAAAGCTGAAGCGCAAGTGGCGGGAAGTAGTTCGGTGGCAGATGAAAAGCTGAAGGCAGCTGAATTTGTAATGAAGCAGCGTGAAGCTGCCGTTGGTCAAGCGGGACAAATAGCTAATCAGCTTGGCGAACTTCGAAATAACTATCTTTCTACGCTAGCTGGTTTTGCTAGATCAGCCGGTCCGAGTTCTTCATCTACACCAGCTAAAAGCACTGGTTGGTCTGGTGAAATTCCATTTGGTGAAGGAGCCTCATTAGGAATCACACCACATATGTTTAATGCAGGAACTGGACAATATTCAACTCCTGTTAGTAATTCGAACCCATCAGGAGCGTGGGTCGGTGGATTTAATCCCGGTGGATAATTGCAACGTTGCAACTGAAAGGAAATAATATGCTATTAAATGTAATTTATTGGGTTCTTGTAGTTCTGCTTGTGCTCGCATGTTTCGGTCCTGCTGAATACCTACCACATGCACCTGTTACTGGAATCATTCAAATCATCTTGTTCGTTTGTATCGGACTAAGAAGCTTCCGCACACCAATCACTTAATATGCCAATCGGATTTGACGTAAATCAGCCAGCGAGTATGGATGCAATGGTTGCAGCTATTTCTCCCTATGCATCTCAGTCTGCTGCGGAAAGCGACATTCCAACAGACGCACAGGACTATCTAAATAGTTCATACCAGCGTTTAACTGGCGACCAAGGTTCTAATATATTTAACGATGTATTCAACGCTCGCACAAATGCCGCGACCGCCGCCGCAGCTAATCCGATGATGTCGGCTCCTGCTGCAACTAAAGGTGGAATGCCTTCTCAATTTCCGAATAAATGGAGTGATCGAGAAGTTGCTAATTCTGAATTTAATCAATCGGCAGAAATGAATGCTGCCCAATATAGAATGGCTGGACGCTCTGAACAGCTTCCACCTATCGGAGCAGAAAATTACACAAACGCGCAACGAATGCGAGCCACTGCTTTAGGTGTTGGCACCCTATTCGATCGAATTGCGGCTGATGATCCTAACGCATTAACTCCTAAAGGCGACCCAACTGATCTACTTCTGCAACGTGCAGGAGCTAAAGCTAAGGAACCGGGAAAAATTCAACCGGGAGACGACCTTCATCATGTTGTAAACAACCCGGTTTTTCAAGAAGCTTTGCGTCGAAATCCTCAACAAGCAATGGCGCTTTACTCGGCTATTACTGGTGGTCGAGATTTTGAAACTGATCGTCAAGCTCAAGTGGGGCAGATTGCAGAGAATACAAAACAAGATCAGAATATCCTTGGCGACTTGCAAAAAACTGGAAAGTGGAATCCTATCTTGGGGTCATTCACCAAGATGCGAACCTCAAAAGATTTAGCTGGAAACGAAATTCAAACGGAGACCCCAATCAGTGATGTTGAACAAGCTGCGTTAGATCGCAATGGTGGAGCATTAAAAGCTTTACGCATTGATAATCCATCAGCACTTCAACCTAAGATGAGCTTAGGAATGGCAGGACAAGGATTATCTCCACAAGAGGAACGACAGTTTCGGACTGCTCTATTCAATTGGTCACAAGCTAATCCAAGCGGTGATATTAACAAAGCTAAAGGTGCAATCTATAATCAACTTCTTGCGCAACAAAAAGCTACTGCTACTGCTCAGAATCCCGGCACTGCTGCTGCTGCTGGTGCTGTTCCCGGCCAACCATCTTTACTTGATCGTATTAGTTCGGGAGCTTCTACAGCCTTTGACGAACTTGGTCAAATGCGTGGACAAGATATTCTATCAACTGTCGCAGGTGGACCGCGAGCATTGCTTAACCTCGATAAAGGTGCGCTTAATTTAGGACCGCGCGCAGTCAATGCAGGAATGGCCTTAGCTGGTTCATCTCGTCGCATTCCATTAATTCCTGATGTGCCTCGTTTTATCAATCCTGCTTCTCCTACATCACAAGATGTTGCCTCGCGTCAGAGTATTCTTGACATGATTAAAAATCGATTTGGAGCAGGTGCGACTGCATTTGCAGGACCGTAATTGCAACGTTGCAACAATGCCTTTCTCACAAGAAATAGCTGACCAACTAAGTCCACCTGAAGGTCAGCCTCTTGCTCGCGCAGGTGAACAATTAGCTAATCTTCCGAGTAATATCTTTAATGATATGACTCGGATGTGGTATAATCTTGGGTTTAAGTTAGATGATAACCAAGCACCTGTCGAGGTTCCCAAACCTTTTGATTTAAAAGCTCCTACCGGATTTGGCGAAAAAGCAGTTGATGTAGGTGCAGGTATTGCTCAACAGGTTCCATTAATACTTGGCGGTGAAGGAGCAGCCGGGGCGCTAGCTAAATCAGCTGAACTTCCCACACTTCTCACGAGATTAATTAAACCGGCAACAGGATTTGGCCTATCGGGACTAACTGAATCACCCGAAGAAGGCGCTTTGCAAGGCGGGATGGGAGCAGCTTTCGGTGCGGCAGAAGCAGCACCACCACTTTTAAGAACTTTATTAGCAGGGGGAATTGGATTAACAGCGGGGCTATCGGACTATGCTCGCTCTGGTAATCCAACACAAGCAACTGCTATCGGCGCTACAATGGGACTTATGCCCTTCTTTATGCGTAATGCCAAGCGCGCCGCTAGCACCTTTGAGACTCCAGAACAACTTCAGCAGTATTTAGAAGGAAAAACAACACCACAATTAAATGATGTCCAAACAGCCAGACCCGTCGCCGGAACTGGCGGCGGCGGAGAACTCACTCCACTGCTCAACGAATCCACAACTGCCGCCAGACCAATCTTTGGAACTGACACCGCAACAGAAAGAGCAAAAACGTTTATTGAAGGTAGCCCTCCTGCACTTCCTGCGGCGGAACCACCTATCGTTGAGGGTGGTCAAAAACCTATAAGCGAGCTACCTGAAGCTGCGCAACCACTACCAATTCAGGATACAACGGCATCGAAGCTAGATAAGATAGTCGATAACCAACCTGCCGCGACTCCAGTAACAGTCGAAGGCAAAGTTTATGGTTCCCAACAAGAAGCAATAGATGCTACCACTAAAGAACGAACACCCACGATAGTCACTCCTGCTGCTGCGGCGGAACCAACAGTTCAGGCGGCTATCAATCCATCGCGTCGGCTAACTCTTAAATCTGTCATGCACGCAGACGATCAAGACATGTTGAAAAAAGCTGCCGACAAACTTGGAGTCGAATATCAAGGCAAATGGCCGGGAAGTAATAATTTAGAATTCAAAATTCCTGATAATACTGACCATCCTGCCTACGGTGCTAACTTTGGAATCGAACAAGGTGCAACCTATAAGGATTTAAAAAATGCCCTTCAAGCTAAGAAAGATGCATTCGAAGTTGATCGGCCACAATGGGAAGCAGCCAAACTCAAGAGAGAAGGAGCAGGGATAACTCCCGCACCCACACCGGCAGAACCTAAAGTTGCAACGTTGCAACTAGCAGAACGTCCGGTAACTCCTGAAGAAACAACAAACGAAATGTATGGCGAGTCCAAGTGGACTCATGTAGTTGATGTCACAAATGAAAAAGGCGAAGCGGTCGGTAAAATCAGGGGTAACGTTACGGCAAACGGATTCCAAGTTAAAGGCGCAAATATTGAAAAGTCTGCGCGTGGCAAAGGGCAATATCAAAAAGTTATTAAACAACTGGCTGAGAAGTATGGCTCGGTTCAGTCGGACACAGACATGCAACCAGCCGCGAAAGCCGCGTGGAAGAAAGTCGGTGCGACGCCGCTAGAAGATGGTAGCTACAAATTAGAAGGACCAAAAGAAAATGCAACGTTGCAACCAAAAGCGGCGGCAACAGCAGAGCCATCCCCTTCCTCTCCTGAGACTCCGGCTAAACCGGCTGGTGAAGCATTACCCCCTGCTACTGGTGGGTTTGAAACAGGAGCAACGGTTACAGTTGATCCATTTGGAGATGGACCCGAACGCGCAACAATCATGGGTGCGAGTCCTGAAGCTGCCGATCACGTTAGGGTCAAGCTAGCAGATGGTTCTGAAGTAGATGTTAGGCCACAAAACATCAAAGCGTTGCCGACTATTACGGATGTTGGTTTTAAAGCGGAGTTGGCAGATAAGCAAGCTACAGTCCAAAATTACGGAACGGCAGAAGAAATTGCAGCGTTGCAAGAACAGAATGCCCGCAAGGGTATGAAGATCGGCACGCGGGTAGGTGAGCATGGTGCGTATGATGCCGAGCTTGCTTTGGCAATGGGCAAATATATTGCTGCTCCTATCGTTGGGGGAACGGTGGCTTATGCCATATCAGACCCTGACCATCGTTTTAGAAATGCAATGTTAGCTGCTATTACAATCGGGGCAGTTAATTTTGCCGGCACTAGAATTCTCCGAGCATTAGCAGAAGGACATCCAGATTTATTCAAAACAACTACAACAACAGCTAAGACTGCTACGGGACAAACCACTACAACTACTTCTAAATTTCAACCGGGAAAACTTTACGAAGCAGTTAAAGAAGATTTTAAAGATGTAGCAGGAGCAACCTTTGCTAGTAAGCAAATGGCGCAAGCAGCTAGTCAATCAGGTGAAGCTACTGCATTACAAAAGATTGCAAGGTGGATGGAGAAAAACTTTGTTGTTGACCCAAATGCTGCACGTATTACGCAAGCTGCTCATGAGCAAGTTCGTATTTTAGCTGATACAATGCATAACGCATTAGCGTCAATTGTTAATGACCGAAAGACTTTGACTCCTGATATTATTGCTAATATCGGAGCTTATTGGAAAGGTCAGATGGATGATGCTGGTATTATGCGAGCATTAGGTAATCGTGATTTATCTAATAAAGTTCAGCTAGTTGCTCAAGCGCGAACTGCTTTGCAGAATATTATCATGGAGTCTTTGCCCCAAGGTAAACTTCGATCTGCCATAAAAGAAAGCATTGATAGCTACCTTACAACTTCGTATAGACTTTTCCATGATCCTAAATATTTTCCAACTGATACTCAAATTGAATCAGTAGCAAGAGAACTGATAGGTAAATGGCAAGCAGGTGATCCTGAATTAACGTTGGCTAGTATGAAGGATATTATCACCCAACATCTAAAAGAACTTAAAGCCAATAAAGAATTGTTTTCTGCTAAAGGTAGCTATGGTGAATCAATTGGATCGGTGCTAGGTCGCAAAGAACCACTAACAGATGCCTTCAAGAACATGCTTGGCATTTATTCGGACCCGCTACATGAGATGGCGTTTACTGAATTGAAGCTAGTTGGTGGTGCGCATTCTGCACGCGCTCTTAGTATGATCGCAGATGGTGTGAAAGCTGACGGATTAAAGTTTGCAATGTCTGGCGGTGAGCGAGATGCTACTATGGCAAAACTTCAAGCTGCTATCTCGCGCGAGACAGACCCAAGGAAAGTTGCAACGTTGCAATCACAAATGAATGATTTGCAAAGTTATCTTCCGGTTCAGACTGACCCACGATATGGCAAGCTGTCGGGGTTGTTCCTAGATCGCCGGATGCGGGATTCGCTGGCAACTTGGGATACGGTTTCTCGATGGAATAGTAATCCAATGGCGCGAGTTATCGGAGATTTAAATAATCGAGTTAAAGCTGGTCACACCCTTTACTCACCGCTTCAACTTACTCGACAGATACTATCAATGCCAATGTTGGGGTTGATGGCTAAAACGTTACCATCGGATTGGTGGCGTGCATGGCGGTCATTAACTGCCGACCCTCAAGAGTATCTTCGTCTGCGTTCTCTTGGAGTTGTCGGTTCATCTGACTTTGTTCGTGGCGTGCTTAGGGCTGATGTTAGTGACATGGTTCAGGGGAAACTGGATAACATTCTTCAGAACAATGTTTTGAAAAAGGGATTAGCTCAGTGGAGAGAAATCTATCGACTACCAGATTTGATGTCTCGTGTAGCAGCATTTCAGAAAGAGGAAAGCCGGTTGCTGCGAATGGGTGTAGGTAAAGCTGAAGCAGCACAGAGAGGAATCGATTATGCCAACCGTTACGCTATTAACTATGGAGCGGCTCCGCCGGGAATTCAACTTCTTCGTCGGCTACCTTTCGTTAATCAATATCTTACTTTTGCTTTCGAGGTTGCTCGCATAACTAAGAATCTAATGCAGGATGCAGTCATGCGTCGTGACCCTGCTGCAATCGCAGTGCTTACAGGAATGTCAACTGTTCCGATTCTGATTCAAAAAATTTCAGAGGCTCAGTTATCTCCGATGGACCGAGACGCATGGGAGCAGGCGAAAGGGCTAGCTCCGGATTATTCGAGAGGTAACTTCAAATTTGTAACGGGTCGTTTGCCTAATGGTCACTTCCACTACTATGATTTTACGCCTCTTATCATTCACGATAAATGGATGAAGATGGTGCGCGACGTAATGAATGGAGATGTCAAAGCATTTAATGCAGACAACCCTGTTCTTGGTTGGGAAAACACCCCACTGCTAAATGTTGCAACGTCGCAAATTTCCGGTCAGGACATTCACACGAAGGAAAAGCTGGACTCTGTTTCGTCACGGCTTGATGCAATTCGTCGTGATTTAGCACCGACCCTTCTTGGAACGGACCTCGATCGATTCCAAGAAGCTCTTACTCGCAATGCCGAAGGTTCGCTAGGTATCATGTCTCCCAAGACTGGCCGCGAAGTTTCACTAGGTGGCATCTTAGGTTCGTATGCTACAGCAGTTCGTGGCTACACCGTTAACCCTAACTATCTAATCCGGCAAGCAGTGTTTGATGCTAAGTCATCAATGGATAGCGAACGCATGATGATGAATAGAGTGCTACAAACAAATGCTGGAATAGATGCCAAGCAAGCTGCCATCTCTCGCTATCAGATGGCTGCCAAGCAAATTCAAATGCAGCTTAGGGACCGGCTGAAAGTTACTGACCTGAGTAATGCTCCATCGTTTTAGATATAATCTGAGACGAGATTCGCTTACGCCGGCAAAATTCTAGGAGCATCATTACAGCATCGACTGCATTGTGGTCGATAGTATAAATCTGTTTGATTCCCATATGTCGGAAGAATCTCATACGGGTAATCTCTTTTGACACACTGCCTTTCCATTTCGTTGCTGTGATGAAGTGGATATTTTGCCACGGCAGTCGAAAGAACCCTGCGATATAACAATCAATTCCTGCAAGGTTAATTGTATGTCCAGCTTTTGCAGCAACATGTCCTGCCATTGAGTCGAAGTATGCAGGCCACTCGGCCACCAACCAATCTTCTTCTGTGAGTCCATCGCATTCAAGAATGATCCATTCTACTATCTCCTTCAGTTTAAATGTAAAAGAATTCGAACCAATTTTCCACATTCCCCAAGACCAGTTTTCATTGGTTAAGTCCCACACTCCATCGGCATCGCGAGTCAAGCCCTCGATCTTAGCCCAACCAACGTTATTAATACTAGGGTCAATCGAAACGATCTTCACGTCTATATCTTAATCTTGGGGTTCTATGTCGTCGTCGAGTATCGATATCAATGGCTTTACGTTCAGCTTCAGTTAATTCTTCATCCTTCAGAGATTTAATAACAGCAATAACTGCAAGTTGCAACGTTGCAATTTCTTTTCGCAATTCTCGAAATTGATTTCTCTGTTGAATCAAGATATGGGATAAATTTAACCATCGAGTTTTGTTAATCTGCAAGCTTTCAAAAGCTTTCGTTAGCTCGATTAATCGCTTCCGAGTGTCCCATGCGAGACTCTCAGCATCAGAAGGATTAAAGTGGTCCGCTGTTTTTCTTGAGCGGGCCATCGACTTGATCTAGTGTTATGATTCTACCACCCTCGAAAACGCGGGGGATAACATTTTTCATTAAGTTTAAAAACTCAGCTAGAATTTTATTGCGTCCTTGTGTTGGATCGATTTCAGGAACTTCAAACCAGCCAAGTTTGTAAGTAGTATATTTCAATCCTTCTGGTTTTTTCGCATCTTCACCACTCATCATTTGTTGTTGTTGATATTTAACTAAATCAGATTCAGCATCTTTCCGAGTTAGAGCTTCTAACTCATAAACTGCAACCGTCATTTTTCCAAGTAGATATTTAGGCATGTAAGAATTTCCTTATGGTTTTGATATCTTTGATATCGACTTCTTCTCTTTCACTGGTAGTTGTTCTGGAGAGATACAACTTAGCTCGCAGGGGAATGTTATCAAACTTAGGACTGAATCGTTCTGTCATGTTGAACATCATTTGTTGCAACGTTGCAACTATGTTTTTCCGGTCCATACCTAGTGACAATCGTCCACCATTCTCATCATGGGTGGTGCCGCTAATCGCTCCCCATGATACAATCTTTCTCTGTTCGTCTAATATAAATGGTGTTGCATATTTGAGGCGGGGATGATACGGTGCATCCCATTGATGGATAGTATTATAGTTAGCTCGCATCTGAGCTTTTGGAAGTGAACCCGTTCCACAACCTTGGATGAGGTAAGCTACTACCTTATATGCTTTCTTCGGGTCGCCACTATAGATATGCCCAAATACATCTGACACAAAACCATATCTAATTAAATCTTGAGCAACACGATTTTGTAGTTGCTTAATGGCGGGACAAGCGCGATGGAGAAGCGCAAACGATTGTCGTCCAGCACTCTCAGGGATGCGACGAATTCTACTATATTTAGTTGCTCCCATTCCGAAGTTACCTGCCAGTTTAACCGTTTTAAATCCTTTATACATTGACCAGTGTGGAGCACTAGGGAAAGGAAACCGTTCTCTATCATCAAGCTCTTTTTTACTATAGGCAGTTCCAAGCGTAACGTTAGCAAGCCAGACATATTCGTTCCATTCGGCATCTGCTTCGTAAGACTGACGACGATCACTGTCTCCCGATTCATAAATATGGACGACATTTTCCACCTGAGTCGCATCGATCCACCAACCCAACCAGCCATCAGGAATGATTTGAACTTCTTTAGCAGCTTCATTTGGATTTTGGAAGTTTAACTTATACTTCGAGTTCGAGAGGATTCGTCTAGTGCGAGCGCCAGAGAGCGAGTATTGTTTCGGAATCCAACCTTTTTTCCTATGGCCGGGATTATCTCCGAGTGCGTCGAGGTAGTTTCGATAGTAGCTAAGAGTGTTGTTGATTCTGCGGACTTCAAAAAGTCCTCTAATGATTTTACTTCTGTCTCGGTCAGGATTGTCCAGATCGAGAAATTCGAGCACATCTGCTTTTTTGAGTGAAAAGTTACCCTTATCGGTAAGTTCAAGTTCAATTCCTTCTTCGTCTTGGAGATAGCTTCCAACTTGTTTGACACTATTTGGGTTGCTAATTTTCCCGGCTGTTCGTTTATAGACATCATCTTCCCACCAATCTTTCTCGTTTTGCAACGTTGCAACTTTTTCTTTTATCAAACTCTCCGAGAGATACTCTCCCCCTCGAAGCATCAGTTCTTCCATGACAACTCCCATTGGAAGTTCTAATGTTGTGTAAACTTCCCAATGCTGCGGCCTCTGAACAATCTCCCAAAATAAACAAAAGAGATTGACAGTTTGTGGTGCAACATCGTAAAGACAATATGGACCTAATAACTCTTTTGGAGCTTGCCACATTGACTCGACTTGATTGTGTTTCAACCATGCGTGCAAATGCATTTCAGGTAAATGAACGTCCCCAAAATACCACCAGTTAAGAAACTTGAGAGAATACGCTGGTAAACGTGGTGCCACGGTTTTCGCCATGAGGAAAAGATCATGTCGATTATGCTCGTCAACAGGAAACCCATGACGATAGAGAACAAGGTCATCGTAATTAATTCCATTAAATTCTACTTTAATTATATCGGGGTCTGCTAATGTATCTCTAAAACGTTTCTTGTCCCGATAGCTTTCTACTAATTGTGGAGTTCCTGATAATCCATACTGAACACCAATCATCTTTAACTCGGCATAGGGAGCAAACTGTGACGTTGCTTCTATGTCGTAAAAGACAATTTGATCTTCAGCTATATCATCAACTTTTAACATGTGGTTCTGTCGCGCACTGACCACCGCAGCCACTGTAGCCACACATGTCAATCCAATTTTCCGGATTCTTGGGAGATGGCACCACTCTAGCAATTTTGAATAGCACCATCATTGCACCTATATCGAAATCAGCTAAAGGTGTTAGTAATAAATGAGGGTTACGCATACGAAGATAAGCGGTCCAAAAAGTTGCTATGTTTCCAAAGTTATCTTCAGGATTCCCATGAGCCTCATTCCTACTTTTAAGGATATAGTCCTTTGCGGTATCTAAAATAGTTCCTCTGTCCATTATTTTCCCTTCTCTGAATTCTTTTTCCAATCTCGTTTGCTAACTTCAGCCCACGTTGCCGCTAGCGCCAGTGGCAAATCTATACCGTAAAAATATGCCCAAAATTCTATACCCATACAAACTCGTTGTGCGATATTATTATACACTTGTTGCTCACCTATTGGAACCGGGTCTGCATGAAATAGTTCGTCCAGATTCAACATGCTACCAGCAGCTTGAAGTAAATGCGCCATAATTCTTCGCTCATCTGCCTTCTGTGGCGGCATTTGATTACGTCCAATCTTGAAGAAAGATTGATGTAGATGACACCAATCGCTAAGATAGATAAGGCAATCTGCCAAAGCATCAGTAAATTCTGGAATAAATATCTCATCTCTGTCGAACCCGCGAATATTTTGACGCCGTTTTAAAACACAATGCATTGCTTCACCGATTTCTTCCCCCACTCCAATCTCCGGCCAGCGATTTCGTTCAAAGTTATAGTCAGCCCAATCGCCAACTTGTTTAATTAATTCCATTTCATTCACAGGTGATGTGTATTCTTTAAGTTCCATAGTCATACATTATTATTGGTGCTAGTTCAGTTTTTATTCCTGCATGTTCTGCTGCTGCTTGTAACGTTCTATAAATTGATACGGACTCTGCGGGGTCTTGCAAAGCATAAGCTGGATTGTAAGTTATGTAAACCCTGTCAACTATCTCCCGCACAAATGGTTCTTGCGGTGTCCAGTAGGTGCCTTCAAATTGGGCAACTTTATCATTTCCAACGAAAGCTTCACACGCCTTAGAACCCATTGCGATGATAGCGGTGGGACGTAATAGTTGCAACGTTGCAACTCTATAACGAGAGCAAGCTTCGATGTAACTTTGACGGTAAGCTTTCTTCGTGTAGGTTTTACAGTTAGTAGGATAACATTTGAGAACATAATCACAATATACTTTACTTTCTGGAATCGACATTCGACGTAGCATCCACCGCAAAAGCATGGCGGGTTCAGACACGAACGCTCTACCTCGACGATCATCGACAATCGATGGTGCATCAAAATAGATTACCAATTTCGGAGCAGTCCCACCTTCTCCCTTGAGACACACGGATTTCCGTGAGGCTGAAAGATTAAGTTCGCACAACTCGCAGTTGGGGTTTTCGTCCATATTTTTCTATCTGCCTAGCCATCCATTCTTTACCGGGTTTAGTAATTTCCCAAGTGTTAGCTTCTCCCTTTCGGATAACTCTTGCTCGGAGAAAGTGACCCACAATATCATCGGCCTGAAATAACTGCAATGACCCAATGGCAGCCAGTTCGTCACGAGAAAATTTAGCAGCATGAATAAGAGAATCAAACACATCGACTAAGATTGTCCCTTGTATGTTTTTAGCAATCGATCGTTCAAGTTCTGGTGAGCTTCTAATAACTTCACGATCTTGCATCTGTCGAGAATAATCCAAGTAACCGAATGAAGATTTGTCATAAAGGCTTCGGAGAAGATTAACGGCTGCGTCAATATGCGTATCTTCGATGTTGAGAGTTTGACCGTCCCAAGAAAATTGCAACGCTGCAATTGCGGCTCCAACACGCGCAAGAAGTAACCGACCCGATGCTGCCTTAAAGATAGGCACAGACGGATGGTATATTTCTTGGAGCTTTCTTGTCCAGTCAAGACACAGCAAATACGCATCATCGCTAAATCTAATTTGAGTAGGTCGTAATGCCCATACAAACTGGCAGAGACGCCGTAGTTGATCTGGAGTGAACGTAGCTTCGGTTGTTTCATCGAGTGGTGAATTAATTACATCGCTGCTTACTTCACTATCTATTAGGGTAACAATCAAGTCGAAACGTGAAATATCTTCTGGATGTCCTATAAGCTCTTGTATGGCCTTGACGCCAGATAAATATTGAGCAAGATTTTTCTGCATCGGACGGACATTCGATAAGGCAATCAAGCGAGTTCTCGCTGGAGTTTGAGAGGCTAACCCGCCCTTGTCTAATCTGGCTATTCCTCTTGATCGAACCTCTGACATATTTGATATTTCTGTTACACTTAATCCTGACAATTCCTCGATAATAACTAGCTTCCTGTCGCATAGTGGTAGTCTCCCCCATCGTAACATCATCTGTCCGGAGCTAGTCTTGATCGCTCCACCAACCAATCCAACAAATGTGCAGTTCTCAGCATTGACAATATCTCCTAACTGAATCAGTCGTTGCAACGTTGCAATTACTTTGGACTTTCCGGTTTGGGTGTCACCAATTGCGAGTGAATTGAGCCACCCTCGTTGTAGGTCCGTTTCACCCGGAAAATTCCAAGATAAAGGGCAGAACCAAGACAGCAAAGCCACAATATGCCAATCACGACGATCATAAATCTTTGTGTGGTTTGCTGCGATTTCGTCTGCAAGAGCATCCAGCTTCTCATTAACCGACTGCCCTTCAGTAGGCCGGAAGCTTTGGAATTCGATTTGTTCTTTCTCGCTAAAGACCCATGTGTCGATCGCTCTTGATACTTCCACCGCTGAGACAACGATGCATATTTTTTCCTGAGTTTTCGTAAGCGTGGTTGGAATAACAGTAAGCTCATATGGTGTATTGGACTCTATAGTTTTGCCTATGACATAACATCGTTGAACAGAATAACGACCTTCCTCGTCGGACGACACTTCTGCAATAGGAACAATCTCAACTTCGGATACTGGTAAGTATTCTGTTCCAGTCCATTCCAATGTTTCCGTTCCCATTGCCATTGATAGTGTTTCCTTAATGGCACTATCATTCGAACCCACGAAGGAAATAAGTTCTCGACCGATAGCGAGGCTGTATGGGATAATTCCTGCTTTCGTTTTAACTTTAAACTTCCAAGGAATATCAAATGATTTTGAGGCAACTGCTGCGATGATTCCCCTAGTTCTAACTCTAAAGTTAAGGAGTTCCACTTTAGTCCGAATAGAACCCAAGTCGTAAACCTTATCATCATAATATCTAGGAACATCAGGTTCTTTAGCATCCGAACGTTCACGCGTCTCAAGAGAGAAGGTGGATGGCTTAGGGACTCCGGCCAAAGTTTTCTTGAGAAGTCCAAGCAAAGCAAACTGGTTGCCAGCCTTAGAAAGAATCCAATCGTCGAAGTCTCTGTCACCTTTGTAATCCCTCGGAAATGGTAACGTTATTGGAACGCACCGATGAGCTACCGATTGCAACGTTGCAACTATCTTTTTGCTGGCCTTTTGTCCACCTTCGTCTTGATCGAAGATCACCCCGACTTCGTAACCAGAAAACAACTCTAGCCATTCCTCGTGCCATGAACCTTCTCCATTAGTGGAACATACCGCTTGTAAACCAATTTGAATTGCCAACATGGTTTCTTTTTCGGACGCCATGAAAAAGATAGGCTTGTTAGCTGTGTAGTGCTTAAAGGTCGGCCACGAAAACAATTCAATTCCACCATACCTAATTTCATCCGGCGTATCTTTCCGTTCGACAAGGGAATATATTTTAATATCGCCAGATTTTCGTGCTCCCTTTGGACGATAAAAGCGAACATTGATCGCGTCTCCAAATAGGTTATAGATGGGAAAAGTAAAACGTCTTGTGCGGTTGTCATAACCGATTCCGAATCGTTCGATAGATGATTGATTAAGTCCGGTCGCACGAGTTAAGAAAGCTTTTTGTTTGTCGTCAACTTTAAGGGTTTCTTGGTGGTGGGTAATAAGATTCGCCGGAACGATGGGGCGGATAAATTCTCCATACAATCTATGCGAAGCTTCTTCTTCTGATATTTTATTCTTCGCAGATTCAAAATGAACAATATTACCAATAGACTTATTACAACTAGAAGCAAAGCACCTAGCCCCGCCGTTTCGTAGATTAATGGAAAGGCTTGGAGAATTGTCACCGGGATGAAAACAACAAGTAACATTCGTTTTAACCTTTGGGTTGTATCGGGGGAATCTAGATTTGTAATAGTCTGTTGAGTTAACGTTTTCAAGTATGTATCCTTTGATGTCTGGTTGCATTGGTGGGCGATAAAAAGATAGAAGGGTTTTTGTTTCTCCGCAGAACCCATCCAAAAACTGCACTAATCATACAGCGAGGACTACCAACACTGTCCGATTAGTATGGACGCT
>Ga0193750_1000256_pt1 | contig 14972 bp, 13 predicted proteins | sample L1c1metaG_FD_160569 | JGI IMG/M metagenome (GOLD analysis project Ga0193750, IMG submission 160569) | Soil microbial communities from a riparian zone of the East river system, Colorado, United States - L1c1 | ecosystem: Environmental > Terrestrial > Soil > Riparian zone | place: USA: East River...
TCCTGTGCGAGAGGTAAGATAACAGTCATGCCGACAATCGCCGAGCGACGACATAGTTTTCGTGAACTGCATCGGAGCGGTTGCTTTGCTATTCCGAATCCGTGGGATATTGGCTCCGCGCGTTACTTGCAGCATCTTGGCTTTAAAGCGATCGCGACAACGTCGGCTGGATTCGCGTTCTCGCGCGGGTTGCCTGACGGCGCCATCGGACGGGATGTCATGCTTGAGCATATCCGGGAAATTGTCGAAGCGACGGACATTCCAGTTAACGCGGACTATGAGAATGGTTATGCCGACGACGTGGGCGAAGTAGCAAAAAGCGTGCGGCTCTGTGTCGAAACGGGCGTAGCCGGGCTGTCGATCGAAGACAATAGCGGTCGCAAAGATCGACCCTTGTACGATGTCGATTTTGCGGCCGAGCGCATTCGCGCGGCGCGCGAGGCAATCGGAGACAGTGGAACGTTGCTTGTTGCCCGCGCGGAATGTTTTCTCGTCGGTGTAACCAACATTGACGAGGTGATCCGCCGGCTCACTGCGTATGCGAATGCGGGCGCCGATTGCTTGTATGCGCCGGGCATTCGAGATCGCGACCACATTGCCGCAGTGGTTGCAGCGGTAGCGCCGAAGCCGGTCAACTTGCTGATTGGCGGTGCGGCTGGACTAACGATGTTAGATGCCGCTGCGCTCGGCGTCCGGCGAGTGAGTGTTGGCGGTGCGCTCGCGCGTGCGGCGTGGGGTGGGTTTATGCGCGCGGCAAAGCAACTCGCCGAAGACGGACGCTTTGATGGTTTCACGGATGCTGCGCCGCACAATGAACTGCAAGAATTTTTTCGCGACGACACGAAGCGGGACAAACGCTGACAGTTGCTTCATGATGGTTATCGCTGCTGCCGAGGATTTCACACCAGCGTGTGAAAGATGGCGAAGCTGATGATGACCGGGCGATTCAAGCGCGATGTTCACGGTTTTTGGGGAGACGGTGCCGGTTCTGTCTCCATGGGTTTGGGCTTCAATTCCCACAGCACGTTGATGATTTTCCATTCGCCGTTGAACTTCGCGACTTCGAGATAATCGATCCAATCGGACGCGACGACTTTCACGACGGCGGCATTAGTGTAACGATCGAGAATCGTGACCTCCTTCAATTGTCGATCTTGCGGCGTCTTTTTTCCGCCACCGTCGCGCGTGTGCTGGACGAGAGCCATCGCGCCCATGTGATTGAATTGGCTGCGTCCTGTTTTCGGATCGGTCGAGAACATGCGCTTGGCCAATTCGGGATGAAGCGCGCGTTCCATACGCGCGGCGTCGCCTGCGTACCAACCTTCGATGTAATCGAGCGCCGTCTTGGTGATTGCAGCGCTCTCATCCGGTGAGGTGTTCTGCGCAATCGCAACGCCGTTTAACAGCAGCGCCGCAGCAACAAGCGAAATTATTTTCTTCATGTGGATTTGTTATTCGATTTTCGCGCTGGTCGTTTCATGTGTCGAAAGTGGTGGCGATATTGTCCGGGTGCGATTTTTAGTGTGCGCTGAAAAACGTTGCGCATCGAATTGACGTTTCCAAAGCCGCACTCGCTGGAAATCGTTTCCATGCTGTTGTGACTTTCTTCCAGTCGCCGGCGAGCGGCTTCGACGCGCAAGCGTTCCACAAACTTCGCGGGCGTGGTCTTCATCTCCTTGGTAAAGACCCGGGCGAAATTACGAGGACTCATCGCTACCCGTTGTGCCAGCACCGGCACCGTGAGCGGTTTGTTCAAGTTGTCGAGCACCCACGACTCGAGCTCGCGCAATGGTTTGCGGTCAGTCAATTGCAGAGACAGCGCGGCACTGAATTGCGACTGTCCACCTGGCCGGCGCAGATAGAGCACGAGGTTGCGCGCGACCTGCAGCGCCAGACGCGAACCGTAGTCTTCTTCGACCAACGCCAATGCCAGGTCCATTCCTGCGGTGACTCCGGCCGACGTGTAAACATTCTCGTCACGGATAAATATTGGGTTGGGATCAACGTCCGCGCGCGGGGCCCGTTTGATGAGAACGTGACACCAGTTCCAATGAGTTGTGGCCCGGCGGCCATCGAGCAAACCTGCTCGAGCAAGCAGCATTGCGCCGGTGCAAACCGAGCCGATTCGACGGACCCGTCCGGCGATCTTTCTCAGCCAGCGCACGACGTCACTGTTTATGAGGTCCTGCTCGATCGCGCTGCCACCTGCTACGAGCAGGGTGTCGATGTTTCCGCGCACTTCCCGAAACGTCTTATGCGCTGTGATTCGCAGCCCACAGTTCGTAGCAACTGACGTCCGGGGAGAGGTGGTTACGACTTCGACGGAATAGATCGGAGGAGACCCAGGATTTTGCCTGGTGAACATCTCTGCGGCACGAGCAAAAACTTGAAATGGCCCAACCAGATCCAGGATCTCGGTCCCCGGCGCCGCAATGAATACAACCCGCCGCGTTCGCGGTTGAAGTTGCTCCTTATTATTAAGTACGCGGTTCATTTTTCTCGATTGTACGAAACCCGGGGATGACAGGTGTCCCTGTGCCGCATCACAGCTTTTTGCCTGCGACTATGCAAGCAACGCAGCGTGCAGACTGGAGTCCCGCGGTGGGAACTTTCACTGGTTGCTGCGCGAATTGCCAGAACAGGATGAGTGCGCTAAAAATGAAAAGCGCATAAAGAATGATTTCGAGCACCCCGCGGCTTTTTTCTTCTGAGCGCACCAGAAGGGCGTAGGTGGATTCTTGTTGGTCGTTCATGACTTATCGGGACTTGCGAACTTATCGGGAGAGGCGTCGAATATTTCCTTATCGCCGACGGTGCAGAAATAGTAGGTCTCGCCTTTATAGACAGACTTCGGAGCGGTCGCCGGGTCAACGTCCATCCCGCATACCGGGCAGAGTGGATGTTCAGCCGTTGACACGGGGGCGATGGCGTAAATTTGATTTGAATCCGGATTCATCCAGCCTTGTCCCTGGTACTCCATGACGTAGGCAGTCTTCTGGGCGATCTCGCGGCCGTAGTAGCGCTCGACCACGCGGAGCGCGAGATCAATGCCGGAGGAAAGCCCGCCCGCCGTAGCGAGATTGCCATCCTCGACGAACCTGGCTCCGCGCTTGAGATGGATATCCGGGAACTGCACGGCAAAATGGTTAAACGCTGTGTGAAATGTGGTCGCGGCTTTGCCTGACAGGAGCCCGGTTTTGGCCAGAACAAATGCGCCTGTGCAAACCGACATTGTCACATCGGTGTTCTTTGTCGCCTTGCGAATCCATTCCAGCACTGCCTCGGTTGGCTCGCTTTGGGCCGGGATGACGATGACCTTCGGCGCCGGAGCATTCTCAAGGGTGTAATCGGGTATGATCTTCATCCCGCCACTCGCCCGAATAGGGGCGGTCGTCGCGGCAACGGTGTAAAGTCGGAATGGAGCGTTCTGGCGGCCGGGGATGCTGACGTCCTGGAAGACTTCCCATGGTCCGCAGAAATCGATAATGACTGCGCCTTCCGAAACGAGAAAGGCAACGGGAATGCTGCCTTGGACGGGAGATTTGAGCGGATTTGCTTTGACTGCTGGCTTGTTCGCGTTGGAAGCACTCGTCGCTTCGACCGGGCCTGAACTTGCGGAAAGTTCACCAATAGCCGAAAGCGCAATTGCAGCCGTTAAGGCGAATTCGGCTGCCGTTTTGAGTAATCTTGTTCTATTCATCGTGTTTGTTCGTTCATTCATGAGCCTACCTTCTTGGGGCGGGCGATTGGCAGCAATGACAATTATCATCAAATTTCTGCCACAGCCAACATCAGGAAGACAAGACATTTTCACACACGCTCTGGCGCTCGTGTTTATCACCAGTTGATTGCTGATTTTACTGGTTGCCGCTCAGAGTCCGCGCAGTGGGGCCTTGTCGTTCCGGAAGAACCGGGCCATAAAAAATTATGGCGACAAAAATGCGTGCCGCACAAGTGCCCCAAGAGTAAATACGACGTGTTTATCCTGGGAGCTGGCTACCCGGCTTTGCCAAGGCTTTGGCGTGGCGAGCAACGGCGAGTAAGATCATAGTTAAATCGCTGTATGAAGTCTCGATATGATGTTGTGATTTTGGGAGCTGGCCACAATGGTCTCGTCGCAGCGACTTATCTCGGGCGCGCCGGGTTAAGCGTCCTTCTCCTGGAAAAGAACAATTACATCGGTGGAGCGACGACTTCGCAAAAGGTGTTTCCCGATTATGACGCGCGACTGTCTCGCTATTCGTATCTGGTCAGCTTGTTTCCGGAGAAAATCATTCGCGATCTCGGGCTGAATCTTGAACTGCGCAGACGCGCGACCGCGTCATTCACTCCATACCTCAAGGATGGTCGCCACGACGGATTGCTCTTGAGCAATGTCGATGAAGAGAAAAGCCGGCAATCGATTGTCGATCTTACCGGAAGCGACACCGAGTACGAGCAGATGAAGAAATTTTACAATTTGTCTCACGTTTTTGCCGAACATGTCTGGGACACGATGCTGGAACCGCTCATTGCGAAAGAAGACTTCCGGCGGCGGTTCGATCTTGGTGATGTTTCCCGCGAAGCGTGGCGCAGTTTGGCCGAGCAACCGCTCGGTCTCGCGATCGAACGTTATTTGCAAAATGATTTGGTCCGCGGCCTCGTGCTTACCGACGGGAAGGTCGGCGTCTTGACACATCCGCACGATTCGTCGCTGGTGCAGAACCGCTGTTTTCTTTACCACGTCATCGGCAACAAGACCGGGGAATGGAAGGTGCCGGTCGGTGGGATGGGCACAGTGGCGCGCGAGTTGGAGCAGGCTGCGCGCAATAGTGGCGCCGAAATGTTGACGAATGTTGATCTGCGGACCCTCGATCTCAACGGAAAGACGCGCAGCGTGGAGTTTGAGATCGATGAACAGCCGCAGACGGTTGAGGCGCGATTTCTCCTGGTAAATTTTGGCCGGAACGTGCTGGCCAAGTTTGTTGGTAGATTGTATCAGCCGGATCCGACGGACGAAGGCTCCGTGTTCAAGATCAACATGCTCTTGCGCCGTTTGCCGAAATTGAAAGCGAACAAATATCCGTCGGCCGAGGCGTTCTGCGGAACATTTCATAGCGACGAAGGCTACGAACAAATGAATGTCAGTTACGATCAGGCGTGCGAGGGGCGGCTGCCGAAAAAGACACCGTGCGAAGTGTATTGCCACACCCTGACCGACGACAGCATTCTCGCTCCGGAGCTGCGAGAAAAGGGTTTCCAAACGATGACGTTGTTCGGGCTCGACACGCCGTGGAGTTTGTTTGCGCGGGACAACAAGACCATGCGAAAACTCGCGGAGACCAAGTTTCTCGAAAGCATGAATCAGTGGTTGGAAGAGCCATTGGAAGATTGTCTGGCCGTTGCGCGCGATGGAAGGCTCTGCATCGAAAGCAAAAGCCCGGTCGATATTGAGGACGCGCTTGGAATGTACCGCGGTAACATTTTTCAGAACGCACCGACGTTTCCGTTTGCCGAGACAAAGGCGCAGATCGGTAAATGGGGAGTCGAGACCGAATTTGAGAATGTGTTTCTCTGTGGCTCAAGTGCGCTGCGCGGCGGAGCAGTCAGCGGAATACCTGGGCACAACGCAGCGAAGAAGGTGCTGGAAATAGTTACAAGTGGCCCGTGATGAGTGACAAGTGGCGAGAAAAGAATGCTCGAAGTGGAAACTCGGAACGCTGATCCTGCCGATGTCGCGTCAATCGATGCGATCATCACGGCCGCTTACGATTCAATCTCGGGGCCTCCAGGCAAGCGTGACTGGAACCGAGAGCGCTCGCTGTTCATTCCAGGCGCGTGTTTAATTCCAACAACGGAAAATTCGGGGGAGACAAGCCTCGTCGGCGAGATCGTGCCGCACATGTTGGACATCGACGGCTTTATCGAACGCGTCTGCGATTACGTGGAGAAGAACGGATTCTACGAAAAGGAAATTGCGCGACGCACCGAACAGTTTGATCAGATCGCGCATGTCTGGAGCACGTACGAGTCGCGTCACAAAGCGAACGATCCCGAACCCTTCATGCGCGGGATCAACAGCATTCAGTTGTTCTACGATCAGAGTCGTTGGTGGATCGTGAGCATCTACTGGCAGCACCAGAGCACTGGGCATCCGATTCCAGAGAAATATCTCGAAACAGAAGGTTGAGAGTTGACGAGCGCGGAGCGCTCGAGTCACCTACGGACTCCGAACGCGTTCGCTGCCTCGAGATCCGTGCGGGACGATGACAAACGCGTTTACTTCTCTGGCGAATTGGTCAAGCACGGACGGAGCTGGCTCGGCCGAATAGCGGAGCGCGATATACGCATTCGAGATTTGTCGAATCCGGTCGGACTCGTTAGGTAGTAGCTGGGCGGCGCGATTTGAGAAATCGGATGGGCCTTCCCATGGGTCGCGCCGCGCGCCAAGGCGGGCGGCCTTGCGGCAAAAACGTTCGTACAATGCCTTGACGCGATCTCTGCGCGAGCGCGTCTGCCACCACATCCATGCGACGTAAATTGCGAGAAGAGCGGGAGCGATGAGCAGTGTTCGAATGATGAGCGAGACCGGTGTGCCGTCGGCGATCCCAATTCCAGTAAGGAATGACTGCTGCGCGTCAGCATCGAAACTAAGAACGCGAGTATCCCACGCGTAGTTGAGTGTGTCCCAGGCGAGCCGGACCGTGGTAAATATTGGCTGACGCGAGAGGTTCCTTGCGAAGGCGTTGTTTGTTGTCTGGCCTGAAGTGGCGCGGCGGTCGAGAAAAGAAGCGAGTCCGAGGTTGACGCGCTCGGGCGCGACCACGCTCGTCGGATCGACTCTTACCCAGCCGCTCTCCGGAAGCCAGACCTCGCACCAGGCATGTGCATCCGCTTGTCGCACGATAAAGAACCGGCCGACTTCGTTGTACTCGCCGCCCAGATAGCCGACGACGACGCGCGCTGGAATTCCAGCCAATCGCATCAAGGTGGCGAAGCCGGCGGCGTAGTGCTCGCAGAAGCCGGCGCGGCGACGGAAAAGGAATTCGTCGAGATCATTCCGTTTGTATTCGCCAGGTGAAAGCGAATAGCGAAAGCCCTGGGTGCGAAAAAATTGTAGCGCCTTATTTACCACGGTGCGAGGGCTGGCGCTCCCAGCAGTCCAGGATTGCGTCAATTCGCGCACCGCTGGACTAATCCAAGGCGGCACTTCCAGTAATATCTTGCGTTCACGCGGTCGGAGTTCTTCCTCGGAAATTCTGGGAAAAGATCTGACTTCGTATCGCCGCGGTTTTCGGATCAGGTGATCACTCAACAAGTAATTGCCGGTCACGACTGTTGCACCGGAAGGCGGCTCAGATGGTGAATCCAGTGCGAACATCCAGCGGCCACCATGCGGCTCGATAGTAATCCATTGTCGGATCGCTTGACCCTTGCGTGCCTGCCGAAAGGCGCGAGGAATCGACGCAGGTGCACCAGGACTGCGCCATTCCAAACCTTCGCCCTCCCACATGACGGCGCCGCGCCAATACATCGCCGGTAGCGACGGGATCCTGTCGTCGGGGAATTCCGCGTGGAAAGCCACGTCCGAAGACTTCGCAAGTGATGCGACGCTACCCGGGAAAAGTCGATCCGAAAAACCGCCAGCCATCCAGCCCGGTTGCGCGATCTGAAATCGAAATCCGGTGTTTACTCGCGGAAATAAAAGAAATAGCAAGATGATGAGGGGCAACGCCTGCGCGAGGAGCTTGCATGCCGTAAGCACGGGCGGCCAGACAGCGCCGGGTGACGATCCGCGATAAAATTGGATCAGCGAGACCAGCAGCAGGGCAAAGGCGATCATCAGGCAAAGCGCGATCGTCAAATCCTGCGAAAGAAAAAATCCGCAGAGACAGATCACCCACGCGATCATGACCATGATCTGAAACTCGCGCGCGGAGTGCGCTTCTAGAATCTTGAGCGACATCAGCACGACGATGAGGGACACCCCGGGCTCGATTCCTTTCAAAGAGCCGTAGCTAAAAAAGATGGCGGCGAGCGTCACGCCCGCGAGAACGAATTTCCAGATCACAGAGCGCAGCCGATATCCCTTCGGCTCCATCCAAAATTTCGCCGCGAGCGTAATGAGAAACAGCACTGGGACCCAAATTGCCAGGGTGCCAAACATGGGCGGCAATGTGAAAAGCATCGCGGCCGCCAGCCACAGAAGCGGCCGCCGGGGAATGCGCCTATCTCTTTTTCGAGATGCTCTCACTTGAACAAGGCGAGTGTCCGCAAGCACCGATGAAAATGCCGCTCACCAAGTGACGGCGCGATCTCGGCCGCGGGCAGACGTAACCCGTATGGATGCCGCGCGCGCTCAGCCTCGATCACCCATAGAGCGAGCTGCGAAAGCCGCTCTTCCGGGTCGCTGAATCGGACTGCAGCAAAATCGAGATAGAGCAGGCCATCCGCTTCGGGCGCGAACTGCTTCGTCATTAGCGGCTGCCCGCGCGCCACGGCCTTCCAATCGATGTGATGTTGCGACTCGCCGGGGACGTAGGCGCGCACGCCTGCAAAATCGTCGCCTTCTCCAAAGTCCGGCCGCGGCCTGTTCTGCGTCGAACGCGCACTGCCCAGCGGAAGGTTTGGATTACCGGCAGGCTTGGGATAAACAAGATAGCGCTGCGGTACCGCGACGCGTCTCCACGCGCGGAGAAACCCCAGCGGATACACGCTGGCGAGGCGCAACCTTCCGATCTCATGTTCGCCGCGATCCGGCGCGCAAAATCGAAGCATCACCCGCACCGCTTTGCCGGCCGGGATGTCGTCGATGCGTTCGGGATCGCCACCAAACTCCGGCAGACTAAGCGCAATCCCATGCCGTGTGGCGCGGGATTCATTCGTGATCTCGAACGGCAGCGAAACCTCCTGTCCCGCAAACGTCGGTTTCACAGATTCCGCAGTCGCTTTCAAACCTCCCAGATTCAAGAGCGTGTGCGGAATCGAAATCAGGAATACGCCCGTCAGAGCAAACATGAGCACGTAGGCCGCGGCGTTATTCTGACTCGACGCTGCGTACCACATCGCGACGAGGACGAACAGCAGGCCGATTAGGCTCCAGGTCGGAGAAACGAGCGGAAATCCGCGCTGTGTCATGGCACCGGTACACTGCGCAGCAAGGCGTCAGCAAGCAGGCGTCCGCTTTGGCCGGGCTGTCCAATATCGTGCCCCAGGCGATGCGCCATCACCGCGATCCCAACGGCCTGAATGTCTTCAGGGAGCACCATGTTCCGCCCGTTCATCAACGCCCACGCCTGTGACGCATGGAAAAATGCCAGGCCCGCGCGTGGCGACAGGCCGGTGCTGTGGCGTTGTCGCGAGGCGTCGAGCAGATCCTGCAGGTAATCGAGCAACGCGGACGAAGCATGCACCTTGCGGACGTTCTCCTGAAGCTCGAGGAGCGTTTCCCAGCCAAATACCGGCTTGATTTCCTTCAGCATGTCACGGCGATCCATTCCCAAGAGCATCGCCCGCTCGCTGGCGCGGTCCGGCACTCCCAGCTCGATCCGCATCAGGAAACGGTCGAGTTGCGACTCCGGAAGCGGAAAGGTGCCGACCTGGTGCTGTGGATTCTGCGTAGCGATGACGAAGAACGGCTGGGGTAATTCGTGTGTCACGCCGTCAGCCGAGATCCGGTGTTCCTCCATTGCTTCGAGGAGCGCGCTCTGCGTTTTGGCCGTCGCGCGGTTTACCTCGTCAATCAACACCACCTGCGAAAAGAGCGGCCCGCGATGAAACACGAAGCGCTGTTCATCCCGATCGAAAATGGAATTGCCGAGAATGTCGGCTGGAAGCAGATCGCTGGTGAATTGAATGCGCTGAAAGCCGAGTGCGAGTGAGCGTGCGAGTGCTTGGGACAGGGTCGTCTTGCCGACGCCAGGGACATCCTCAATCAAAAGGTGGCCGCGCGCGAGCAGGCAAGCGACCGCAAGCTGCACCGCCGCGGTCTTCCCCACGATGACTTCGCAAATCTGCTTTGTGAATGCATCAACGTGTTCCCTCACGCCGGAACGATCCGCATGATAGAGGCCGTGCGCAAACATGGATGCACGGAAGAAATGGAAATGCGGGGATTAAAAGACTGCCGTGTTGGTTGGCGTCGGCGCGGGGGAATAAAGGCCAGAACGGTAATTTTTCTTCGATGGTGGCGCTACCGGCTGGGGATGCGTGTCGCGATAATGTTTGACAGCCAAGCCGAGAGCGAAGGCGAGCAAGACAAAAGCAATGACGCGCTTTTCCTCTCGAGTGAGGACGAAGCGCTGCCTCAGCGCCTCAAATCGTAAATGCAAACGTCCCTTCAATTCGCTGACTTGTCTTTGATCCGTGGCTGAACGTGCACGGAGCGATACTTTCCCTTAATATTAAAGTCGTAGAACCGTGCCTTTGATTCCGCCGAGATTAAGTCGCGATACACCGAAGGCGGTACATCGAGATAACGATAAATTGCGCCATTCGCGAATTCGATTTCGAGAACGTGACGGCGTTTGCTGTAGCCGACTTTCGCGATAGCAGTTGAATTAACGTGCTGCCTCGGAATATGGGAAATAATTTGTTCTGAATCGTTGGTCTTGGGCGGATCGGCGAAGCAGGCCGCACCTGCCATTGCAACCAGAATAAAAAACCAAAGCCGTCGCATGATCGCGAATGTTTTAGATTCCTCTCGATTTGTGGTCGAGCTACTTTGTAGCTGGTTTTGTGCAGAATACGAGGCGCGCTTGACCCTCATCGCCCGAGCGGCGTGGCCACTTCCGTGCCGGGCGGCGGTGTGAATTCGAATGTCGATGGAGGAAGTGGCGCGCGTGTCTGGTTTGAGTAACTAGTCACAATCCGGTCGCCACTCACTTGCAACATTTCCGTGCGCTCAGCTCTTAGGTTGCCGTCGATGCGCAAGTTGAGTTTTTGAAAGATCCGTTTCATCGCCGGCGTGCGCGGTGTCAGCGCCAACTCATAACCGTTGTCGATCTTAGCCCCGGTGATGTCGAAAGTGCTTTCGACATTTTCAAGATTCAACGCGGAATTGATTGCGGCGATGATCGAATCGAGCGGCGAGCGCAAGCCGATGGAATAACGTTCAGCCGACTTAAAATTCGGATAATAAATCCAGAGCTGATGACCGTCGCTCACCGTCAGGCTGGGTGAGTTGCCCCCTGCTTCCCGCCGAAACTTATTCGGCGGCTGAAACCAAACGCGGCCAGAACTGACAATTGGTTTTTTCATCAAACGCAAAAACCGTTGTTCCTGAAAATCAGCTTGCGTGATCCGGTTCTCACGAATTCGCGCGAGTAGGTTTTTGAGATCGGATGGTGAAAGCTGTTGGGCGCCGACCGAATTCGTCAGCCAAAACAAACCAAAAAATATGAGAAAGAGCCTGCGCACGTAATTGTCGATCTTAGCGTATTAAACCTAATCTTCGCTCAAAGATTTCGGTTCAGTCGCCGCCATTGCTGGCAAGGTAAAGAAAATCGTCGCAACCAGACTCCAAAAAATGCCGATCGCGCAGGCACTGCCAAGACCACTCAGCGAAGGATTGCGGGCCAGCACGAGCGAACCAAAGCCGGCGACAGCTGTTAATCCAGCGAGCAAGACAGGCTTTACCACCCCCGCAACGTCGTGCTCGATGTCACGCGTTTTTTGCCAGATCAATATTAGGTAAATTCCGTAGTCCACGCCGATTGCCAACACGAGCCGAAAGGAAAGGACATTGAGCAAGTTTAAGCGAATACCCAGCAGTTTCATCGAAGCGATCATTGCGCCAATCCCAAACGCGAGCGTGATGACCTGGATGATCCACAGGCGCAAGTCGCGGTATAAAATCGCCAATAGGGAAACGTCGAAGATGGCCATTAACGCGCTGATAATGAGAAGTTGCCGATGCGACCACGGCAGCAGATCGGCAAGCGCATAACTCCACCCCGAAAGGATCATTGGGATGTCCGCCACCGGCAGCTCGCGACCCAACTCTACGCGCTGCGCATGTGTGGAGACTGGTGCATTCGTGGTGACAAATCCGGTCGTGAGCAATGGATCGTGCGCGAAGTAGCGATCGGCCAAAAACCACCAGCTCGATGATAAGGGCAATCTTTCGTGCCAATCCGGCAGAGGCGCGTTAGGATCGGCAAGATTTTGCAGATTATCGAGCAGCGTGAAGGCCGGCGTAAATGCGTCGCGATTGAATTCTTCGGCGTCGAGCGTCTCCTCGAGTGTTTGGCGCACCGTTTGAAAATCAATTTTGCTCAATTGTTCGCGATTTTGCTGCATCGATTTTGGTGAAAGACAAAGCGCAGCCGGCGTGGAGAAGTTTTTAATTTTGCCTGCGGCCAGAAGCTCGCTCCAATGCACGGCAATTTTCTGCCAGTCGTCGTGCAGTTCTTGCGGATTGCTCGCACGCACGATTGCGAGGACCGGCTCCCAGCGTATTGGCATTTTGTGCATGATCTCTTGAAGCGCGAGACTGGCACGACTGTTTTTCGGTTCCAGTGAACGCGTGCTCGCGTCGAAGTGAAGCGGCGGAACGGGTGAAAAACCGATTGCGGTCAGCAACAACAAAAGCGCGCTTGCAAAAATCAACATGGGGGCAGGGCGTTGCACGCTCCACCGCACATATGTTTTTACCATCTCGAAGACCCAATCATGATGCAGCGGAGGCTGCCGTTCGCGGATGAAAAGAAATAGAATCGTGCACATAAAAATACCGGCAAAAAAAATGCCGATCGCGATCAGCACTCCGAGCTGCGAGAAACCCAGAGACCCGCTCAGGATGAGCGCAAGAAATCCGACCGCAGTGGTGAGCGCGCCGAAGAAAATTGAGCGGCCAAGTTTTGCAACGGAAGTGGCGACACCTTGACGATGCGATTCTCCGTCGATTCGCGCTTGCTGATAACGGCCAAAAGTGAGGATGGCGAAATCAACTCCGAGGCCGACGAGAATGGCGCAAAACCCCACACTCACCATGCTCAGCCGGCCAAAAATGAGAAGGCCAAGCGTGAGCGCCACCAAACATGAGAGCAGGAGCGAAAATCCCATGCCGATCAAGGGCAGCCACCGGCGAAAACCGACAAAGAAAATGCTGCCCACGAGTAAAACTGAACCGACCAGAGTTGCGACGATGTCGTGGCGCATGCTGAGGGAAATTTCCGCCACATACGCTGAGCGCCCGGTCACGAGAACTTCGAGAGGACCACCATCCCAGCCTTCGGGTGCGGTTGCGCGAAACGCGTTTACCTGACGCATCAAACGCTGGCACGCGAACGCACTAATTGACGGCTGGTTCGTTATCGCCAGAAAAACCCGCATCGTCCGGTCAGGAGAAGCGAGGGGCTCTTCTTCGATCGCGGTATTTTCTGCAAAAGGTTTGAGCGCCGGGGCGATCAGACCTAGCGGATCGAACGCGAGCTCAAACTCCGGGCGCGGTGAACCTGCCTCGATCTGCTGATGCAAGTGCTGTAGGCGTTCGCGGATTTTCTCCGGTTGCAAGATCGATATCGTCTCCCTGAAGGCGGGCGGGTCGAGGTTCAGGAGCAATGGCACTGCGATCGATTGGAGGTCGCGAATTCCATCCGGCGTCTGCATCGGCGAACCGGCCAGCACGCGTGTGCACCAGGGTTGCTGCCGCAATTTGTCGGCGAAAACCGGCACAAATCCTTCCAGTTTATCGACATCATCCGGACGGCAAACGAGCGCGAAAGTCAGTTCCCGGGTTTGCTCAAACTCGCGATCGTAAATTTTCAGTCCCTGCACCGAACGAAAACTCGCCGGCAAAATATTGAGGACGTCGGAATCAAGTCGCAGTTGCGTGACGAGGATCGCAATGCAGCTGACGCCAACCACACCGACCCCAAGCCAAACAAGCGCACGCCACTGCGTGACAACTCGCGCGATTAGATCGCTGATGCGCATATCCGGTTGCAAAAACGAAACACCGATAGTTGCGTTTCAACCCTGGTGGGTCAAAAACGAAACAGAAAAGTTTCGTTGCCAGCGATGTATCGCACCGATTGTTGATCTTGCGAGCGAATCAGTTTGTCCCGGAGTCCGAGCCAGCCGCGCAATTGTTGCGGTGCGTGATCAATCGGACCGGACCAACCTCTTTGCGCCAGAGGGCCTTTGATTTCAGCGAAGCTCGCGTCCTGGCGCAGCGATAGCAACGAGACCCCAGGTCCTTTGGAAAACGTGAGCCCGAAATCGCCAGTTTTTGAAAAGCGAATGATAACGTCGCCGATGAGTGTCGTTCCCGCCGTGCGATATAGAAGTTGTCCGCTGCGCACGTCCCAATTGCCTGCGGGTTCGGCAAATTGATACCGCGAGACTGTCGCGCAGCTGGTAAGATCGACAATCGACAGCGCGATAGCGATCCAGATCAGGTAGGGGCGGTTGATTCGCTCGCACCCGCTCGCTCTACCTGTCGGGCTACCCGTCCATGTCGCTTGGCTCCCGTCAGCTCCATTCACTGAACCGCCTTCATTTCTCGCGTGACTTGGTTTTGTGCCGAGACGATCGAGAGCCTCCCCTGAGCGAATGCGAAATAGGATCTTCCCTAACTGGCCACTCATGAAATCGTGCCGACCGCTTCAGAGGCGACTTGCGTGTCTCCCTTTTTCGGCACGAGCGAGAGCCGCGGTGAGAGCGCGAAGAAACGTTGCGCATTCACGAAGAAATAAAACAGCCACATGCGCCATTTGATGGCGAGACTCTTTCCTTCGTTCCCCGCGAGCACGGCGTTGACTGCGGCGGCGATTTGCATTGTGTCGGTCGGATTGAGAAACACTTCGACGAATTCTTTGCCACGGCGATACCACGCGTTCACGAACGTGAGATAGATGTCCATGATGTAATTGACAGTGCGCGCGTACTTTTTGAAAAGACGACGCCTGCGCGATTCGTCGCGCAAAACCGCGTCTAGTGTGTCGGCGGCTTTTTCGGCAGACATGATTGCCAAGAAAACGCCGCTGCTG
>Ga0193750_1000257_pt1 | contig 14912 bp, 10 predicted proteins | sample L1c1metaG_FD_160569 | JGI IMG/M metagenome (GOLD analysis project Ga0193750, IMG submission 160569) | Soil microbial communities from a riparian zone of the East river system, Colorado, United States - L1c1 | ecosystem: Environmental > Terrestrial > Soil > Riparian zone | place: USA: East River...
CTCTGGACTTGCAAAAGCAGGAGTGCCGATGAAACCGGTTTGCGTTTGTTCCGTACCGCGTTCCGCCTCAGGCGCCAAAACTTTCGCGACCCCATAATCAATTACTTTAACAATGGGAGCGCCGCTCGGATCCGACTCCAACATGATATTGGATGGTTTAATGTCGCGATGCACAACGCCGCATGCTTCGGCGGCAGCTAGAGCGCGCGCAACTTGCTCGATAATTTCCAACGCGAGCGCAAGCGGCAGTGGACCTTCCCGGCGGACTTTGGCCTCGAGCGTTTCGCCCTCGACCAACTCCATCACATAGAAACACTCACCGTCTTGTTCGCCGTAATGACTAACACGCGCGACGTTTGGGTGATGAATGTGCGCAGCGGCGCGGGCTTCACGCAAAAAGCGCGACCGTACGCCGGGAGCTTGCGCGACTTTCCGATCAATCACTTTCAGCGCGACTGTCGAATTCAGAACCGTATCACGCGCGCGATACGTTACTGCCATGGCACCGGTCCCGAGTTCGACTGGAAACCCGTCGGCACCGACTTCCACTTCAAAGTGATCGTATCGCAACCGGCCCGGTGTGAGTCGGCTTCGGTGCTGCTCTAATCCTGATTCTTCTGCCCCAAAGCCAAGACTAACGAGGCAACGCAGGCATTCGCCCTTCGGGCCTACCTGGGTCAACGGTCGGCCGCAAGTTGCGCAGATTCCAACGATTTTGGATTCACCTTCAGGAATCTCAGGTCCCGCGCTCATGCAATAAATTTTGCTGTCGCAAACCGATTATCGCCGATGCCCTCAAGGCCTTACGACAAAAATCGTTGCTCCATCATGGAGCGAAACTAGTTCGATGCGACCGGCGCGAGCCGATTCATGATCGCCGTAAAGCGCCGATCATTGCGCAACGGGTCCCACAAAGGGTTCCAGCGAAAATCACCGTAAGTCGGTTGGGCCGGCAAATTGGATCCCGCCGGTCTGTTTACCAACTGATCCAATTCTGAAATTGCGAAATCGAGTTGACCGTTCCAGGCGTAGACGACGGCCAAATTGCAACGTACGATCGGCGCGCTCACGCCTGAACTTTCGAAAGTTACCAAGTCGCAAGCGTGTTCTGCTTCCTGAACAGCTTGTTCGTGCCGTCCAAGACCGGCGTCGATCATTGCGAGTAAACTCAAGGCCCGGCCATCAGACGCGTCGGCCAATACCGCTTTTTCAACTTCGAGACGAGCTGCGGCAAAGGCGGACTGTGTACCTTTCTTGTCGCCACGCATTCGCGCCGCCAGACCCTCGTACCAGCTTTTCGGATATTTTACCCCATTGAACACGAACGTGGTCTCGTCCGCGCGAGCAGCAATCCGCGATACGGAATCAGGATCATGGCTCCAAAGTGCAAGAATCAGATTGTGCAAATCTCTGATCGCACCGCTCGCATCCTCCCCGGGTGTAACGTTTGCGACAGCTGAACGCATGGGGTCGAGTTCTCCTTCGCCCTCCAGTGGACCGAAAGTACGGAAGACTCGGTAGGTGGCTGCGCGATCTGGCGGCAATACTCCGAGCAACCTGGCCATCATTCCGTCGAAGCGATCATATCGGCGCGTCAGGCGATACATGTTCGCGAGATCAAAAAGACTCTCTGCAGCGCGTGGCTCAAGCGCTACGGCCCTCTCGATGGAGCGCACAGCATCATCCCAGCGACTTTGACGACGCGCAATCGATCCGGCAGTCGTCTCGAGTGCGGCGCTATTTGGCATCGTTTGACGCGCAAGATCTATTTCCAAACGGCCTTGCTCGAGATCATTGAGGGCCAGGACGAAATGGTCGGCCAGAGCGAGGTGCACTGGTCCAAAATCGGGCGACACGCGTCGCGCCTTTTCCAAGGCGGCTTCAGCCAGCGCGCGGTAATCGACGTTTCGCTTTTCCACCGGCGCGATGTCTTTGGTTTGGTAGAGTTTGTCGTAAGCCGTTGCTAACGCACAGTAAGCGAGCACGAATTTTGGATCGCGGTTTACCGCATCATTGAGAAGGGAAATCTTTTGCTCCATGACCGACGCCTCTTCGGCCGTATCTTTTACCAGCCGCTCGATAGCCTGAGCGCGAAGGTAAAGCTCATACGCGCCCAAATCGGCGGTCGGCGGCTCGTTTAGCGCAACGGTTTCGTTAGGCGAGAGACCGGCTTTTAATCGCGCGGCGACAGCTTGCGTGATTTCGCTTTGGAGCGCGAACACCTCTTTCAGCGGCCGCTGATAAGTTGCAGCCCACTGAATCGCGCCGTCTCGAAGATCGACAAGGTGGAGCGCAACGCGCATTTGGTTGTTGTCTTTCGAGACAGTTCCCTCGAGCAGATGCCGCACGCCGAGATCCCGACCGATTGCGTGAAGGTTGCGCTCCTTACCCGGCAGGTACGAGCGCGTGCTCTGACTCCCGATCACTTTCATTCCGGCAAGCTTTGCAAGATCACCAGTGATCTCGTCCTGCATTCCAACAGTGAAATAAGTGTCCTCGTTATCCGGACTGAGATTTTCAAATGGCAAGACGGCAATCGATCGTTCGGTCTCGGCCGAAGATTGCACGCGTTCATACGCCCAGACGCCTAATGCGATTGCGACGACAACTGCCATCGCTCCTGCCGCCGCCACGACGAATCGTTTTCGGCGCAAACGTGCTTCGGCGCTGAACTTTGTATAGCAGCGATGGACTTCGGCAAGTAACTCGCGCGCGGATTGCGGCCGATCTTTGGGATCCGAAGCCAGCATCGATTTCAGCAGCACAAGAATCCGCGCCGGAACACTCCCAACTTTTAGCTGCTCAATTGGTAACGGCTCTGTTTGCCTCAAGCGAATGTCGTTTAGGGTGCGCCCAACAAAAGGCACACGGCCAGAGAGCAGATACCAAAAAGTCACGCCTAACGAATAGATGTCCGATCGCGTATCGATTTTCGTCTGTTCGGAAGGAGCGAACTGTTCGGGACTGGCGAAGGCTGGGGTTCCGATGAAACCAGGCTGAGTTTTTTCAGCGCCGCGTTCTGCTTCCGGATTGAGGATTTTAGCGATGCCGTAATCAATCACTTTAACAATGGGCGCGCAGCCGCCTGGATCCGACTCCAGCATGATATTCGATGGCTTGATGTCCCGGTGCACCACACCGCACGCTTCCGCCGCGGCCAATGCGCGCGCCGTTTGTTCGATTACTTCGAGCGCCAGCGCGAGAGGCATGGGCCCATCGCGGCGAATCCGCGCTTCGAGCGTTTCGCCTTCAACCAACTCCATGACATAGAAACACTCACCGTCTTGCTCGCCGTAATGACTGACGCGCGCGACATTCGGATGACGGATTTGCGCGGCCGCGCGCGCTTCGCGCAGGAAACGCGATCGGACTCCAGGCATCTTCGCGACTTTTCGGTCTATGACTTTAAGAGCGACGACGGAATTCAAAACCGTGTCGCGTGCACGATAAGTAATCGCGATTGCTCCTGAGCCGAGCTCAATCGGAAAACCGTCCACTCCGACTTCGACCTCAAAGTGATCGTACTTCAGTGGTCCGGGCGTCAATCGCCGGGGTGTTTCGAATCGTCCTGGTTCTTGACTGCCGCTCAGAAAACCCAGATCAGCGAGACAACGAAGGCATTCGCCTTTTGGACCTACTTGCGTGAGCGGTCGTCCGCAGATCGCGCATGTTCCAACGGTTGGTTCGGGTTCCATACCGGTAAATGCGAGCGCTCTATCTAAGTCCGTACCGCGCATCAGGTCGATGCCGTTTTCAATCACACCGGTACCGTTCGAGTGGTTTCCGAAAGGTGCTTGCACCCGCCCATTGTTGCTTAGAGCAGGTGGAATCGCCGCCGTGCTTCTGCCAGATTTTAAACTGCTACGGAAGAGTGGGTCCGCTCTACCTCGTTCGAGGGGGAGCCTTGATTCGCGTATGACCGCTGATTCGCGGTTAAGAATTTCAGGTTCAGCGCTCACGCTGTCAGAATCTGATAAAGATAATGAAGCTCTTGATCGACTTCGGCCGGATCGGAAACCGTGTTCGCCACTTCCGTTCTCAGCGCTTCGCGATAGCGCTGACGCAGACGCGAAAGCCACGTTCGTAGAGTCGCTATCGGAACTCCAAGTTTTGCGGCCGCTTCTTCCTGACTTAGTGGCGTCTTTCCACCGCCGGCTACGAACGGTCGTAGCACTTCAAGCCATTCGGCTTTGCCTTCCGTCTCGAACGCATCTTGCAACTGTTGCCATGCGCGTTTCACGATTGTTGACGCCCAGGCCAGATCAAAAGAGCGCGAATCGCTCAGATGAGCGGTGTCCGTCATTGCCGCTTCCGCTTCGGGCAGATGTTCATCGATCGGAATAATTTGATGACCACCGCCTCTTTTCAGCGCCCGCGCACGATCGTACTCGTTGCACAGAAAATTCTGCATCGAGCCTAACAAAAACGTGCGAAGACGACCCTTCTCCTGATCTGCGCGACTCAAGGTATTTTGTTCGAGCAGATGGGCGAAAAAACCTTGGACAAGATCCTGCGCTTCAGGTGACGCGTGTCCGCGATGACGCAGAAAAGCATAAAGCGGCGGCCAGTACGCTTCGCAGAAATTGGAGAGCGCCTTTTGAGCTGATATTTCCGACTGAGTTTCTCGGGCGTGCAGGACAAGGGTCCAGTGCGTCGTTTGAAACCCAGCTCCTCCTTGCTGTAATGTTCCGGGTATAGCTTTCATGGGGTTGATCGGATTCCTTTCGTCAACGGCGGCATTCGCATATCGAATGCCAGCAAAGTTCCGAAAAGCTGATTTACGAGGGAAAAAATTAAATCGACGCAATTGCCGCTGGTGCGGAATCCGTTGAAACTTCGCGAATTCTTCGCGAATTCGTGATCGTTAGGCCCCTTTGTAGACGTGTTTGTTGATCCTTAGTGTCCGAATTTTCGACTCCAAGGTAGATGCTGGTATGCCGAGTATCGCCGCGGCGCCTTGTCGGCCGGAAACTTTGCCCTTTGTTTGCGCAAGAGCGGCTTCAATCTGTTCCTGCTCGGTCGATATTCTACTGGCTCGTCCTACGCGCTGACTCGATTGGAACTCGTGCGACAACCAGTTCTTATCGACTGAAAATTCGTTCGTATCGACAATGATCAGTGAGCGTTCGATCACGTTTTGCAGTTCGCGAACGTTTCCAGGCCAGGAATATTCCTGTAAAGCTTCGATAGATTTCTTTCGAATCGTATCGATCTTCTTCCCGGCTCTCTGCGCGTAACGATTGACGAAGTAGTTGACGAGAATCGGAATGTCCTCTTTGCGTTCGCGCAGAGGCGGCAGGGTGATTGGGAAAACGTTGAGCCGGTAGAAAAGATCGCTGCGAAACGAACCGTCGGCGATCGCGGAGTGAAGATCGCGATTGGTCGCGGCAATCACGCGCACGTCGCAACGCAGCATCTCGGTTCCGCCGACCCGTTCAAATTCGCGTTCCTGCAGCACGCGCAGCAGCGCGATTTGTGTTTCCAGAGGGAGATCGCCCACTTCGTCGAGGAAAAGTGTCCCGCCTTCTGCTAATTCAAATCGGCCGAGTCGTCGTTGAACTGCTCCGGTGAATGCTCCTTTTTCGTGACCAAACAACTCGGACATGATCAGCGAGGAAGGAATCGCCGCGCAATTCACGCTGACGAATGAGCGCTCCGCGCGCTTCGATCGCTTGTGAATTGCACGCGCGATTAGCTCCTTCCCAGTCCCGGTTTCGCCCATGATCAAGACAGTGGAATCGGTCGGAGCCACTTTCGCGGCAAGTGCGAGCACCCGTTGCAATACGGCAGAAGTGCCCAGCACTTCTTCGAACATCGACGTGCTTCCAATTTCCTGGCGCAAAACGATGTTTTCTTTTCGTATTTCTTCTTCAGCCCGTTTGCGATCTTCGATGTCGGTAGCCGTGTTGTACCATCGTGTTATGCGCCCCTGTTCATCTTTAAGCGGGTTTCCGCGGCCCAGAAACCAACGATATGTCCCATCGTGTCTCAGAATCCGAAGTTCAAACTCATACGACTTACCCGCGAGCAATCCCTTCTCTCTTTCGGCCAGATACCCTTGACGATCATCTGGATGAATGAAATTAATTCGAGAAGGAGCTACCATTTCAGCGAGATCGGCACCGAGATAAGCGAGTCCAAACTGATTGACATACAGTAAGCCTCCGTCAGGCCCAAATACATAGAGGTGGTGTGGCGTCAGATCCAGAATCTGCCGAAGTTCTGCTTCTTGTTCGCGGATTTTTTCTTCCGCGATTTTGCGCTCTTCGATTTCTATACTCGAGCCGTACCATTTGACGATCTCTCCCGCTTCGTTGCGCAGTGGTTCTTCACGATGAAGGAACCAGCGATATTCCCCGTCAGCCCGCCGCACGCGCGACTCGGCAACGAAAGGCTCTCCAGCTTCAAGCGCCGCGCGCCATATGGGCACAATTGCTTCTACATCTTCAGGATGGATCATGCCGGTCCAACCCCACCCCAGCAAATCTGTTAAAGGGAGGCCGACATATTCCAGCCAGCCGCGGTTGTAGAAGTCGACATCACCATTCGGCAAGGCGGTGTGAACAAACGCCGGAGTTGTATCTACCAGGTCGCGATACTTACGCTCACTGGCGCGCAGCTCCTCCTCCGCGCGCTCGCGCTCGGTGATATCCAGCGTATTGCCAATCAGTCGGGTGACTTTGCCGTTCTCTAACACGGGCTCTCCCGTGCTGTGCATCATCCGTTTCCCTTTTTTTGGATGATCGACCCAGTACCTGACGTCGCCTCGCACGCCTTCGCGAAACATTTTGTCGATCGTTCTTGTTAACAGATCGCGACCATCAGGCTGCACCGGAGCCAGCCATTGCGTCAGTGTAGGAATCCCTTGCGCAGGATCGGAACCGAAGATCACGAACGTTTCGGGGGACCAATAATCGAATATGCCATCGGCCCTGAGCGACCAACTCCCCATATGAGCCAAGCGTTCTCCCTCGCGCAGATAAAATTCGCTGCGCTCGAGATCGCTCAGCGGGCCTTGCGGCCGCTCAGATCGAGTGCTCAGGCTGTCGCGTTTCACCTTTCTCTTGCGCAGGTTAGACCTCAGGACAGCTCGTGGCCAGTCTCAACTAAGCGTTTGAGTCCTCGGACTGGAAGCCGATGTATCGAAGTCTGGCGCGTCGGTGTACTAGGATTTGTACTAGAATGACGATGTCTCTACTTCTCTCTCGTGAAGACCGCTCTTTTGTAAAGCGCGCGTTTTCCTCTCGTGAAACGACGTTCTGAAATCGACGATTTCCCTTTCCTAAGTCTGGCGCGTCTGCCAATTCCGCCACCCTGGCCGGTTGATTTTCGATTGTAAATTTGCGATCTGCGATTGCAAGGCCGCGACGGGAAATGCGCGGACTAAGTGTTACTGGGTACCCCGCCTCGACACAGACTGCCGAGCGGGCGCCGTCTCGCCGACAACGACACGGCGCCCGAATCTAAACGATTGAAGCCCCATCGGCTGCGAGCGCAGGATTTCAACTGGCCACGCTGGGTGAGACTCCGAGCGACTGTAGTGTTTGCGTCGTTAGAGTGCCGGTTATGGTCAGATGATGCTCGGTTTGGTAACGCGCGACCGCATCGCGGGTCGCGCGCCCATAGATACCATCGGCCCGTCCGTGATAGTAGCCCAGCTTCGTTAAATCATTTTGAACGGCTGTCACGTTTGGGTCGGCGGCGGGAACGCTATCGTAAACGCCCTCGTTGTTGTAGTAGGGCTCCACGTCCGCATAGTAACCAGGGTAGTAATCGTATGGATAGTAGTCGTAGGCGTAGTAAGGGTAGTAATCCCAGGGATAGTAGCCGTCGTCCAGACCTAGCCAATAGCCTCCATCCCAGGCCCACCAACGGCCGTTCCAGAAGTGAGCGCCGCGGCGATCCCAATCGCGATGCCGACTTCCATCTTCTCGCGCAAAGATGTGATTCCGCGCATTCTCGCCTGGTCGCACCGCTGAGTTAGGCGCGACTGAATGCGACCTCGGCGCCGTCCTTGCCGTGCGATTGCCAATGGCAGAAACGGAACTGCGTAGTTGTCTAAACACGGGTGCATGAGTTGTCGATCTTGCGATCTGACTTTGCGGCCGCACGTAAACGGGCCGTCCGTAGGTCGGCCGCGCGCCGAACGAGTAGCGAAGTCCTCCAAAACCGCCGCCGTGAAATGCGGGAGCGCTATGAAATCCACCGCCACTACCAAAATGTCCGCCTCCGCCGCCGCCACCGAAGTGGGCGCCGCCGCCGAATCCGCCACCGCCGCCACGGGCCCATGCCGCATGGCTTAGCGAGACCACAAGCAGACTAACTAAGCTAAATACCGTTTTCGTTCTCATGTCTAACGTTCGGTCCCCCCGCCTTTCGTCGCCATGGCGCTTGCGCGAGGTTTTGCAATGACACCGAAGAGCTGTTCTTCGCTCCCTCTTTCGAGCGAGCGGGCTTACCTAACGAAAAGTGGCCAAAACATCGCGATTACGAGAGTAAGGATCAGAGCTATTCCGAGAATTAGGCGAGCTCGCCATCATCTTTTGCGTGCGTTTCCGAAAGCAAGCGAAGGCTTCTCGGATGATTATCGAAGATCACGACGTGGACCGTTTGCGCCCGGAACGAACAGGAATCGGTGGTGAAGTTATTTTTCGCTGCTTATGGTGCAGTGGAGCTAACGCAACGAATGGCTAGGCGGCTTCGGCTGCGCTAAGGGCTGTCACTTCAACGCCCGCCTCTTTCTCGAGCGCCTTGATTACGGCGGAGGCGTTTTCTTTTTCGAAGCCAAGCGCAACGGCCGACTTTAGATGATTTTCGACAACGCGCAGACCCGGAATGGGTGACTGCAGACTTCCCGCAAATTTATCAATCAGACGCGCGTCCTTGAGCATGAGCTTAAGTGCAAAACTGGTAGAAAAATCACGTTTCAAAATGTTCTGACCATTGCTTACAAGCAACGGTGAGCGGAAGTCGGCAACTTTAACGACTTCCATCACAGTACTCAGGTCAAGCCCCGCCTTTCGCGCGAGGACAAGACCTTCCGAAAGCGCCTCCAGTTCCAACGCGACAATCAGGTTTCCCACCAGCTTCATGGCGGTGGCATTTCCGTTTTTGCCAAAGTAATGAACGGTTTGCCCCAACTTCGTTAGGACTGGTTTTACTTTTTCAAAAGTCTCCTGCTTGCCCGCGGCCATGATCCAAAGCTCGGCGTTCGCGGATTCGTTCTTGCTGCCAAAGACGGGCGCATCGAGAAAGTCCATGCCGCGCTTTGAATAAGCTTCCTCTTCTCGCAAACTGGTCGCGGGCAGAACCGTGCTCATGTCCATCGCGATCTGGCCTTCTTTGATTCCACTTAGAATTCCGTGGGCGCCAAAAACGACTTCCTCGACGGCTTGGTCGTTACTCAACATGTAGATGACAAGATCGGCATCGCGGACAGCGTCCGCTGGAGATTCGGCTACGCGGGCACCTTTTTTCTCGAACGGCTTACATTTTTCAGCGCTGCGATTCCAGACGGTAAGTTGGTAGCCGGCCTTGAGAAGGTTCGACGCCATGCCGCCACCCATCGTCCCGAGACCGAGATAAGAGATATTTTTTATCATATGTGAGTTCCTTTAACGTGATTTCCAAATTGTTTCAGCGGACCGTTTGAACCGTAAAACCGGATCGTTATCCGGCAAGGGCACGGCTGCGATGTTGCGATCGGCCTGTGGCCTTTCTCCCCGTAATCCACGGAGAAGATCCCATTGGCGTCCGCCCGGATACGCGCCGACGACACTAAAGTCGGCACTCGATCCAAGGTTCTGATGCCCGACTCCAGCTGGAATTACAATCACGTCGCCAAGGCGCACTTCCACGGTTGTGCCCTGCGCGCCGCCAAGCCGAAGTGTTGCCGAACCACTGAAAACGCCGAGCACTTCGTGCGACGTGCTGTGGTAATGGGGAAACGGATAAACGCCGGCCCGCCACGAACCGGTCCAGTCGTTTTCGGCGAAACGCTGTTCCATGACAGAAGCAAGGTCTTTCGTGTCTGCAGCGAACGCTTCGCGGTAGAGCAGCAGAGGAAGGGTGTTGTTGGGAATCGAGCCGTCGTCTCTAAAGACTAATTGTTGCGGTTCCACTTCTTTAGGTTGCTGTCCCATCAGGCTTCCTCCTCCAATGAATAGAAGAATAATAAATCCGTATCCGACTCTTGAGAAAATGAGGCATCATCCCGCTGCCGATGGTTCCGAAACCGCGAAAACCAATTTTCACTTTAGGGTCCCTTCCGTTTTCTCCGGACTTGGATCAACCAGCGTTAAGTCCGTGTCCGGATCAAAACGCTTCTGCATCGTTACCGGATCGACCGTGACCATTACCTCAAGCGTCGGGGACACGTACGCCGCGAGAACGTGACCGCCGAGTGTTGTTCCGTCTGACGCGCCGACCAGCATGTGCGTATGCACTACGGGCTTTCTTTGATAGAGCGCGATGTCGCCACTCATCCCAATCACTTCGTGCTGACCGTTGATCGGAATCTTCTTGTACATTTTGCGCTGAGGATCAAACCATCCCAGCGTCGCTCCATTCACCGCTCCAATGGCGGTGAAATGGGCGCTGGTAACGTGATACTTCTGCGCAAACTCCAGCAGTCCGGAAAACGCCTCGTCTCCCTGGTAGAAGATAACCGCATATTGTTTCGTCGGTTCTCCATCGTTCAGCAATTGAACCTTCATTCTGGGAGCCTTGCCTTTCGGGCCGGAATCTGGCGGCGCGACGTATTCCGCAGTGTCCTGCGAATAACCCGTCGCCATGGCGAATCCGCCCAATAACAGTGAGAAAGTGAGTTCCTTTAGGTTGATCATAAAGTTCGTCTCCGTTGTTCTTTAGGCCCTCACCACCGGCGTCTTCGGCGCCGGGATTTTTGTAAGAATCGATTCGTCAACGTTGAGATTCGCTCGGACGAGTTCGTGTGGCGTGAACTTCAGCCACTGACTCAGCGATACATCCGCGTAGTAGTCACTTCGGAAAAGCTCGAGACCGAGATAGGAAATTGTCTTTATCACAAAATCTTATTTCTGTTTCTTCGTCGCCAGATCTGAACTAATCCGTGCTAATCCCATTTCGGATTCGATCCGCGATGCGTAGTCTTAACCAAGTCAATCCTATCTTCCCCGCTGACGATCGTTTTGATGCGATTGGGCGGGTTAGGTTTACTAGGGTGGGTTGGCCGAAGGACCGCAAATGCGTTTGAAGCGAAGGTCGACAATACGACCATCACTATCACCATAAAATTGTTCGTTTTCATGCCAAAAATCTACGGGCGCGTTCAATCGGTTGCTACGACGCGTCCGTGGGGTTTTCCGATGCCGCTGAAGCACGGGTCGCGACTCTCTCTTGCGGGGGAGGGACGAATTAAGAAGCGGTAGTTCGCCAGACGCCGATTTTAAAACTGGCGATCTGCCAGTGCTCGTGGATTGCGCGATAAGGCCGCACCATGGTTCGCCGATCATCAGCCAAAGCGCAGGAATTGCAGAGCTCACTTTCGAATCACTACCGCGCTAGTTACCAACACAATGGCCAAAGCAACGCTGCTACGACTATTGCGATCAGAATAAACCCACAAATAATGGACGTCCGCCTTTCCCGCCGCGATGCAGCGGCATCGCCGTCTAGATCTAATCCAGACTTTAGAACCAGACGCAGGCTATCGGGATGATTGTCGAAAATCATGATGCGTCGTATCGTCTTGCCCGCGACCGAAGTTGGGGTAGGTGGAGAGACAATCGCAAAAAATCTCTTTTGCCCTGAGCTTACAAAATCGCGAAGACAGCCGAGATCAGGCATCCGGATCCACTGCGGATAGTTGTGAAACTGAGCGTGCCAGCTTACCCGTCGTTTAGCGCCGTGGTTTGCACGTGAGCGCTCCATACCTCTGACGATATTCTTCCGCCTCAGTCGCAGCCACTGCGCAGGTGTGAGATTTTCGGATCGCCCGCGGGTGGTGATCTGCGCTCCCTCGTTCGGAAGAGCAATCCACGACGAACGCGTCCTATCTCGAGATCCCGAATCCATTGCGTGCAGGGGGAGCGTGGCAGCGCTACTCACGAAGATTGGCGCGAAGGGAGTTGCACCTCCGTTGGGTTGGAACGCGAGCGGCAACTATTTCTTTGCTGCTTGTGGTGCCGGGGAACTAACGTGAACGACTGCTCCGGTGACGAGCGAGTCGGACGGATTCACGATGACTTTATCGGACGGGGTCACGCCTTGCACGACTTGGATGGTGGTGCCGAAGTCGCGACCTACTTTGATGTCGTGGAGTTCAACGGTGTTATCGGGTTTCACAACTCCGACTTGTAACCCTTGCGCGCGGAACAACAGCGTATTGTTTGGCAAAGTAACGACTTGCCCTAACGAACCCGAAGTCAGACGCACCTGCGCATAGCTGCCTGGCTGAATCTCGTTGCTCGGGTTGTCCATGTGAAGTTCGACCAGCAGCGTTCGGGAATTCGGCGTGATCGATTCCGAGGTTGTCGCAACTTTTGCCTGCAACGTTTTGGCCAGATCTGAAAAGACAACATCGATCGATTGCCCTACACGAATGTCGGAAACGTTCGCTTGCGGGACGCGGAAATAAATACGGAGCGGATTCGTTTGCTGGATATGGAACATTTCCATGCTCGTGTTATTCGCGACGATCAGATCGCCAACGTTCGTATTGCGAGCGGTGATGATGCCAGGGAATGGCGCAGTCACGCGTTTAAATGCGACTTGCTGTTCGAGAACACGAACGTTGGCGGCGAAGGCAGCGGCATTAGCCTTGGTCGTCTCCTGGTTGGTGGCTGTGTTGTCGGCGTCGAGCTCGGCGACGACGCCTTCGTGCCACAACTTCTGCCATTTGTCGTTCGTAATTTTGGCCAGTTGAGAGCTTCCTTGCGCGAGCGTGGCCTGGGAACGGGCCTGATCAAGCTGATGGTCAAGATCAGGTGTGTCGATCTCGGCCAGCAACTGGTCTTGTTCGACGTGTGCCCCGATGTCTACCACCCAGCTTTTGAGGTAACCGTTGACGCGCGAAAAAATACTCGCTTCCTGCCACGGCCTGACCTCAGCCGGAAGCATCAGTCCATCGGGAGGGGCGCCGGTAGTTGGCGAAACCACCGATACGGTTGGTATTGCCAACTGATTTGTATCGGAGGCGGCTTGTTTACTCTGTGATAATCGCGGCACGAAACCCACCACTAGCGCACCGAGCAAAACCGCCGCGCCAACTACAGCAATACGTCGGAATCCGCGTTGGCCGATAAAAGAAGATTTGTCAGACGGGGCTGACGACGCGGGTAGCTGTTTGTTTTCCAAGCTAATGTTATTAAGAGTTGTTGTAGTCATAGGTATAGCGATGGTTAAGTGGAAGAAGCAGGCGCAGCCAAACCTTGCGAGGAATTTGTTTCTCCAGGTTTTGAGCTCGACGGTGTGGGCGAAGAGCGGTGCAAAAAGCTGAACACCACCGGTACGAAAAGTAACGTCGCGACGGTCGCGATCATCAGGCCGCCGATAACGCCGCGGCCAAGCGGTGCGTTTTGCTCGCCGCCTTCGCCGAGACCGAGTGACATTGGTAGCATGCCAATAATCATGGCGAGAGCAGTCATCAAAACCGGACGCAAACGAGTGCTCCCAGCTTCCCAGGCCGCACGCACCGGATCGATCCCGTCCGCCAGGCGCTGTCGCGCGAAGGTCACAACGAGTACGGAATTCGCAGTGGCGACGCCCATACACATGATCGCGCCCATCATTGCCGGTACGCTTAGGGTTGTGCTTGTGATATGCAGTCCCCAAATCACGCCCGCGAGCGCGCCAGTAAGTGCGGTTAAAATAATAAATGGATCGAGCCAGCTCTGGAAGTTAACGACTAATAGCAGATAGATCAGAGCAATCGACATCACCAGGCCGATCGCCAAACCGAAGAAGCTCGTGCTCATAGTCTGGGCCTGACCCCGGACGATAATCGAAACACCGCGCGGTAAAGTTTTTTCCACCTGCGCAATGATCGGTTTGATATCGCTCAACACGCCACCCAGGTCACGGCTGGCAACTCCAGCGTAAACATCGACCACCGGGATGATGTTATAGTGCGTGTAAATCGGCTGGCTGGTTATGCGCGAAACTGACGCGAGGTTTGACAGGATCTGACCGTTGGCCATGCCTGGTGTCGGAGCGCTTATCGGCACCGATTGAAGCGCCGCAAGCGACTCCAGTCGATACTCTGGAGCGCGGATATTGACGAGATACTGAACGCCGGTGTTTACGTCGAGCCAGTAGCTCGGCTGGACCTGGCCACTGCCGCTTAGACTAAGCAGGACCGAAGAAGCTACCTGTTGCTCGGTCAGACCGATGCCGGAAGCTTTGGTGCGGTCAACGGCGAACTGGAGACGTTGTAAGTCATCCGGCTGCTGAATCCGAACGTCGACGGCTCCGCGAACATGACGAATCTTCTCAGCCAGATCAGCAGCCACCTTTTGATCGGCGGCCAAGTCCCGGCCTGTAACCTGAATATCCAAAGGCGCGGGTAACCCGAAGTTGATCGTCTGCGTGGTAATGTCGGCCGGCAAGAAATAGAATGTAGCGCCAGGAAACTGCTGGTGAAGACTCAGCCGCAGCTGTCTTATGTAGACTGCCGTAGCCTTGTGGTTTTTTTGCAAAGCGACCGTGATGTCTGCATCGGCGGGCCCGCTAACGCCGCTATCGCTGTAAGAGAGATTTATGCCCGATACGGGCAGGCCGATGTTGTCGACAATCCCCTGAAGTTCGTTCGACGGGATCTGGTGTCTTATGGAAGCTTCCACCTGATCGACAAGGTTAGCCGTTTCCTCAACACGTGTTCCAGTAGCTGCCCGCACATGCAACCGAAATGTGCCCGCGTCCACTGAAGGAAAGAA
>Ga0193750_1000258_pt1 | contig 14895 bp, 16 predicted proteins | sample L1c1metaG_FD_160569 | JGI IMG/M metagenome (GOLD analysis project Ga0193750, IMG submission 160569) | Soil microbial communities from a riparian zone of the East river system, Colorado, United States - L1c1 | ecosystem: Environmental > Terrestrial > Soil > Riparian zone | place: USA: East River...
AACTCGACTCCATGAAGCCGGAATCGCTAGTAATGGCGCATCAGCTACGGCGCCGTGAATACGTTCCCGGGCCTTGTACACACCGCCCGTCACATCATGGAAGTTGCTTGTAGCCGAAGCCGGCGCGCTAACCCGCAAGGGATGCAGCCGCCTACGCTATGAGCAGTAACTGGGATGAAGTCGTAACAAGGTAGCCGTAGGGGAACCTGCGGCTGGATCACCTCCTTTCTAAGGAGAAAGGCCTGAGGCAAGTGAAAAGGAGAAAGTCTCAAGTAGAAAACCTTCTACTTCCTACTTTCGAATTTCTACTTTGCCTTGCAGGCACAGGTCGACGGCTAAATCCTTTGGGTGAATCAATTGATCATCCAATGGGACATGCCGTTTAAGACTCCGGAATCGAAAGAAACCAGAGCTCAGAGAAAACGACGGTAACGCACAATTCAGCTTTTGTTTGATTGCTGACACCGACTAAATGCCGGATCGCGAGTGAAGCGCGATCCGGCATTTCCTTTTTCTGTAAACAAATCGCTATCTCACAGAGACGGCCTAGAATTGAAGGCCGTCTGTCTCGGACGCCGTTCTTTTTTTGTAGCGGCGATCTATGACCGTCGAGATCTTCGCTCTGGGTAGCGCACCCGTCCTCGGGTGCTGGCGAAGCCGTCCCGGGTTCGCGGACTTTTTCAAAGGTCGTTTCGGCGAGACGCCGAAACCAACACGCGAGACGCGTGCGCTACCCAAACAGCCTGCGCTCACCGGATTGCAATCTTCCATCTTCCATTTACCATAGTGCCCGTCCGGCTCGGACTTTTGCGGGGGCATAGCTCAGTTGGTAGAGCGCCAGCTTTGCAAGCTGGAAGTCAGGGGTTCGAATCCCCTTGCCTCCAGTCTTCGCTCGCCTCGCGAAAAGAGCGAAGACTGTCGCAGCCGAAGCTTTAGCGAAGGCGGACTGATCGAACCTTGCTAACGTCAACGCGGCGAGCTACGACTCGGCAAGTTGCCCCGCCGTATGAACAGATTTTTCTACGTTTATATTCTTCGAAGTGAGATTGACTCGGACCGATTCTATAGCGGTCTCACCGACGATCTGCGCAAACGACTGACCAATCGTAATAGCGGGCGCGTAATCCACACAGCGAAGTGGAGACCCTGGCAATTGAAGACTTATGTGGCGCTCATCGGCCGCAAACGGGCTACCGACTTTGAGCGTTATCTTATCAGCTTCTGGCCGAGCGTTCATTAAGAAACACTTGTAAATCGGATGCACTAACGAGGAGCGTAATCCGTTTGGCTCCAGCCCCGAATGCGTTCGGACCCGTCGCGCCAAAGTTTAGCGAAGGCGGACATGTTTCGTCTTATGGGCGCGAGACGCGTGCCTATCACCTATTTTTGCTTTTCCAAATCAGCCCGGTTCAAATCCAGATTCGATTGAGGAATTACTTTTGTCTGCGAAAAGTTTTTCTTCAAAGGATCAATAAAAGCCGAAGCCTTACCTACAATGACCAGGCTGGACGGTGGCACGAGATATTTCTCAGCGAACGCTGTTACGTCCTTTGTCGTTACCGCATTGATCGCAGGAATAAACTTGTCCAAAGTTTCAAGCGGCAAATTATAAACCGCCAAACCCGCAATCTGACTCGCGAATCCCAGATCAGTTTCGAGGCTTCGCGCGTAGTTGCCGGTAAGCAATGCTTGCCGCGACTTTAGTTCATCTCCCTGCACGGGATCTGTTTCCAATCGCTTCAGCTCGGTCTGCAATAGTGATGCAACTTCAGCGGCGGATTCGTTCTTGGTTTGAGCGGAAGCGATAAATGCTCCTGCATCGCGACGGACATCGAGCGAGCTCCTGGCCCCATAACTAAGACCGCGTTTGATCCGAATCTCTCGATTTAATCGGGAGGCGAAACCGTTGCCTAGCGCAGCATTCGCAACCACTCCTGAGTAATAGTCTGGCGAATCGCGTTTAATCGCGGGCTTGGTTAAGCTGACGGAAGCCTGCCCGGCTTCTGGCATATCGACTACTACGTTCTCTGGTTTCCAGTTTCCTGTCGTAGCGCTAATAGGGTGGGGCGCCTCTTGATTTGCCTTCCAGGTCCCGAAAAACTTTTCAGCGTACTCTTTCCCTTTTTCCAGGGTCACGTTACCCGAAAAGATCAAGGCCGCGTTATCCGGTCGGTAGTAGGTCTGGTAGAATTTCACGATGTCCGCCCGTTGGATTGCCGGCAATGTCTCCGGCGTGCCTCCGGCGGCGTGACCATATTCGCCATCTCCGTAGACAACCCGCCCCATAACATAGGATGCGACTGAGCCTGGTTGTTGCAAAGCGACGCGCAATCCGTCGAGTGACTGCTTTTTTAATCGATCGATCTCTTCTTCCTTAAAAGCAGGATGTAAAGCTACGTCCGCTAAAATAGTTAAAGCTGGTTCAGCTTTGCTCGACATAACCAGGACACCCGCATTCGAGTTATCCGAAACACCGGACGAAAAAATTGTGCCGCCTAACGATTCAATTGCACTGGCAATCTCCGGAGCCGACATCTTTTCGGTGCCTTTGGTGAGCAACGAACCAGTCAAGCTTGCCGTTCCCGCAAGGTTGTTGGGATCAGCCTCCGATCCGTTTCGGATAATTAATTCCACCGCCAGCAACGGTAGACTTGGGCGTTCCGCTACAATTACGCGCAGGCCGTTTTCGAGCTTTGCTTCTTTCGGATGAGTAAAACTTCCCGAACGCGGTGCAGCCGGCGAGGGGGCGGTATCGACACCACCGGTGGCGAAGCAATAGTGCCCTGGTGCAAAGCAAAGCAGCGCCAGCAACAGATAAACTTGTCTGTTTCTCACGGCTTCTTCGTGTCTTGCGGTTTGGCGGTTTCTTTCTTTGCTTCAGGCAAATACTCGATCAAGGCCGTCTTTTTTCCTGCTAGGTATTTGTTCAATACATCCTTGATTTCGCTGGTGGTTACCGCCTGGTACTTTGCCAAGTCTGTGTTGATGTGGTTAGGGTCGCGATAGATCACTGCTGCTTCGCCCAAGGCACTTGCTTTGCCATTGTTAGTCTCTCTCTCCATCAGCTTTCCCGTTAGAAAGCGATTCTTCGCTTTATCCAACTCCGCTTCGCTCACGCCGTTCTTCAAAATGTTCTCAATCTGGTCATTCAACGACTTTTCGGCCTCGGGCAGCGATTTGCCGCTGGCCACAATGACACGAAATGTCAATAGTCCCAGGTCTTCTCGAAGATCGGCGTCGAAGGAGGCGCGCTGGGCAACTTGTTGTTCATAAACGAGCGACTGATAAAGACGCGACGATTGGCCGCCCGATAGAATTTCCTCGGCCAAATCGAGTGCTGCTTCATCGTTACTGCGAACCGACGGTCCCAGATAAGTCACGGCGAACGCTGGCAATGGGGCTTTGGCACTAGACAAGACTTCGTGCCTATCCTCTTTACGCGGAGGTTCAACGACGGCCACGCGCGGAATCTCCGTTGTCGGCTTGGGGATCGGACCGAAGTATTTTTTGGTCCAGGCTTCCAGGTCACTCGCCTTAAAATCGCCAACTACAACTAATGTTGCATTGTCCGGTCGATAGAAGGTCGAATGAAACGCCTTTACTTCGGGCAGCTGCGCCGCATCGAGTTCTGCAATATTGCCGATGCTCGGTCGTTTGTAAGGATGAACGGCAAAGGACTTCTGATCGATCGCTAACGAGAATTCGCCATAAGGATTGGCCAGGATGCGCTGACGATATTCTTCCTTCACCACGTCCCGCTCTGAATTGAAGTTCGCATCATTGAGGGCCAGTGAAGCCATCCGTTCCGCTTCCGCCCAAAGGACCGGCTCGAGGTAGTTCGAAGGAACGACCTCATGGTAAACAGTCACGTCCGGCGCGGTATAGGCGTTGTTCTCTCCACCGACGTTTTCGGTCAACCGCTCAAAAGTGTCGGGCGTCAGGTGCTCGTTGCCCTTAAACATCATGTGCTCGAACAAATGCGCGAACCCGCTGCGCTTGTCGGGATCATCTTTGGATCCGACGTGGTACCAAACCTGGACTGCGACCGTTGGACTGAAATGATCCTCGATCGAGTAAATCTCCAGACCATTTTGCAGGGTGGTGTGATTGAAAGACAACTTCTTGATCTCGGCTTCGGGCTCGCGCGCAAAACCTGAGGTGGGCAAGATCAGGCACGCGGAAAAAAGAACGAGAAGCCGGCAGGCGCGCACAGGGCGCAAACCTTAGGGAGCGATTCTCTTTCGACAACCACTTTTGCGATCTACTCGCGCTTTCAAGCCGCTCTAATGACTGAGCAGAGAGATTTCCAGCACGCTTTTTTTGCGGAACTTCAATGAATTGAAAATAACGTTCTTTTCGGAATCCTTAAACCTCGCCATAGAAGAATATTCTACTTCCTTTTCCCAGCGTTCTTTTGGCTGGGATTACGCATGGTCGGTCGCTTCAACGTTGCTTTTGTCGGCGTCGTCTCGATTGGGATCAGCGCGCTTCTGTACCGCTATTATGAATCGCGCTGTACCCAACTGCGCGAACGCGTCGCTCCGGCAGTAGCGCGATTGCTGCGCAGAACGTAACCAGCTCGGGCAATCAATTGCGGGCTGCCGCCTATCGCGCAGTTCACGCTGCTTGCTCGTACGAAACTCGTCCGCAGATGGGACAATTGAGCTGGCCGTCGAGATCGGTCGCTACCAATTCTGGCGGCCAGCAACGGGGACACAGACTGAATCCCAATTCGCCACCAAGCGTAGCTTTGGCCATCCGCAGATCGTTTTCGGCTTCGCAAAGAAACTTTCCCAGACGAGCCGGCGCATCTCCCAGGTCCGAGAGCATTTCTCGCGCGGCGCGAATTTTTTCAGAAACCACTGTGATTGAAAGAAGCGCAGAATGTAGAGCGTCGATGTCCATGATAATATATTAAACGCGTTACGTGACGATTCGGTTGCGGTTGTGTGCCGATTTTGTGAAATCGCAGATCGGAGATGAGGTTCTGGCGAGTTTATGTCGCTGCAACGAAAGGACTGGATGGTTGGCTGCGTGATGCGAGAGCGCTTTACACGGCCGGATTCTCGATGCCGATGGTGGTAACTTACAGATGTCGTCGTGAGAATTCGCGACCTGAAGCGGCTGCAGATATTTTTCGAACGCTCGAGCCTTCGCTTCTGATCTGAATGCGATGGCGGTCTCGATACGGCACCGGCGGCATCTGGCGGTGTCTATGCATGTGCCTTGATTATGCTCGTTTAAACAAGACGGGAGGTCTTGCGTGATGCCGGTGTAGTGTTGAGTTGCATCAGCCTCGCTTACGAGAATATAAACGTAGAAAAAATTCGCCAATACGCTGGCTTGCCAAGCCGTAGTCTTGGAGCGCAAGTTAGAACGTATCAAGCACAAGCCCGCCTGCCTTTCTCCGGCATGGCAATCTTCGCCTTGCGCTGCGCTCCAAGCGAAGGCTGGGCCTGACTGGGCTCGAACCAGTGACCCTGCGCTTATCAAGCGCATGCTCTAACCAACTGAGCTACAGGCCCCTTTGCGGCTCTCCCGCGATCTAGGATTACGATTTCAAATTAACGATTTGAAGTCGTGGCGCGCAAAGCGCGCATTCTTTAAATCTGAAATCTACAATCTGCAATCTGAAATTAAGCGGGTTTCGTCCCCCACACCCAGACGAACTCCTTGTTCTCACTCGTCTGGATCTGCCCAAAGCCGGCCCGCTTCAGATATTCCTTCAGTTCGGCCGGCGTTGAGCATTTCCCAATGTAAGGGGGACGTTGTGTCGGATGAATCTTGCGGAGTGTTTCAAAAACGGCCCATCCCGCGTCCGAACAAAGATTGAAGTTGTTGACACACAGACGTCCGCCTGGTCGTAAGACTCGAAACGCTTCCTCCACATACCGATAGCGGTCCCATTCATCGATATGACAAAAAACGACGATGCAATAAACCATGTCGGCCGATGCACTCTCGATCGGGGCCAGATCATATCCGGGGGTTTCCACGAGCTCGACATTCGGAACCCCCACCAGCCGCTCCCGTGCAAATTTCACCATGTTGGGCGAAACATCGCACCCAATCCAAAGCCGGCAGTGCGGCGCGAGATGCGTTCCGACGCGGCCGACCCCGCATCCAATTTCAAGAACCGTGTCGGTTGGATTGATCGCGACCTTCTCCCGCAAAAAATCCGCATCGAGCCGTCCGCCTTTGGTAAATGACTCTTCATCTACGGAGCCATCGATATACAACTTGGCGCGGGCCAGTGTATCGGAAAGATTGGTCCAGACCGTTTTATAATCCCAACGCGGCCAATGCGGCTCGGTGGCCTCGGGTCGCTGAATCGCCTCGCTCATCCTGCTCCTTCCTTAGCCCACAAACCGGCGTCTGCCAATATCTCTGGAACCCCTGTAAGGGTACTTACAAACGCCCAATCCGGAAATATCGGGAAACAGACGTTTTTGTTTGTGCGCGAAGCGGGCACTCCTGTCCGTGCTTTTGACTGCGGCTAAGTAGGGGATTCTTGCCCTGAGATCAGGACCGGCCTGGAATTATGCGACGCGTCGCGATCGACCAATACAGAATTACCGCAAGCATTGCGCCGCAAATGTCGATCATTACGTCGCGCAGTGACGCCGTGCGTGACGGAACGAAAGACTGATGAAATTCATCGGTCGCGGCATAGGCCGCACAGAGCAGTAGCACGAGGCCCGCGGAAAGCGCCCGCCGTCCTTTTAATGCCGTATGGACAAAGGCGCGATACAACAGCACCGCCAAGATGGCATATTCCGATACATGCGCGAGCTTGCGCATAAAAAATTGGACCCGCAAAACGGTGAGGGGCGAAATTGTGGGAAAAAGCCAGTGTAAGAGAGGCGCAATGATACGCGAAGTATGTTCGGCTGACATCAAATCAGTCGACCCAATGAAAATGAGGGCCAACCAAATTATGATCGGCAACCAGTATCGAAGAAATGCTTTCAAATGAGGAATGTTAACCGCGCAGTCCTGTTCGACAATTTACCCTATTATCGGTTCAATAATCGAAGACGGTTGATGTTTGACGGTTGATGTTTGATGGAGGGCATGATGGCGGGCTCCGATTCACCGGTCGTGTTCGAACCGATTTTCAAGGAAAGGATTTGGGGTGGTCGTAACCTTGCCGCGTCGTTTGGCAAGAAATTGCCTGGCAACAAACGAATCGGCGAGTCGTGGGAGGTCGTCGATCGACCCGAAGCCCAAAGTATCGTGCGCGAAGGCCCGTTGGCCGGCCGATCCCTTCACGATCTCTGGGTTAACTTTCGCGAAGAGCTGTTTGGCGGGGTGCCAGGTGCCCCGCGCTTTCCGCTGCTGATTAAACTGCTTGATGCGCAGGAGAAGCTGTCACTGCAAGTCCATCCGCCGCCAGAAATCGCAGAATCGTTAGGCGGCGAAGCCAAAACCGAATTTTGGTACGTTTTAGCGTCGGAACCGAATGCTGAAATTTTCGTTGGCCTCCGAAAATCGATGACGCGCGATCAATTCGAGAACGCCCTTAGTGCCGGAACCGTCGCCGACTGTGTTCACGCGATCCGGATGAAGAGCGGTGACGCCATGTTCCTGCCTTCCGGGAGATTTCACGCCATCGGCGCCGGAAACCTCTTAGTCGAGGTCCAGCAAAATAGCGACACCACTTATCGCGTTTTCGATTGGAACCGAGTCGACGATCAGGGGGAGGGACGACAACTTCATGTGGATCAGGCGTTGCAATGCATCGATTTCAATGACGTGGCTCCCGAGCCGATTACACCAAGTGGTGAATTACTGGTGCGACATGAACCCTTCGAAGTGCAGAGATGGAGCCTCGATACTCAGCGCGCGATCGCGCCGCTCGGACAATTTGCCATTGTTTTGTGCTTAACCGGCGGGCTGCAATGCGCCGGTGTCGATTTCACACCCGGTGATTTCCTTCTCGTGCCGGCTTCGTTACAAGAACGAATGATCTATCCGCGCGGCGAAGACACATCGTTGCTGCGCGTGACAATTCCGATCTAAAAAATGGAGGGATATGCTCTGTCATATCCCAATATTTGGGACGCGACAGAGCGCGTCCCTCCAGCGGCGCTCCAATCTCGGTCATCCCGAGCGCAGTCGAGGGATCCCGTCATGTCTCTTGAATCTTTCGCACCGGGATCCTTCAACTTCGCTACGCTTCGCTCAGGATGACGGTGAATCGTTGTGAATCGTTGGAACGTTGACACGATGATTCATTTCGGCGTCGTGCTCGAAGCCAACCGCCGCAGGTATTGGAAACTGTAAATCCCAGTGTTGTGTCCATCGTGCCAGCGCGGTTGTAGGGCGTAACCGCCGACGACAACGAAACTGTCGAGCTGAAAGCTGGCGTCGGTATGACTGACCTCCGGTCGCAAAACATTTCCGAGCACATCCGGTTCGCCACCGCAAGCTGCGCACGGACACGCGCGACGGAGGAGTTCAAGGTTGAGATACGATTCGCTGCCATCGCTCCATTGAATCGCCAACTCGTTACCGATTTGCTGAATATTTTTCGGCGCCAACGCCATTGGAGTATCGAGTTTAGCAGGATGCCGTCCGAACACAGGCTTTTTAGCCTGTGCGCCCAGCGGGTTTGTAACCCGCTGCGCCGAACCTCAGCGGACAAAATGTCTGCTGGGCGCACAGACTACAAGTCCGTGTTCCGATGCTTTCGTTCACCGAAAATGCCGGTGCCGACCCGGATAAGCGTCGCGCCTTCTTCCACTGCAACGCTGTAATCATTTGTCATTCCCATCGAAAGATGCGGCAACTTCACCTGGAATTCTTGTTCCAGCGCATCGCGTAGCGCGCGAAGCTCGACAAAGTATTTACGCGAAGTCTCCGCCTCCTCCGCCAGCGGCGGAATACACATCAAACCTTCGATAGACAGTCGCGGTAGCAAGAGGAGCGATTCCAGCTCGGCTCGCAGCGTAGTGGCTTTGAACCCAAACTTGCTTCCTTCACCGGCAACATTTGCTTCCAGGAGAATTCGCGGATGCAGTCCATCCTCATGGGCGATGCGATCAATCGCCTGCGCGAGCTCGAGACTATCGACGCTATGTATCATTTCAAACAAAGGGAGCGCATGACGGATTTTGTTCTTCTGAAGATGACCGATGAAATGCCAGCGAATATTCGATAGTAATAGCGGAATCTTAACGCGAGCTTCCTGCACTTTGCTTTCGCCGAAAACAAGCTGACCGGCATCGACTGCTTCGCGCACGATCTCCGCGGGATGGGTCTTGGTAACAGCAACCAGCTCAATATCGGTCACATTTCTTCCGGAGACTTGCGCCGCTTGTGCGATCTCATTCTTCACGCGGTTAAGGTTTGCTTCGATATAGCTCACGGCTTCCATTCAGAACAATTCCAGCGGCGCAATTTCTCGAGCGTGCTGATTGTCGCCGCCATTGACCTGGACATTGCCAGCCTTTTTCTTGCCACTGCGATAGAGTTGTTCGCGCCCACCGAGATTGCTCAACTATTAAACGATTAATCGCAATTCAGGTATTTCCAATTCCGCGGTTTCCGTTGCGCCATTCAGGCGATGGCCGTTTGTAATTGTTTCGAGCGAGTTCTTCTAGCTTGGCTGGATTGATGGATCACGGTCTACGCGCGGAATGGGCCCACCTTCGCGGTCATCACGGCCTTCGATTGGATACGATCCCCCGGCGACAGTTCCAGATATCGTTGGGCGCCGCGCTAGCAACAGAACTCGCGGTTCGCCCCGGGTTCGAAGCCCGACATCCAGTTGGACTATAGATATCAACGGGCTGCCTGCCTGGCCGAATTGTTCGCCCACGGCTCGACAGAGTCTCGCCCTACCACTTCGCAATCGAGACAATTTTTGGTGGGGCGACGCTCTGCGGAGTCGTGTTTGGCTCCCAAAACGGAACAAAATCTGCTCTACAATGGCTGCTGTTTTTGCATGACGCCCCCCAGCGAAAGTTCTTCCGGCCATATCGATATGTTTCGGGTTCGGGAGAAACCGCCCGAATTGCTGGATCGGTCTTTTCCAGCCGTCTATGTTGTTCCGCGGTATTCCGTACCGCGATATCACTCCATGCAACTCGCGCTCGTCATCGGTCTCTTTGCCTGCGGCGGTTTAGTTTGTTCAACGTTTTTCGTCGTTGAAAACGATGACTTTTTGGGGCCACGCTATTGGCCACGGAAATCATATAGCTCGCCTGCATTAGCGACGCCACAAAGACCAGTGTCCGCACCAATCGTTCCACAAAATGGGCAGTTCAAATCAGACGACGAGAAGAAAACTGCGGCATTGCAAGAGCATCGTGTCGGCGATCGCAAAACGTCGACCTCGCCTATCTCACTAGCATCCGCAGCTCAAAATTTCGTACTGCGCCGCTAAATCGTCTCACGGACGAAGCGGGCGAATCTCGCCTGAAATTTCTGTCACCACCGGATAACCTTCTATTTTTCGCGGTATCTTGCGCTCGGTTTCCGGCGTGGGTCGCGCCAACATCACTTTGAGGCAGGGAGTTTTGCCATCCGCCAGAACACCGACGTAAACGCCGACGACTGCAGGCAAGTCGAGCAACTGCCGATCGTGTGCAGCCAGCACGGCGTTGATGTCACGCTTGGGGGAGGGGCTTTCGGCCATAAGTCGCCCGAACCCTAGTCCGACAATCAAGCCGATGCACAGCCGCCAGATTTTCATTCCGGGAAAGATTGCGCCAGTTGAGAGGAATAGCGAGGCGTGATTGCTGCTCCATTAAGACCCGCGGGAAATGATCTCCGATTTTCCGCGGGTAATGAGCGAAATCAGGAGATTGTTTTTGGTAATTGGCATCTTGTTGTTGGCAACAAGAGACGGCGGGGCCGAGCGAATTAATCAGGAAGGACGAATTCTTGGTCCAGCGCCGCAGGTTGCAAGGCCTACTCTATTCAATACCCCGGAAGCCGACGCGGTTGTTTCGGCGATGCAAATCATGCCCGTGACCAATCCGTGGAATGAAGATATTTCGCAGCGCCCACCTCTGGCCAATTCCGACGCCATGATCGCGCAAATCAAAAGCGATCTTTCGCTCACCCGCCAAAATTTGCGGGCCTTTTACGAAATGAATTATGTGCTCGTGCCGGACAATCAGCCGCGGCTAACGATTCCTTTTCTCGATTACCCGGACGAATCCGATCTCGACGGCGGCATCTTTCCTAACGGGAAGTATCCGATCCCTCCAAACATGCCGGTTGAATCCTGGCCCAAGGACACGGGCGGTCTGAGTCTCTTGCAATGGCAAATGGATGTAAACAACAATGGCGGCGACCGGCACGGCATCATGGTCGCTCCGGGTTTGGGATCATTTTGGGAAACATGGCAGATGAAATTGACGCAAAGCGGCTGGCAGGCGTCGAATGGTGCGAAGTTCGATTTGAATTCAAACGGATTGCGACCGGCTGGTTGGACTTCGGGCGATGCTGCTGGGTTGCCGATGTTTCCAGCCGTGCCGCGCTTCGACGAATGCGAGCGCGGGATGGTTGAGCACGCAATGCGGCTCGCCGTAGCCAAGACGCGCCAGGAATACATCTATCCCGCGGTGCACTACGCCTCATCCATTCCAGCTAGTTCGATCAACTACCCCGCGATGGGTCAGCGGTTGCGCCTAAAAGCAAGTTTCGTCATTCCGAGTAACTGGACAATTGAAGAAAAGGCCATCTTGCTCGGGCTAAAAAAATACGGCGCAATTGTCGCCGACAATAGTGGCGGTTTCTTTTCCATCTCCGTCGCGCCCGACGATCGCTGGCCGGCAAATTGTTTCGATCATCTCGCTACGATTTCTATCGATAACTTCGAAGTAATTCAAACGACCGGTCCGACCGAAGGTCCGCGATCACCCGGCGCACCAACCGTCGATGCCGGTCCCGATCAAGTGATTGGAATTGATGATACCGCTACATTGACTGCAGTAATAAGTGCGCCAAACGGGGGCACAATTAATTGGCGGCTCAACTCCGGGCCCGCAGCAGTTCAATTAACCAATTCGAACACCGCCACTGCAAACGCCACCTTCAGCGCTCCGGGTAGTTATACCTTTATGGTCAGCGTTACCGATAACATCCACGCGGTTGCGTATGACGCCGTCGTCATCAAGGTGATGCCGCATGTGCGGATGGCCAACATTTCCACCCGCGTCGCTGTCGGCACCGCGCAAAATGTGGCAATCGCCGGATTCATCATTAATGGGGATTCGCCGAAACAGGTGATGGTGCGCGCACTTGGCCCATCGTTGACGCCGTTCGGTGTAGCCGGTGCGTTAAGTGATCCGATGCTCGATTTGCGCGATGACGCTGGCAATCAGATTGCCACTAACGACAATTGGAAAGACTCACAGGAGCAAGCAATTGTTGATACCGAGTTCGCGCCCGCCAATGATTCCGAGTCTGCCATTCTGGCCACGCTGCCACCGGGGAATTACACTGCGATCATTAGCGGGAAGGACAACACAACCGGCATAGGTTTGGTCGAGGTCTACGAGCTGGATTCGACGTCCCGACTTCTCAACATTAGCACCCGCGGATTCGCTGGCGGAGGCGACAATGCGCTGATCGCCGGACTCATTCTAAATGGAACGGATAACGGAACGATTTGCTTTCGCGCGCTGGGCCCGTCGCTCGCCTCTTTTGGCGTGCAAGGAGTAATCGCCGATCCCAGACTCGACCTAGTTAATGCTCAGGGAACCAAGGTCGGTGCTAACAACAATTGGAAAGACTCGCAGCAGAGCATCATTCAATCGGCCGGTCTCGCTCCCGGAAACGATTCAGAATCCGCTCTCTTGACCGACCTGGCGCCCGGAAACTACACCGCGATTGTTTCTGGGGTTGGTGGCGCGACCGGCGTCGCGCTGGTCGAAGCTTACCACCTTCCCTAGTATCGTGACAGGGAAGTAAGGAGTGGAGCGAGCCCGGCGATTCCCAGCGGTGTCACAGGACTCCGCCCACTCGCATCTACTGAGATTGCTGCTTAATTGCCTCTTCCGCTTCTCTGGACGCTGCCCCGATATCACGCGTCCATGGTCCCTTAACAAAAAGAGCATTTTCTTCTTTTGGCGGTGGGCCAGCAGTGTACCACAACTTTCCTGTAAACGTTGACATGTTGCCGCCTCCATGTCCCGATCCCTGTATCCAAATGTCGCGAACATCATCGACTGGATCTTCTCGAGTAGACATATTGCGGAAGTGCAATTTAATATGTCCTTGTCGCACTTTTGAGGAGACGAGCCGACAGAGGCGGTACGCGGGAGCAGGTGACCCAACAATCTTCTCGAAGAAAAACGAGGACTTGTCCTTATTTAGCTCGATATGCCAGAGTGTTGTAGGTAGGGGCAGCGTAGGTAATGCCTTCCAAGTACCCATAATTGTCTTCTCAGTTAGCGGAGGTGGGGTGGAGTCATCGATTTGAGATTGCGCTGCAGGGAGCAGTAATCCCACGACCAAGAAGAATATCGGGGATGGCTTTCGCAAGTAAACCCACCGGAAGAATGATCCCGTAATCATAATTCTGACTCGATTAAATTCCGAAAGAATCAACCCCTGATGCTTAGAACGTTGAATTTCCTGATGCGGAGGGGCAATACCGTCCAGCCTACCGGATACCAGTCGGGGCTGCCGTTGAACGGGATTTTGCTGGCTAGCGAACCCGATGAACTATGTTTGATTAGTCGAAAGAATCGATGCGCCCGCCTAACTTGCTCATATTTCTGCCCGATCAGCAAAGGACCGATACCATCGCCTGCTACGGAGGAACAAAGGTTCACGCTCCGGCGTTAAACAAACTGGCTACCCAGTCGGTCATCTTCGAGCGCGCCTATGTCACCCAGCCAATTTGCACGCCATCTCGCGCGTCACTACTTACTGGTTTGTGGCCACATACTACTGGTTGCACCAGAAACAGCGTTCCACTGGACCAACGCTTTCCTACCTTTGCCGAACTACTAGAGAATAAAGATTATCACTGTGCTTACATGGGTAAGTGGCATCTCGGCGAAGACGTCTCCGCCCAACGCGGCTTCCGCGATTGGGTTTCTACCGAAGATGTGAGCGACTACAGTCGTTTTCTTATCAGCCATGGGATAACTCCCGATCGCCCAAACGACATGTTTTCTCGCCGTTTCATTAGCACGCTTCCCCTCGAGCTATCGAAGCCAAAATTTTTGGAGGACCACGCCTGCGAGTTTATCGAGCGGCATCGTCGTGATCCATTTGTTCTTTTTGTCGCTTTTGTCGAGCCGCACACACCTTACAACGGCCCGCTCAACGAGGAACATTCGCTTGCTGAGGTGGACCTGGATGAAACCGCATTAACTCCTCCGACGGACGAGGTCCCTTTGCGGTACCGTCTGATCCGCGAGCGACAACACGCACACGCGATACTTGATCGAGCGCGTCTGCCGCAACTTTACTATGCTGGTATCACTCCGGAAGAATACCGCGGGATCAAACAGCGATACCTTGGCCTGGTAACTTTGGTAGATCGAAGTATCGGCGCCATCCTTGGCTCCCTGGAACAGTTCGGCTTAATGGACGAGACGATTATCGTGCACACGAGCGACCATGGTGACTGCCTGGGCGCACATCAGCTTTTCGGAAAGGAAGTGATGTTCGAAGAAGCAGCGCGGGTGCCTTATGTGATTCGGATGCCTGAGCAGCGTCGCAGCATGAGAATCAATCAATCCATCAGTCATATCGATTTTTTGCCGACACTGTTGGAGTTGCTTGGGCAGACCAAACCACCTCATTGTCCAGGACAAAGCCGCGTTCCACTGCTCAAAGGAGAAGCGATGCTGCCACAAAGCGTCTTTATGGAATGGTCGCCGAACCGGGCTAAAACTGTCAAAAGAAGTTCGGTGGCAACGCGCC
>Ga0193750_1000259_pt1 | contig 14880 bp, 9 predicted proteins | sample L1c1metaG_FD_160569 | JGI IMG/M metagenome (GOLD analysis project Ga0193750, IMG submission 160569) | Soil microbial communities from a riparian zone of the East river system, Colorado, United States - L1c1 | ecosystem: Environmental > Terrestrial > Soil > Riparian zone | place: USA: East River...
CGAGCTATCGTGATTTGATCAAGGACAAGGAAGCGGCGATTTCGCTGGAACAGCAGAGCCGAATGCAACTGACAGAAGAGTCGCTTGGCCGGCAAATCGCCGAGGTCTATGCGTTGCATGAGGCCGAGCCACAGAATATCGACATAGCGCGGCGACTTGGCGCATTGAGCGAACAGAAAGATGATTTGGACGCGGCGATTGCCTGGTACCGATACGCTTCTGATTTAACGCAGGGGAGCGATCCGGGCTTAATTCGAAAGATATCCGACCTGGGCGTGAAGGTGACCGAGCGCGAGATTGCGGCATTGGAAGAATCAATCGCGAGCAATGCCGGCGATACCATGGTGCTCGCGGAAAAGAATTCCGCATTGGCGGCAGCGAAAAAGCGCCGAGCGGAGATGTTGATTGAGGAAGCGCGGAAACGGGTCGAGCGCAACCCGACCGATCTGCAGTTTCGGTTTGAACTGGGTGAACATTTGATGAATGCGGGACATTTTCGTGAGGGCTTGCCGGAGTTGCAGCGCGCCCGACAGAATCCGAATGCCCGTCTGAAGGCGATGAATGCGCTCGGGCGATGTTATCGCGAATTGGGAATGTTTGATCTGGCGGCCAGGCAACTGGAAGAAGCCGCGCGCGAGATCGCAACCATGGACGCAACAAAGAAGGAAATCGTTTACAATCTCGGACTGGTTTACGAGCGGATGGGTAACCGCGAGAAGTCACTTGCCTGCATGAAGCAAATTTACGAGGCGGACTACGGCTACAAAGACGTGGCAACGCGAGTGGAAAGTTCCTATGCCGCCGGGAGCTGATTAAGCACTGCGATTGCAATTACGACCAGCTCCCGAGGGCGGTGCGAATCGGGTTTGCCGGACTTTTAGTTCGGCGCCCTTAATCTTATCAAAACCTATGAAAAATACATTTTCCATAAATATTCGATTCATAACTAGTCTAATTGCCATTACTTGCATCGGCCTGGGTGGAGCGGCTTTGGCCCAAAACCCTAAATCAAAATCCGATAGCAACAGTAATAAGGCTAAAGCCAGCACACTGAGTTCTGCTGACAAGGCTTTCGTTAAAGATGCGGCCAAAGGCGGAATGATGGAAGTGGCGATGGGTCGTGTGGCAGAGAAGAACACGAGCGATAGCGAAGTGAAAAACTTTGGAGCTCGGATGGTGAAGGATCACAGCAAGGCGAACCAAGAGTTGAAGGCGATCGCCAAAGAAGAAAATGTCGAGTGGCCGGCGGAAAAGGAAGCGGGCAAGTGGAAGTCGGACAAGGGTTATATGGATGCGATGGTGAAAGATCATGAAAAAGATCTGGCGGCATTCGAAAAGGAGGCAAAAGACGGGAGCGATCCGAAGGTGAAAAGTTTCGCCGACAAAACCGCCAAGACAGTGCGGGAGCATCTGGAAATGGCGAAAGAGATTGATGCCAAGTTGAAGTAGTCCTGTTGGTGTTTGTTGCTGCAAGACGGCGCATCGCAAAAGGCGCGCCGTTTTTGTTTCTGATTACCCCTCCCTTTCGTCCCAGTAATCCGGAGTTAACATTTTAGTGGTCCATATGCGACAGCGAAGGTTAACTCGGACTTCCTCGGAAATATTCCGAAAAGACCTAAGTGTCGTTAGCTAATTGCGCCGTTCATCTCAATCGGCGCAGTTAGTTTCTCGCGGTCGATGCCGAAGAGCTTTTCCCGGGGAGCGAAACGATTGGCGAGAGATTGATAACGTTTTTGGAATAGGCCAACCAATTCGCGAGCGAAGAGATTAGTGGTGTTAATCATGGAGGCCTCGTGCTGGCGATAAAGACAAAGGATGTTTGGAACGAAACCGACCGGCAGATCATTTTGGGCGAAGCGAAGCCACATGTCGTAATCCTCCCAACCAAACCAGCCGATCTCGCTTAAGGTATGATCATAACCGCCCAGATCGAGCAGCGTATCGCGGCGAAACATCGCCATGGCGTCGACATACGGGCCCTGGACGAGAATTTCCGGATCCCAGTCATAATGGGAGAGAAGGCCGAGTGGGTGCTTGGGTGATTTGCGAAAGCGACAAAGGATACTGTAGGCGGCGGCGCACCGGTAGCGCTCCATCGTGTCGAAGAGAAGTGACAGAGCAGGCGGGGTCACCAAGTTGTCGGCATCCATCATGAAAACATAGGGTGCGCGGGCGATGCGAGTGCCGACGTTGCGCGCATCGGCCAGACCGGTATTGAAACGCTTTTGGACGAGGCGAACCGCACGAGCCAAACTATTTTGGGCGCGACGCGCGCGCGCCAGGGAGTCGTCGGTGGAAGCGTCATCAACGATGACAATTTCGATCGGCACATTAAGCAGGTCGGCCGAGCGATCGATCGCTTCAACACAGCCTTCAATAAATGAGGCGTAGTTGTAGAGAGTGATGACAACGGAGATTTGCGGAGAGGGGGCGCGGACAAATTCGGCATTTTCGTAAATGGTCCAAACTTGTTCGCCGACATTCAGCCGCGATTCTTGCTCGTGCCGTCGCCGAATGTAACCAGCACGCTTTACCGTTACTTCCTGGCGAACACGTTCCTGTTCCTCTGGCGAAGGAGATTTTGCCGGCTCGTCATCAGAAGTATCCGTGGATGCCTCGAGAAGATCTTTCCGCAACGCACTCCAAAGGCTTCTCTTTCCCGATAAAGCGCTCCGTAACTCTCGCGGCAGCGCGGCCGGAGGAGGATCGAAGTGCAGCGCGCTTAAAGGAAGTCCGGGCTCGCAAGCGCTCACCCCTCCAGGAACAACGTCGTTATTGTCGCATTCGAGAGCTTGCAAAAGCGCGCTACAGCCGGTCGCCTGCCGCAATTTTGTGCGGACGAATTCCGCACCGTTGGCGGCGATGCGTGCGCATTCGTCCGGCCGCTCCAGATAATATTGGCAGGCCTCGATGAGCGCGCCGCTTTCCACCATGACGAAATGCTTGTTGGGAATCAGCGGCGCGTGTCCGGCGCATTCTTCCGTGATGATACAACAGCCGTTGGCTAGCCCAAGCAGCATGCGGTGCCACTCAAAATATTGCTGGTCGGAGTAATGGACGTTGAGCAGGATTTTGGAATTGGCCAGTAAAGCGTTGCGTTCCGCAGCGGGCAGATAGCTGCGGGACAATTCAGTTTTAGCGAAGCCGAGAGGAACGAAGCGCAGATGGCAATTGCGCTGCGCAAAAAAGTCAGTGTGCCGCGCGAAAAAATGTTCCCGGCGCGGCGTCAACGAGCCAAGAAAAACGATATCCGTGTCACGGGATGGTTTTTCACCAATGTGGCTGAGCAGCTCATGATAGCCGAGGGGTAGATGGTGCGCGCGAATCCCGTGGGAGCGATAAGAGTCGACGCCGAGCGGATTGATATCGGCGACCGCGCGCGCATAACATCCCCAGCGCAAATTTTGTTCGAACCAGCCTGTAGCAGGTTGTTCGGTGCAAAGAAAAACGAGATTGGCGCTGAGCTCGCGTGCCGTTTTCCGCGGAACCTGCTCGAGGAGGAATAAATTGTAGTACTCATGCGGGGTCAGAACGATTTGTAAGGCATTGTTGTTTTCCTGCTCGGGCAACCGATCGAAAAGAAGTTCGGCGTCGCAACCGAGCTCGGCGAATCCGGCCGCGACCAATTCTCCGACCTCGCGAATAAAAAGGTTCGACCGCAACGTTCCATAAATCACGACACGCCTGGTCTGGAATTCCAGAGGTTCCGTGACGTGGCGGATCGATTTGGCGGCTTTAAGCGGAGTTGAACGTGCGGCGCGGCGACGCTGGAATTTTCCAATGAAATGGTCGCGGACGTTTGGTAGTCCTATTTTTTCGAGGAGATCGAAGGGCAATACTTTGATGGTCGCGTTGAAAAATGTACGCCACTGTTTCTGTTCATCCTGAACCTGAATGGATAGTTCATTGCGTCCGCTCCGAAGCCGCATCTCGAGGAGAAAACCGCTCGCAACTGCATCGGGGACATCCGGAAATGCCCCGGCGATATCGAGACGGCTGCGCTTACGCCGCGCGCGCTTGACCTGACGCGGCCATAGACTGTTGCGGGCAATGAGACGGATTCCATGAATGGGCCGCGCCTTTACATTCACGAGCCATCCGCTGATCCGGAGGGCGCGGGTGAAAGTTACGGGTGCGATCGGATCATCGAAACCGTAGGCGAATTCGTCTTCGAATGTTTTCGATCCAATCATAACGAAGGCTGATCGAGCGCCGGTTTTTTCCATGGTGGAGTAACCCGTGGTGGAAAGGCGAGTTCGAAACGTTTTTCGCCAAGGGAGAGATTTGGATTGTAAGCCGGATCGTTTTGGATCAACGGGCCCCAGCGTTTGAGCAAGAACTCGCTCTCGCTGAAAAATCTCCTTTGCTTTTCGGTGGTGTTTTCAATACCACGACTGACAGATTCGTGGTGCGTGAGCTCAGCATAGGGAGTGTAAACGATGCGCCAGCCCAGTTCGCGGGCACGCAAACAGAAATCGACGTCATTGAATGTGACGGGCAGCCGAAGTTCATCAAATCCCCCCAGCTTTTCGAAGAGCTCCCGCCGCACCATCAGACACGCTGCGGTAACCGCGCAAAAATCCTGGGTCAAATGCTGCCGGGCGAAATAACCAGGATCATCGCGCCGGATGCTGTCGATGTGACTGGCGACGCCGCCGGCCCCGAGAATAACGCCGCCGTGCTGGAGGGTGCCATTGGGATACCACAACCGGGCCCCTGCTACTCCTACTTCCGGCCGAGAAACCTGCGACACGAGTTCGCTGAGGCAATCCGGGTTCATCATTTCAACATCGTTGTTGAGAAGGAGAAAGATGGATCCGCGGGCGCGGCTCGCTCCGAGATTAATCAGGCGACTGAAATTGAATTCGCCAGCGGCCTCGATGATGCGGATGCGGCGCTCCGGCCGAAGGCGTCGATACAATTCGCGGGTCTGCCCTTCGAGGCTTTCGTTATCGAGGATGATGATCTCGAAATTCGTGTAATCGCTTTTCTGTAAAATGCTGGCAACGCATTTCTCGAGCAGGACGGATTGATCCCGCGACGGAATAATAATTGAAACGAGTGGGTGTTCCGACGGCAATGGATAGCGAACGCGCTGATAAATGCCGAATTCTCGTGCCTCTACCGACGCTTTGATGTTTCCCGTGTCGAGATGTTCCTGTACTGCTCGCACCGCCGCGACGTGCGCGTACTCTTTCGCCGATGTGCTCGCGGCCGTGCTTTGGGGTAAGGCGCGCCAGTGGTAAAGCACTCGCGGAATCCGGGCGATTTTGTCCGCCCCGATCTGGGCAGTGCAGCGCAGGAAGAGATCGTAATCTTGCGATCCATCGAAAGAAGAGCGGAATCCGCCGACGCGCTGCACCAGATCGGTGCGCAAGAAGGTCAAATGCGAGACGTAATTTTGCGCGAGAAACAAATCCGGATTCCACGCAGGTTTGAAGTAAGGACTATGACGCCGGTCATGTTCGTCGATTTTGTCTTCGTCGGTGTAGATTAACTGCAACGCTGGATTGCGCTCGAGTTCGACCGCGGCCCAGTAAAGCGCAGGCCGCGCGATTGCGTCGTCATGATCGAGCAAGGCAACAAAGTCTCCGGTGGCAACGGAAAGCGCATCGTTCGATGTCGCTGCGATGCCTCCCCGCGTCTGACGGCGCAAGATTTTGATTCGACCGTCGGCCCGGGCATACCGCTGGACCATTTTCCAACCTGCTGGTTTGGTTGAAGCATCGTCCGCGATGCACAACTCCCATTCTGAATAAAACTGCTGTCGCACCGACTCGATCGCGCGCTTAAGCCAACGCGGATCGGATTCGTAGGTCGGAAGCAGGATGGAAAATCGCGGACGGCGCGACAATGCGCTGGCGTGTTTTTTGATCGCTCGTTTGTCACTGCGCGTAAGCCGTTCGTAGCGATTGATCCAATGAGCATAAATTTCCGCTTCGCTACCCAGAGCTGGACCACCGCGCCGGAAAACGGGGCGACGAATTGTTGTTTCGAAAAACGGTTCCCATCTCCCGTCGGAACTCCTCGCTTCAAGAACAAGTTGATGGCGTCCACGTGGAATGGAGGCGCGGATTAAAAAGCCACTGTGGAGTGAGCCGGCGCAGTTGTTGTGCGCTAACGCTACGTCGCGCCGGACGATTCCGAATTCGCCGGGCGTAATTCTGCGACCGGCACGTGCGCGAACCGCTTCAACTGGCGGCCCTTCGTTCGCGAAACACCAGCCGGCGAGTCGCAATCTGCGTTCTATGACATTGGGAACATGCACCCAGGACGAAAAGCGCGGGTTTAAGGCGGATGGGGCAGTGAAAATGCTCATTTGCCTCGGCGGCGGCACCTCCGCCGGGCAATCGCCGCGCTCGACGCGCTGGGAATCGAAATCGCGCCAGAGTCCATCTGCTGTTTGATATTGAAGAAGGATCTTCGACGCTCTTGGGGGTAACGGAATTACAATGGCGAAACCACTGTGGCGCGACGACGGCAACTCGGGATATGCTGCAGACACATCGTCGCGCCGGAGACCAACGTTCGCGCGAAAAATTTTGCGACCGATTCTGGCCCGAATGCCGCGAATCGGCTTTCCCGTCGTGTCGATAAACCAGCCACTGACGTAGAGAACACTGGTAGGTTTCTGCCAGTCGGCGGGACGATCGTACCACCAGCGATAACGCTGAATGGTCGCGGCCAGATCTCGCTCCTTTCGACGGCGCCGCTCTCCGGTTGCGAGGAATGGTCCGCGCACGGTTCTGACCAGAACTTTCGTCCACGGCGATCCACTGATTTGCGCTTCAATGGTGAGTGACCCATTTCCGCGCGGGGTCCGGACATTGAGGGAAAAACCGCACCGCAGGTCTTCCTGCGATCGACCGAAATAATTCGCGACGTCTGGCCGCGAAATTTCCGATGCCGTAATGAATTGCTGGCCTCCAATTCTGGCGCGAATGGAGGTAACGGGTTTTCCGCTGATGTGCAGACACCAACCGCTTAATCGCAGCCAGCGCGATTTGGTGCGCCAGCTTTGTGGTTCGTCCAACCAAAAGATGAAGCCGTGGGAATCTGGTGCGGGTTGGTGGACGGCCCCGTCGCGGCCTGCCCGCGATTCAGCTCTGACATGTGCGCTTTGGCGCGCCAGTAGCGACGTCTGATTCAATTTCGTTCACCCTCGAATTGGCTTGCGCCCGATCAGCTCAAATCCGGCAGCGATTCTTTTTTGTGAGCTTTGTGGCAGCTTTTGCAACGTCTCGAACCCATCCGGTGGTCCAGTTTTGCCGGTCCAGAAGTCCGCCCATTCCCCAAGCGTTGTTTCTAATACGATCCCTTGTTCGCGCCAGGCGATTCCGCTTTCCTGCATCACGGTCCGCACGCTCGACATCAGGTAAGCGAGCATGATGCCCGGAGAAAAATTCGGACTGACGGAAAGTTTTTCGATTTCAAACTCGGCGAACCATTCGCGCAAACCATACTCTGTTGTGTTATAAAAATGGGCCGGTTCCTCGTGCACGGCTTGCAAAAAAGCGGTGTGAATTGCGATCGCCCCAGTCGGTTTTAACACCCGCGCAATTTCAGCCGCGGCGCGTGCCGGTTCCCGCAAATGTTCGAAAACATTGAAGGCAAAAACCCGATCAAAACTCGCGTCCCGAAAGGGGAGATGATGGGCGTCGCCCACCACATCAGTGTGTTTAAAAATCTTGTGCTCAAATTCGATGCAATTCGGATATTTCTGCGCGGTCGCGCCCGCACCGATATGCAGGATAAATTCACTGCCCTTCCGCAGAATCGCTTCAAACTCACCGCCGATGGGGTTGGAGAGATGATCGGAAGCGACCGCGACTACATCTTCCCGGACAAAGATCGGCACCTCATTTTGGATTCGGTAGGTGATGCCGCACCCTTCGCACTGCAGCTGGCGCCGCCCGGAACGGAGTGCGCCGTGACAGGCCGGACAGCAAACAACGTTGGTAACGTTTTCATTCATTCGATCTGACAGAACTCCACTTTAGTCGGCGCAGTGATATCCGCGAGGACAAAGCTAACGAGCGTGAGTGATGAAGCATCCCTTGCGTCCGCACATCTACCCCACCTGGCGCTTTGCCTACGGTCTCCCGCCCTGATTCCCAAGACACCCGCGACCTGTGTCCTCCTCCTCTCCCGTGGGAGACGAATGAGGTGAGGGCCGTTAGGTTTCGGCACAATAATCTCCTCAACGGATTATTGCTCAGAATGCGGATATTCGTGGCCGGCGGGTTTGCCAATCCAACTCAAAGCAATTGCTGTGAGAAAACTCCGGTCGAGCTGATATCGGTGAGCGGCGTAGCGGAGAAACCAGCCGGCATATCCGAGACGGTTTAAATCGAATATATCGGGAAAAGCAGTTTGCAGATCTGGCCGTTGCTTATGGACGAAGGCGGCCAGATTCGTGATTCGCGGAATTGCCGCCGCTCCGAGAACATCTTCCTCGGCTGAGGCGTTCGCCCAATTGAAGAAGCAATCGGGCGACGACGTATCGAGGATCGCGTCCCAGCTGGCTCTTTTCTCGGGCGCCACACTTTGCAGCAGTTCGGCAAGGACTGGAACAAATGGAACGCCGTTATCGAAGCACCCTCCGGGAGGTTGGTTCGTCGTTTGTCCTCGCCTTACTTGTTTTGGCGCAACTTCATCAAGCTCGACTTCGTAGCCGAGGAAAGCGAGTTGCGACCTAAACGGCTCTTCTTCGGCAAAACGGCGGAGAATTTCTACTGGCAACACCGTGCGCCACTCGCCAATCAACGCCCGACGGAAAAACTTGCTGTCAGTCGCGGAGCTATCCCGCAGGACTTTGATGTCGCAGGCGTCAATTGCCTGTTCAACACGTTCTCTCGAAACGGGAGCGATCGATGCCGCCAAGCTGCTCAGCGTTGTCAAAGGATTTGCTCTGAGCTCCTCGTAGCGCACGAGCGTACTTCGTCCGCTGTTGATCCAGCTGATCGAAATATTCAAGTCGCACATGATTCGTTCCTGGAGGGTGCGAATCAGTTCACCATCAACCACGTGATGCGGTAAATTGGCTGTGGCTTCTCGTTCGCGCGCATCGGCGGCGAGAGCGCGCGAAATCGCGGTGTCGTCTTTGTAATGGTCAGGGTAATTACAACAATAGTGATAGAGCGAGACGAGCGTGTCCGCCGGATGCCGGATCATTGTCAGAAGGTGCGTTTGCGTCGCCGCCGCCCATGCGAGAAGAGGGCGCTCCGGCATAAAATGTTGATGCGTCACCCACCTATTCCCGAGCGAATCCGCTTCAGTCTCGGAAAAATCCTGCCCGATATATGGGGTAGGGAGATCATAAACCTGTGATAGGAGCAACTTTAACCAAGTGTTGCCGGTCTTCTCCGTTGCGGCGACGAGAATGCGAAAGTTCTCCGAGGTCATCTTATCTCCTCTACCATATCGGTTCAGACGGCTTGCGCGAGACAGACGAAGCGGTTTGCAGAATAGTTTGGATCAATCCCTGCTTTAAGAACAGACGATATGAGCACGATGACCAGCCGTTTCCGCCCCCATCTTTGCCTGGCCGTCATTTTATGCCTTCTTGCAAGTGCCTGGCCCAGCACCGCGGCGGTGCCCAGCGCCGTTTTTTATTCAGTCACGTCTTCAGCGAGCAGCGGTCCCGGCAGCCTGAATGACGCAGTTTTTCAGGCAAACTATAACGGCGGCGACGTTAATTTCATCAACTTCAACATTCCAAGTAACGGAGGTGAGGTCGAAATCGTCCTTTCCCAGACGCTTTATATTGCCCGGTTGATGATTCTTAACGGTTTCAGCCAACCTGGTTATCAAGGTTCGCCCCTGATCCGAATCAATGCCAACGGCATGGCGAGCGGGATCGCGTTGGTGGGGAATGTCGCGGGAGTTCCGCCATTCAGTGATGGCAGAACTGCAACAAGTTCGGGCAGCACGATTCAGGGATTCCAGATCGTTAACTATTCCTCAAATGCGATCACAATCTTGAATGAATCGCAGGGTAATTACATTCAGAATAATTGGCTGGGATTTTACCAGGCAACGCCCGGCGCTTATGTCCGCAATGTCACAGCTCATCCGGGTTCCCGTGGAATTGGATTACAATCCAGTTTTAATCACATTCGGAACAACACCATCTCCGGAGTCGATAACGGTATTACCGTGGGGGACGACCCCTTCGGGATCCCGACGGGAACTAATTATAAGACAAATTCGATTCGAGATAACTTTATCGGAACAGATCCGACAGGAACATCTAAGATTGGCAACGATTCGGATGGCATTTTTCTTGGAGCTGGGGCGCGGCAGAATTTTATCGGACCTGGAAATGTCCTTTCGGGAATGGCCTCTGCCGGTTGTGAGCTGCTGCATTCGACCGCTATCGGTAACGTCATTTTTGGTAACATCATTGGTCTGAATGCAACGGGTGACACCGCGATTGGTAACGCGCAGGTCGGAGTCCTTGTCGCAAATGGCGCCCACTTTAACGATGTAGGCAGCTCCGATCCCAAAAACGGTAACATTATTTCCGGAAATGCATTGGGTGGCGTAGTCATCGGACAATCGCCCTATCTTCCGGTGAATGATCCTTCTGGAAACTGGGTGGAGAATAATCTCATCGGCACCGACAAAACCGGCTCGAAAGCAATTGGAGTCCAAGGGACTGGCGTGACGGTGCAGAATGGCGCGCAACATATCGTGGTGCGCTTCAATGTTTTGGCCGGCCACAGCAATCACGGCGCCGTTGTTGCCAACTCCACCGGTAACGGTCTCTTTGGCAATTGGATTGGGCGAACCCCAAGCGGTGTTTCCCTGGCCAACCAGGGCTATGGCGTCTGGTTGCTTAACGCCACGTATAACTATATTGGAATTGGGAGCAATCCACCCAGCCCGCCCTACTTCGTCGCGAACTTGTTTGGTAGCAATCTCCGCGGTCCGGTCGGAATCAGCGGAAACTGCGTCGGTAACGTGATTGATACGCCGTAATGTATTTGCTGTAGATTTAAGGACCGCTTAAACCGCGTAGCGGAACAGCACCAGCCAGGGGCCAGGCAATTTCCGAAGTAGCATCAACGGCCCAGGCTTCAATTAAACCTTGTGGCGGCGTTGAAATAGAGATGTTACTCCAGAATCCAATCGCCCTCGTCGTTCCCTTTCCGTAACGGCGCGCGATGTCAGGCCGAGCAATGTCCGGCGCGAGTACGGACACCAAGTCGAGTTGCCCTGTAGATTTTCTCAATGCAATTACTACGCAATCCGAGCCTTTTTGAGACGGCCAAGTCCAGCCGCTGGTAATCAACGAGTTCTGCTGGACCGTCGCTGTTTCGAGGCAACCATGAGAGGAGTCGGTAAAAGGGCCTGGTTTTTTCAGCTCATTGAGGAGTCGCGGGCCAACGAAATGGCAACGAAGTAATCCGGCGCTGGCCAAGGCATGTGCGCGCGTCCGAAGGACATTAAAATATGGGAAGATTAGCTTAAGGTCGGGGTTAGTCGGGAAAACATCAATCCACTCCAGTGCGCAAAGGAGTCGGGCATTCCGTTGCGCCGTTCGAACCAACAATCTTTGGCCGGCGCGGAGAGAGAAAGCCCATGCGGGAACGGCCAGTGCGATTACTACCATCGCAACGCCGATTATCCACCGGCGTCTGCGGGCTACGGCCTTATCTTGGTCGTAGCAATAAAGCGCGAAAGTGATCCCAACCAGGCCAAGATACACGAAAAGACTCAAGGCAGCGTAGCGATTTGAAAGTGCTTGTTCGACTCCAAATCCAACGCGGCCGATCGCGGTAATAAGGCCGCTGCTCAAAGCATAGGCACTGATCAGGAGCCACGGATAAAAATGCCGCCACTGAGTGCCACGATTAAGCAGCATGATCATGATCGCGCTCGCCAACGAAACTATCAACAAGGATAAAACAATTACCCCGACTGCGAATGGCGACACGGGCGGAGAATTAAAATAACCTCCCACCCACAGAATCAGGTAATGGGCTACTTGGAGAACGCCGAAGTGGAAAGGTGGATGTGACGGCGGGCGCTTGTAATCAACAAAATAGGCGGAGATTGTAGCGGCTCCGACTAACGCGAAAATCAAATACCATAGAAGGCGTGTGCGCTTTGATGCAGATTCCTGAGCGGCGGGCAAAGGCACTCCCAGTATCCATAATAACATTCCGTTCGTAAAAGTGTAGGTCGCAACCAGAGCAACTATGGCGTTGATGGTAGTCTTAACACCGAACCGAAACGTCGAAAGATTGACCAGAGCGACCAAAATCGTTGCCAAGCCGGGAAAAAATAATTCGAACAGAAGCCCCCACAGAAAATTATCGTACTGTACTGGGGAGAAGCATAAAAAAGTGGTCACGGCAAAAGCAATGAGTGCCGTGATGACGGTCGCACCTTTCGTGCGCAGAAAGAGCCAAAGGATAAGGCCGGAGATGGCTGCGACCTCAAGAAGAGAAACTACCATGGCATCGCGCACGTCCCAGCCGTGGAGTTTAGCAAGCGTGATATACAGAAGGCATGGAAAAGCTTTTCGACTTTCGTTGTGTTGGAGGAAGAAGTCGGAAAAGCTGAGCGTCCCTTTGGCGTAGGAAGTTAAGAGCAGGCCCGGTGTGCGCCATTCGTCCCAGTATGGTAACGGCACCCAATGACGCACTGTCCCCAATACTGCCAGGACGATAGGGATCAGTGCAACCAGCAGTAGCGCAATGCAGATAATCTGGCGATCGATATGAAAGCGCGTCCTTTTCATGTTTCAGAATGACTTCGGAAACCGAAACTTATCCTAATCGGGCGTTTGCAGCATGAGGCTTTCGCTGGTCGATTAACAGCCCTGATGCGCAAAACGAAAATCATTTGCACGCTCGGCCCGGCGACCGAGAAACCGGAAACGCTGCGGCAATTGGTTCACGAAGGTGCCAATGTTTTTCGGCTCAACATGAGTCATGCGCAGCATGATTGGGTGCGGGAGATCATCCCGCGAATTCGCGCCATCGCGCAGGAACTTGGCCGGTCTGTCGCCATTCTCATGGATACGCAAGGCCCGGCCATTCGCACCGGCGATCTCAAGACTGAATTGCATCTCAAACCCGGCGACATCCTCGAATTTACCGTCCGCGGAGCCAAGAGCGAAGAAGCCTACTCGGTCGATGTGAACTACGATGGATTGATCAACGACATCAACGAGGGCGACACCGTTCTGGTTGATAACGGCGTCATTCATCTTCTCGTGCTGGAGAAACGGGAGAACCGCATTCGTTGCAAAGTGATTACGCCCGGAACGCTGGGGTCGCGGCGCCACATTAATCTCCCGGGTGTGCGAGTGAATTTGCCGCCGCTGACGCAAAAAGATCTCGGGGACATCGCGCTGGGGGTGGGGATGAACGTGGACTTCATCGCCTTGAGCTTCGTGCGTCAGCAGAGCGATCTGGAGGAGTTGCGGGAATTACTGGCGCAAAAAGGAAGCAAAGCCCAGGTCATGGCGAAGATCGAAGACCAGTCCGCTGTCCGCTTGATCCACGAGATCATCGCGTCGGCCGACGCCATCATGGTGGCGCGCGGCGATCTTGGGATCGAAATGCCAATCGAGGAACTGCCGATTATTCAGCGAAAAATTGTGAAACTTTGCGCGCGACTGGGAAAGCCGGTGGTAGTCGCGACCCACATGCTAGAATCGATGATCCATAATCCCCTCCCGACCCGCGCGGAAATTACCGATGTAGCGAACGCGGTTTTCGAGCAAGCCGATGCCGTCATGTTGAGTGGAGAAACCAGCATCGGGGATTATCCGGTGGAATGCGTGCGCATTTTGAATCGAGTGGCGTTGCGAATCGAGCGCAGCGGTGGCGCCGGTTACGCTAAAGCAGCTGTGCTGGATGATGTGCGACAAAAAACTGTCGCATCTGCGATCGTGCTGGCAAATTCGCTCTCGCGGGCGCGGATCATCGTGTTTACCCGGCACGGCAGAATGGCCCGCAATACCGCGAATCTGCGTCCGGAAAACGCCACCATTTTTGCCTTCACTCCGAGCGAGGAAGTGCGACGCCAACTTGCGCTTTGTTGGGGGACGTATCCTGTGCGGATAAAATTTTCGGATGATCCTAACGCCACCATCGAAGTGGCCGAGAAATATCTGCGCGACACGGGACTGACTTCGCCGGGCGACAATCTGGTAATTATCAGCGACCTGCGCGCAGGCGATACGTTGGTGGACACCGTGCAATTACGAACAGCGCGGTAAATAAAATGTCATCCCGAGCGTAGCGACCTCCCCAAAGGTCGCGTGTCTTTGGACACTCGTGAGGTTCCTCGGTCCGAGCGGGACTGGCATTGTCTGCACGGCTCGGAATGACAACGCGCTGAGAAAGGAACACAGACCTGAGGTCTGTGCGCCACACAGGTCTATGACCTGTGTTCCTCAGACGAAAAGAAAAACGCGCGCGAATGTGGCATCCGCGCGCGTTTTGAATTTCTCCTGAGGCTCTTACGCCTCGACCGGCATCTCGAGATCGATGTCGATCGGCCTCTCTTTTTTCGCCAGGGCGCGACGCAATTTCGACAAGGCAATGTTTTGCAACTGCCGAATGCGCTCGCGCGTTACCCCAAATTTTTTCCCAACTTCTTCCAGCGTCTTCGGCTTGCCGCCGTCGAGTCCGAAGCGCGAGAAAATAATTTTGCGTTCGCGATCGTCCAGTACTTCGAGAAGACCGCCCACCTCGTTGCGCAGGTTTTTGTCGCGCAACAATTCGAACGGCGTCATCGCTTCTTCGTCGCCGACGATTTCACCGAACTCAGTCGAATCGTCATCGCTGATTGGCGCGTCTAACGATGCGGGCCGGATCGAGACCGTTTTCAATTGCGAAACTTTTCCCGCAGCAATTC
>Ga0193750_1000260_pt1 | contig 14841 bp, 13 predicted proteins | sample L1c1metaG_FD_160569 | JGI IMG/M metagenome (GOLD analysis project Ga0193750, IMG submission 160569) | Soil microbial communities from a riparian zone of the East river system, Colorado, United States - L1c1 | ecosystem: Environmental > Terrestrial > Soil > Riparian zone | place: USA: East River...
CCAGTTCGACGTTTCGCCGGATGACCTCGAGCGCCTCTCGAACCGAAGGCGAATCTGGCACGCTTGCTTCCAATTCGCCCACCATCGCTATCACAGGCGAGAGTGGATTGCGCAATTCGTGAGAGAGCAGCGCGAGGAACTGATCTTTTGCCGCATTCGCGCCAATGAGTTCCTGGCGCAGCGTGACGTCGCGCGTCTTATCTTCGACCAGATAAAGGACACCCTGAACCGTTTGTTGCGGACCTTGCAGCCGGAGCAGGTGAACATTTACAAAGTGCGTCATGCCGGCTTTGTCTTTTAGAGCCGCCTCGATCAGTTGAAATGGGGTGCCAAACGAAAGCACTTTCTCGATCGCTTCCGGCGGAGCAATCTTGACATTGTCGTAACTGGCTTCGCTAATGTCGCAACCGGCGGGCACTTCACCAAAGCGCTGCGCCATTTGCATGAACGCCTCGTTCGCCTGGAGAAAACGCCGGGAGGTCGGATCGACAAAAGCGATGCCGCTGGGCATGTTTGCCAGGATTTTTTCGTTGAACATCACTTCGCGCTCGATACGCCGGGTGGTTTCGGCTTCGCGTTGATAAAACCTGCTGCCGAGCCATGCGAAAATCCCGGTAAGTACGATCAACCAAGCCGCGAGGACAGTCATCCGTCCGAGAAGGTCATGAACGGGTTTGTACGCTACCGTTTTTGGCTGCTCCACCACCGCCACCCAGCCTGTCGATTCGATCGGACTGAAAGAATAGAGATTGCCGCGCCGCTCAAAATGCCCGCTCTTGTTCTCGCGGATCTCCTTGATCAGAACTCCGCGCTCTGGCGAAACAGCGTTTGGATTCTGTTGGAAATCACTCGCAAAGAGTGCGGCGCCATTTTGATCGAGCACTTCAAAAAGGAAGTGGTCGCTGAACTCAATCGTGGACAAACGGCGTCCGATTCTTTCCGCCAAAACGGCAACGCCGACGTAACCGAGAATCGTCCGATCTGGCGCCCGTACCGCGCCCACTATATCGGTCACCATCCGCTTATCTGGCAAACGAGGATGAACCGGCGAGATAAATGCTTCGTTCGAAGCGTTTGCTTGTTCCCGCCAAAGACCGGAATCCCAATCTTTGCCCATCAAGGCCGGATCGTAAGGCACCGATGCAATCAATCGGCCATCAGCAGCCGTGACAAACATCCCGTCAATCCGCGGATGTGAATAAAACCCTGCATTGAGCCATTGTTGGGCGAGCCCCTGCGAATTTGGCGCGCTGAAGATTTTAGCGACCTCTGGCAGCGTCTGATAGTAGTCAACGATATCGTGGGTCCGGCTGAGATCATCGCCGACAATATGCCCAACCAATTGAACGAAGGTCTGCCGATCGCGCAGGATTCTTGATTCCAGCGTGTCGCGAAGGATCGTGTAGGAAACAATGAGCGTTAAGATGGAGGGGATCCATCCCGCCAAAAGGATCGGAAAGACGATCTTAAAGCGTTGGAAGCGATTCGCTTTCTGTTTCCCTCGAAATTGCATCGCGTTGAGTGCGAAAAATCGGCCTATCACCAATTAACCTGGTTGCCGCCTCAGGCAAGGCGAATGTCCACCGCAGTCTCGCTTAGTCGATTTGACGAATCGCGGCGTTTACCTCGCGCGCTTGCTCGTGAATCGATTTCACGTCTGCTCGTTTCAAGCCATCCGCTCTTGCTTTGTTTAAAGAAACGCGAATGGCGTTTACCCCCGCGCGAATCTTTTCAAACAGTGGAGTGTGCGTCACCGTCGGCGGCAATGTCTTCAATTCGCCCGTGAAGTAATCGACCAAATCCTCTTGTGCCAGGATCTTTGCCCGTTGCGCTGAAAAATCCAATTCGATTGCTCCCGCGCTGATCTCCAGTCCTCGCAGCCAGCCGCCGAGGCTGATCAAATGCGCCATTTTTTGGTCGCGTAGCTCGATCATCGCCTGCTCAACATCAGCCTGCGTCGCGATCAGTTCTTTGCGTACCGTCTGCCAAGCGCCACGGCGGCCCAATTCGGTGAGGCTCGCGCTATGGCGAGTGACCCGATCTGCCACGCCGAGGCCGCGAGCCTCTCTCATTAAGACGCGCCCCAGATTATCGATTACACTTTTCCTTTCGGCTTCGACGACCAGGAATCCATCGGCGATCAGTCCGCCAAAAATCAGACCTTTTTGCTCGCGGCCTGGAGGACTCACTTTGGGAAACTCTCGCTGCAATTGCTCGAAAGGCAGTGGTCTCAGATCATCGAGCTGCTGGAAAATGCGTGCGATCGACGGTGTGGTATAAGGATTGACGCCCAATTCCTCGCGTTCGTATCCCTGCTCGGTCAGCGGCTCCTCTTGCGCGATCATGGGTGTTCTCAACCCCATCGCCCCTACGATCGACAGAATCGACAATGAGCATTTGATACCGGTAAAGAAGGCGTGGCTCTGATTTTGCGGTACTGCCATTGTCATTTTCAGAGGCAAATGTTCAATTTTTGAATTGACGCCCACCCCGGAAACGCCATGATGTCGCGCCTGCTGCCTTAACCAACGGCAGTTGCTGAAAATCACATGCAAGGAAGCCTCGGTCACCTTATTTGGACGGTCTGCTATCTGAGCGTGCTCATCGGTCTTTCGGCCTACGGCGTCCACCGTTATTTTATCATCTACCTGTTTCTCAAAAACAGGAAGCGCGAGCCGGTCCCGGAGCGGTATTTTGAAGAACTGCCAAAGGTGACGGTGCAGTTGCCGATCTTCAACGAAATTTATGTGGTCGAGCGCCTGCTTCGGTCGGTCAGCGAACTGGATTATCCGCGGGAGCTTCTCCAGATCCAGGTACTCGATGATTCAACCGACGATACGGGTGAGATTATCTCATCGTGCGCGGAGGAATTGCGCTCTCGCGGCTTTAATGTCCAATGCATTCATCGCGTCGATCGCACTGGTTTTAAAGCCGGGGCGCTGGCTGTGGGACTCGAGGCTGCGGAAGGGGAGTTCGTTTGTATCCTCGATGCCGATTTTGTTGCGCAGCCGGATTTACTAAAACGCACGATCCATTTTTTTACCGATCCGAAGATAGGAATGATCCAGACCAGATGGGGGCATTTGAATCGCGGTTATTCGCTTCTCACGCGCATGCAAGCAATTTTTCTCGATGGGCATCTTTTGCTCGAGCAAACCGCCCGTAGCCGGAGTGGCCGCTTTTTCAATTTCAATGGAACCGCCGGCCTCTGGCGGCGCACATGTATTGAAGAAGGCGGAGGCTGGCAGCATGATACCCTCACTGAAGATCTCGATCTTAGCTATCGGGCTCAGCTGGGAGGCTGGAAATTTATTTTTTTGTCCGATGTTGTGACTCCCGCTGAACTTCCAGTGGACATGAACGGATTCAAGTCTCAGCAACATCGCTGGACAAAGGGATCCATCCAAACCTGCAAAAAATTATTGCCCACCATTTGGCGGAGCCGGCTGCCATTTCCGATCAAACTTGAGGCTACATGTCATTTGATGTCGAACTTCGCCTACTTGTTGTTGGCTTTTTTGTGCATTCTTCTGCATCCCTCTACCGGGGCTCCCCACGGCGGCTGGCTGCGGACGCTGTTAATCGATGTCCCGATCTTTATCGCGGCATCGGGATCGGTCGCCGTCTTTTATTTTTGCGCTCAACGCGAGCTGCATCCACGCACATGGATGAAAGAGATCCTTTTTCTGCCATGTTTGCTCGCGCTCGGCGTCGGTCTTTCGCTCAACAACGCGCGCGCCGTGCTGGAAGCGCTCTTCAATCACAAATCCGATTTCACGCGTACGCCCAAGTACGGCATCGAACGCAAATCACAACCGTGGCGAAGCTGCAAATACAGACCGCTCAAATCGGCGCTCCCGCTGGCGGAGTTGGCTTTCGCGATTTATTTCACCTACTTCCTTTGGTTCGCGATTGTTCATGGACAGTTCATTTCGATACCCTTCCTGCTCATGTTTCAGACCGGTTTTCTTTATGTCTGTCTCTCTTCCCTGGCAACCCGCTGGACAAAGATCGGTTTTGGAAGCTCGCGGGCGGCCACCGTAATTTCCGCGTGACAAAATTCAAATTGTCGAGTAACAAGGTGCCCATGCTTCGTCCATTGGCTGTAATTTTCGGCCTGATTTCGGCTGCTCCTGCGCTTTTCGCTGCGCAAGCCGACCCTTCAACGCGCCTTGTTATCAGCGTCCACGATCAGAAGCTGATGCTTCTGCAAAATGGCGGCAAGGTCGCAACTTATCCTGTTTCCACTTCGATGTTCGGGCTGGGCGATTATTGGGGACGAATGACTACTCCTCTCGGCTATTTTGCCGTTGCGCAAAAAATTGGCGACCACGCACCGATCGGCGCCGTGTTTCACAGCCGCCGGTTCACCGGTGAAATCCTCACGCCAAACGCACCGGGTCGCGATCCCGTGATTACGCGCATTATTTGGCTGCGTGGACTTGAAGCGCAAAACGCCCACGCCTTTCAGCGCTGTATTTACATCCACGGTACGCCGCAGGAGAAGACAATCGGCCGGCCTGCCAGCTACGGTTGCATCCGGATGAGATCGAGCGACATCACCGCTCTTTATGACCAGCTTTCGCTCGGGGCTATCGTGCAAATTGTTCCGGATCGTTTGCCCAAAGCGCCAAAGGCGACACCGTTGCCACCCAGTAATACGCTAGTCGCGGAGCTGGAAAAAACGACAGTCCAGGATCCGCTTGGCACCAAATCGGATTCCGCTTCGCTCACGGTCGAGCAGATGCGAATGGCTGGAGTGCTCGCTGCAGAGCGACAAAAGCGCCAGGCTCGCCCACCGGATAAAGCAACGCCGGCGCTGAACAATGGCGCGACGATTGTGCAAAACAAGAATCCGCGCGCATAGAGTCGAGTCGCGCACTCATTGTCGATTTTCGCATCCGAATGTGACGCCGCACGGGTCACTCTTGACAATCGCGATTGCGACCGCGAGCCTCCACATCCACAATTTTCCGGTTAAGCAATGGCCAATACAAAATCAGCAGCCAAGCGCGCACGCCAGACATTGAAGCGATCGCTCCGCAATCGCAGTGTTGTGACACATCTGCGCACGATGCAGAAGCAGGCGCGTTCCTCGGAAGTGTCCAACTTGAATGGAATACGCGCCGTCATTTCGGCAATCGACAAGGCTGCAAAACGCGGCATCATTCATCGAAATGCCGCTAATCGCCGCAAAGCGCGACTGAACAAAGCGCTCGCGGCCGCATCCGCGAAGTAGTTTTAGAGTCGATTGTTGATCTCGCAGCGTGGCCCGTCCCCGTTCGGAGCAAATCGCCTTTGCATCTGTCGCGAGACGGCTAGATTCTTCCGAATGATTCCAGCTCTACTTCTCGTCTTGTCGGCTGTCGCTTATCGGGTGACGACCGGTCTGTTGATTCACTCCGGCGCCAGCTGGCTTTCTAATTTCGCGCCGCTCGCGGCCATTGCCCTCTGCAGCGCGGCGTACTTCCCCAAGAAATACAAATTCACCGTGCCGCTTCTGACACTTTTTATTTCTGACGCGGTTCTTAATTTTCGCTACGGCGCGCCATTGCTGGATCCGCAAATTCTCTGCCGATATGCAGCGCTTGCTTTGGTCGGATGGGTCGGACTTCTCTTGCAGAATCGCGCGTCGCTGAAAACGCTTCTGCCCGCTTCAATTGTTGGGTCGACGATTTTTTACGGAATCACGAACGCGTTTTCGTGGTTGAGCGATCCAGGGTACGCGAAAAATTTCGGAGGACTCATTCAGGCGCTCACGATTGGATTGCCTCACTACAGCGCGACCCCCAGTTGGATGTTTTTCCGCAACTCACTCCTGAGCGATCTCGTTTTTACTTTATTTTTTATCCTTTGCATGAACCTCGGCCGAAGCACTGAGCCGTCGCGTGCCGGCGCCGCGGTTCCGCGCACGGCGTGACCTCCATGCCGCCGGTAGAGCAGCGCGACGAAGTCGAGATGCTCTCGCTGATGTTGTTGATCCGGCGTTTTGAGGAACGCGCCAGCCAGCAGTATCAAGCGCAGAAAATCGGAGGGTTTTGTCATCTTTATATCGGTCAGGAAGCGGTTGTGGCGGGCGCGGTCGCGGCCGTGCGCGATGACGATTACATCATCACGGCCTATCGCGATCACGCGCATGCTCTGGCCCGCGGCACGAGCGCTGATGCGTGCATGGCAGAACTTTTTGGAAAGGAAACCGGCTGTTCGCGAGGTTTGGGCGGCTCAATGCATTTTTTCAACCGCCAAAATCACATGTACGGCGGTCATGCTATTGTCGCCGCCCATGTGCCACTGGCCGTGGGACTGGCCTTTGCAATCAAATACCGGGACGAAGATCGTGTGACGCTCTGCTTCTTCGGCGACGGGGCGATTAACCAAGGCGCTTTCCACGAAGCTTTGAACCTCGCCGCGCTTTATAAGTTGCCGATCGTCTTCATTTGCGAAAACAACCTATTCGCCATGGGCACCTCGGTGAAAAGATCGACATCGCTCAAACAGATTGTCGATCGGGCGGAGGGCTACGATATTCCCGGAGAAATTGTCGATGGAATGAACTTCCGAGAAGTGCGCGACAAAATCGGCGAGATTGTGGGTTCTATCCGCAAAGAGCCGCATCCGGCATTCGTTGAAGTTCGCACTTACCGCTATCGCGGTCACTCGATGTCCGACCCGGCAAGTTATCGGACGAAACAGGAGCTGGAGAAATATCGGCTTGATGATCCGATTACGCGTTTGCGGGCGCAGCTCACGCGTGAAGGCAGGTTGACCAATGAACAATTCGATCAGCTCGACAAAAAGGCCAAAGAGACAGTGCTCGCCAGCGTGAAGTTCGCCGAGAAAAGTCCGCAGCCGCCACTCGACAAGCTTTACGATTACACTTACGCCGACGGAACAAAACCGTGAGAGAAATTACGTATCGTCAGGCGCTCAACGAAGCGCTCGCGGAGGAACTTGAGCGCGACCCCAATGTCTTTCTCATGGGCGAAGAAGTCGCGGAATACAATGGCGCTTACAAAGTGAGCCAGGGCCTGCTCGAGCGGTTCGGCCCACGGCGCATTATAGACACCCCAATCAGTGAAAACGGATTCGCGGGTCTCGGCGTGGGAGCAGCGATGGTTGGTTTGCGACCGATTATTGAATTTATGACGTTTAGTTTTTCCCTGGTCGCCTTCGATCAGGTCGTGAACAACGCGCCAAATATGTTCACGATGTCGGGTGGGCAATTCAATATCCCGATCACGTTTCGCGGTCCGAACGGGCCGGCCCATCAACTCGGCGCGACCCATTCGCATGCCACCGAGCCTCTCTATGCCAACACCCCCGGATTGAAAGTGTGCGCTCCGGCGACGCCGCGTGACGCGAAAGGTCTGCTGAAAACAGCCGTGCGCGACAACAATCCGGTGCTCGTTTTGGAAGCGGAACTCCTCTATAGCTCGAAAGGAATGGTAGAGCCTCCGGATGAGGAACTTCTCATCCCGCTCGGGCAAGCAGAGGTAAAACGTGAAGGCAGCGATGTCTCGATCATCTGCTATTCGCAGACCGTTCCGCTCGCGCTGGCGACGGCCCAGAAGTTGGAAGACGAAGATATTTCCGCCGAAATTGTCGATCTTCGCTCGATCAAGCCGCTGGATGAGAAAGCGATTTTCGATTCGGTCGCCAAGACACATCGCGTGGTGATTGTAGAACAGGACTGTCCATTCTGCGGAGTTGGGGCCGAAGTTTGCTATCGAATTCAAAAAAATATCTTCGATGAGCTCGATGCGCCAATCATTCGCGTATCACAGGAAGATGTGCCGATGCCGTACAACGAACGCCTTGAGAAAGCGGTTCTGCCAAACGCCGACAAGGTGATAGCCGCAGTGAAAAAGGTTTGCTACGCATGAAGGAAGTTAAAAGAGTTAGAAATGTTACAAAGTTAAAAAGGGAGTCCGGTTGTAACATTGTAATTCTTTTAACATCTTAACCTTTTGGTTCCCACCATGCCTGAAATCCAGATGCCCAAACTGAGCGACACGATGACGGAGGGAACGCTCGTTGCTTGGAAAAAAAAGAAAGGCGACAAGGTTTCGGCCGGTGAGGTGCTCGCCGAAATTGAAACCGATAAGGCGACGATGGAATGGGAGGCGCCTGAAGATGGAATGCTCACTGAGATCTATGTCGAAGAAGGTGGCAAGGTAAACGTCGGCGACAGAATCGCGTTCATCGGTGGTGAGGACGAAGAAGCGCCCAAGGAAGAAGCTCCGGCGGAAAAAGAGGAAAAAAAGCCTGAGGAAGCCAAGGCGAAAGAAAAAGAGCCTGAAAAGAAAGAAGAAAAGAAGAAGCCAGAGGAAAGAGAAGAGAAAGAAGCGACGGCCGAGAAGAAGGAAGAGAAAAAGGTCGACAAAAAATCGGAAGCTAAGGCTGAAAAGCCCGCCCCGAGAATCGACAAGGGAGAAGAAGCGCGCGTGAAAGCTTCCCCGGTCGCGCGCCGAATTGCGGCCGAATTAGGTGTCGATCTTTCCCGTGTTAACGGTACCGGGCCGGAAGGACGTGTGACCGAAACCGACGTGCGCGCTGCAGCAAAATCAAAAACGACGAGTGCGCCGCAAAAACCAGCTGCCGTCGCAAAATCGGCGCCGACCGTGAAAGCCGGCGAAGGCGCGCGCATTCAACTCTCCGGCATGCGCAAGATCATCGCTCAGCGCCTCGTCGAGAGTCTCGGCCCGGTTCCGCATTTCTATCTCAACATCGACATCGACGCCGGTCCTCTCATGGAGGCGCGCGAGGAATTGAAGTCTGGCGGTGAAGGCACGGACGCGGCGAAGATCACGGTAAACGATTTCGTTTTGAAGGCCGCAGTACAAGCCGCGGTGAAAGTCCCGCGTGTGAATGCATCATTCGATGGCGACGCGATCGTGCAGTATGCCGATGTCGATCTTGGCATCGCCGTCGCGATTGAAGATGGATTGCTAACACCGGTGATTCGCGCCGCGCAAAGCAAATCGCTGCGCGAAATCAGCGAACTCGCGAAGGATTTGGCTCACCGCGCGCGCAACAAGCGAATGAAGCCGGAAGAATTTCAAGGCGGCACATTCACCGTCTCGAATCTCGGCGGCATGGGCATCGACAGTTTTTCGGCCGTAATCAATCCACCCCAGGGCTTCATCCTCGCAATCGGCAGGATCACAAAGACGCCGCTAATCGATGAAGGCGACCAAATCGTCGCCGGCCATCGCATGACGATCACGATGAGCTGCGATCATCGCGTCATCGACGGCGCGCTCGGCGCAGAGTATCTTAAGGAGCTACGCCATCTCCTCGAAAATCCGGCGCTGCTGCTGGTCTGAAAGTGTAGCGCCGGTCTATGACCGTCGGACCAGATTCAGCTAACGCGCGGTCGTTTCCCAAGTCATGAAATCGTCCAGCGTTTGCCGGGTTTTAGCGACCACAAATTCGATCACCGTCGCGTCATCGACAAAGCCAAGGAACGGGGTCTTGTCGGGAATTAAATCAAACGGGTCAACCAAATAATTGAGACCAGCTACGATCCACATAAGAGCATCATTCGAAACCTGCCGGTATTCACCGCGCTCGTACGCGCGGACCAGCCGCAGCATCGTCTGAAGATACGGCCAATTTTCCTTGAACGGGTGCCTGGGAAGCGCCGCCGCCTTTCTCGCGGCTTGTTCAAAAAGCGAGCGCAGACCGCCGGAACCGATGACACGCAATTTTGCTTCGCTGATCGCCCGGGCAAACGCCTCGCTGCGCAGGGCCGGTTTCTGATAGGAAACGTGCCTTTCGGCGCGGGATTTCGCTTTTCTCATCGGATGAGATGAAAGCATTTCGCTTCGCGGATGAGAAGCTGATTCTTGATTAAGGTTTTGTTGCCAGAATTAGCGGTGAAGGCCCCGGCGCTTCCAGCTTGCGTACTCTTTTGAAGCGCGCTTCTTCCAGCCAGCTTTTGATTTCGTTGAAGCTGAAGGTGTCGCCGCGCTCGCTGTGGATAAACATGTTGACGGCAAAGATCAATGACGGAAGCGGCTCGGTGCGCTGGTCGTTTACGAGCCATTCGCCGATGGCGATTACGCCGCTGGATTTCAACGCCTTGAATGTTTTCTTCAACAGCTTGCGGCTGCGTTCTTCGCCTTCGGTGTGGAGAATGTGGCCCAGCGTAGCTATGTCGTAGTCGCTTCCGAAATCGGCTTCGAGCACATCGCCTTCGACGTAGGAGAAACGATCGGCCACGCCGAATTTTTGCGTGATGCGCTTGGTTATCGGAATCATTGCCGGCCAGTCCTGCGCGGTCACGTGGATGAGCGGCGATTGCTGCGCGAGCGCGATGCCCCAAATGCCAGAGCCAGCCGCGATATCAAGCACGCGCACCGGGTCGCGCTTTTTTGCGAGACCGAGAGACTGGCCGAGGGTCACTGCCGCCGGGTAACTCATCGGAATAATGTTTTCGACGAGAATGGAAAAAAATTCCGGGCCGGTTGCTTCCTGATTCAACGCTATTGGCGGCGCGCCGGTTTTCACCGCTTCGCTCAAATGCAGCCAATCCGGCAGAAGATGAGTGCTCACCATTGCGAAAAATCCGGCGAGCGTTCCGGTCTTATTGCTGAGCAGAAACGCTTCGCTTTCCGGCATGAGCGAGTATTTCTGATGTCGATCCTTTTTCAAAAGTTCGAGGCTTACAAGCGCGTTCATGATCGCGCGCAGCCCGCGGATTGGAGCACCAGTTTCCTTGCTAATTTGCGCGACAGTCTTCGCTCCGCTTGCGAGCGAATCGAAAACTTTGTTGCTCACGGCTGCCCCGATAATGACCGGTGGCGCGTAAGCGAAACCAAATTGCATCAAACGTTCGGGAGTGACCTGATCCTTTTTGGGACGTTTCATCGAAGATCGACAATCGTGCAGCGCCTTTACGTCGGCAAATCCAAATCGACTTTTGCAAAGAGCGGAAGAATCTTTACAAGTGGGTAGTCCCTCTAAAAACAAACCTTTGCGCACGATTTCTTTTGTCATTCAGGCGTCGCGCTGGGCGATTCGCGACCGGAAGACACGGCGCAAGACGATGTTTGTGCTGCTCGTGCTTGCCCTCCTGTTTTTGTTTTCCGGCTCGACATTTTTGCAATCAGCGCTCGATCCGCGCGAGCACTCCGGCCGGTTCATCTTGTTCTGGGCAATTTGCGCGTGGCTGACGTTGGCGGCGATCTTGCTGGCAGTTTTCGATTTGCTGATCGTGAAATTAGAAGGGCGACAGAACGAAAGAACTTTGCGAGAGAAGTTTCTGCGCTCGGCAAATCAGGACTCGCCAAGATCGACAACCAGCGAATAATCCTTGGCGTGAACGAGCAGCGAACATCTGGTTCGCGCTTCGCACAGCGAAGCGGCTACAGGTCGCGCGAGGAAATGGAGGCGGCCGAACGTTTCATGCTGGCGCCATTTGCCCAAAAATCGGGCGATTCACGCGGACGAAAATATTCGGAGTTGCCTCACGCCTATCGCACGGAATTTCAACGCGATCGTGCGCGGATCATTCATTCGCGCGCGTTTCGCCGGCTCGAATATAAGACCCAGGTTTTCCTCAACGGGACCGGCGATCATCTGCGCACGCGCCTGACGCATTCAATCGAGGTTGCCTCAATCAGTCGCACGATCGCGCGAGCCTTGTCGTTGAATGAAGATCTCGCCGAAGCGATCGCGTTGGCGCACGATCTCGGGCATTCGCCCTTTGGCCATTCGGGTGAAGAGATGCTGGCCGAATGTATGCGCGATCATGGCGGATTCGATCATAACCGGCAAAGCTTGCGTGTCGTGGAACTGCTCGAAAACGCGTATCCGAATTTTGCTGGCCTGAACTTGACGTTCGAAGTGCGTGAAGGTTTGCGAAAGCACCAGGCTTTTTATGATCCGCCCACGCCGGCGGAAGAGAAATATCGCTCTCCGTCGCTCGAAGCACAGATCGCAAATCTGGCGGACGAGATCACTTATTACAGTCATGATCTGGACGATGCGGTAGATTTTGAAATTTTGAGCACGGCGCAATTGGAACAAAATGCGGTTTGGCAAAAGAGCCATCGTGCCGTGCTCGCGCGTTATCCTGATGCCCGTGAACCCGAACTACACAAGCTGATCATTCGCGACATCATTGACGCACAGGTCCAGGATGTTGTCGCCACAAGCGCGCAATCGATCATGAGGGCTGCCGTGCAACGCGCGGATGAAGTGCGCAAACAAGAAGCGCCGCTGATTCGCTATAGCGATGACTTATTGGAAGCCAACCGCGAGTTGCGGCGTTTTTTATATCAGAATGTTTATTACCATCCTCGCGTGGCCGAGGTGAACCGGCGAGCATGCGAGATGCTGAGAAGAGTTTTCGAAGCGTACATCCTTCATCCAGATCAGCTGGGTGAAGGAGCGACGAAACGGATCGACAAAGAGGGACTGCATCGAACGGTCTGCGATTACATTGCGGGAATGACGGATCGATATTTGATAGAGGAACACGCAGGGCTCGCCGAAATTGCGCCGAAAATTCAGTAATAGCGAGTAGCTTCCCGCCTCCCATGCTGTGCTGACGCGCGTAATCGAAAGGAAGCGAGCGGCAGTCCTCCGATGACCCAAAAAAGATTCGCTAATATCGCGTCCCGGAAACGTCTCGCGTACGGCGCTCTGACAATCATTTTGTTGTTTATCTTGGGAGCCCATGCGGTCTTGAGGCAGTTTTCGATCGGCGGCACGAAAGATTTCCACTACTTTTATCAGGCCGCTCGGGCCATGGGGAATGGGAGCGACATCTATACAGCCGCTAACGGGCACTACGTTTATCCACCATTTCTTGCCTTCATCTTCCAGCCGCTTGCGCTGATGCCCGAGCACATAGCCGCGATTATCTGGATCGTTCTCAGCGGCGTGTTTGTCTTCGCCGCAACCATGATTGCCGCAAGCGAAGCGGCAAGATGTTGGCATCGCACCGGCGCTCAAAATGATCCTTCGACTCCGTGGCTAATTGCGGCGATCGCAACGATCCTGATTGCCGACAAGATTCATGCGAGCTTCATCTTGGGACAAACGGATTGCCTGATGCTTCTCGGCTTTGCGTGCGTCCTCCGCTGTATGCAGCACAAACCGCTGTTGGCGGGCGCGATTGTCGGCGCTACAGCCAGCATTAAATATTTAAGTCTGATCTTTGTTCCGTACTTCCTGATTAAGAAAAACTTTCGCGCAGCCTTCGGGTCGATTGTTGCGTTTGGTTTTTTTATGACATTGCCTGCCGTGCAAATTGGATTTGACCGGGCTGGACAGTACGGGGCAGTTGCGGTCCGAGGAATGGGCCGAATGATGGGTATTATCGAAGCCCCTAAGACGGCCAAGATACTCAGGGTCGGTATGGATCGTTCTGTCTCCATAACGTCCAGCGTGTTTCGGTTAACCAGGTCTTACGGGGTGCCGGATTTATTCGCCGTGATGCTTCTCCTATGCGTCTTTATCGCCGTCATCGCGGCGATTGTTTTCATGTGTCGCCGTAATGGAGTGTTGATTTTCAGACCAGCGAGAAGCGACCGACACGTAGCAAACGCAGTGACGAGTCTTGAAGGGACTGTGCTCATCTTCCTTGCGCTTGCCTTCAGTCCGCAAACGACCGCCCGTCACATGGTGCTGTTGCTGTTAATCAACACTGTGGCGGTCGCAGTGTTTCTGGCGCACGACGCAAAAGCCTCGCGAGTTCTGCTGATTATCGCCGCCGTCTTACAGGTAGCCGTGTTGTCACTTTCTTTCCGCGCGATTGTGGCCTCGCGAGCAGTCGGCGGTGCAAGTTGGTGCGCTTTGGGCTTGGTATTAGCCATCGTATGGTCTGGTAGCCGCGCCCTTTCCGAGAACTGTCGACATCGCGGCAGGGGAAACGACAGGTTCTAGGAAATTCAGCTTGGGGGGCGAAAGCCAAATTCGGCTTGCAGATCGTCCCAGAGCCAATTCACGAACCAATCCTTTTGGATCGATCCCGCTTCGGCTGCGGCGAGGGCCTCGGCTTGATCGACATTTCCGTGTAAACAATAAAGGTAAATGAGCAGAAACAGATCGTTAATGTTCGCGAAGCCGCGGTCTCTTTCCTGTTCCAGAAGTTGAATGGCGCCGGCGATGTCGCGACGGGCGAGCGCTCCAGCGACCAGATCCCGCAACGCGTCAATTGGCATGGAGGCGGGCGACTGTCCGGCAAATTTTTCCGCAAGAGCGACGCGAAATTCATCGCTGTCTTGCGCCGCCAGCACTGGCGTGCGCAATCGCGAACGGCGCAAATAAAGGTCGAGCGCAGCCAACCAGTTGCTGCCCGACATTTCCGTGCGGTATTGAGTTTCACGGAGGAAGAAGAGTGGATCGAGGGATTTTTTCCATTCGTTAGGCCAAACCTCTTCAATGAGACGAGAGGAAAGGAAATGGCGCAGGGCGGCAGAATGCTCGAGGTAATTGTAACCAAACCGGTAAGCGGCGGCAAAGTCCGGTTGCGCATCGGTCAGACGCTTGGGAAAGAAATCGGTCAACGGCTCGACGCCTTGGGTGAGCCGACCGATTTCTTCGCCGTCCATGACAAACAAAGTTGACATCTGCTCGGGCACTTCGACTCCGATTCGGACCAAGTCGGACCTGGTGCTGCGATCGCTCCAGAGTCTGCGGGCGAGCGCTTCGTGCGGCTTTGGCAGCGGCGGCTTGATTCCGATCATGATCCACTCCAGATCGTTGGTCGCCCAGAGTGACGCGTTCGGGAAGACATTGTGGAAGGCGCGAAGAATGGCTTTGGTCTCGTCGTTTCTCAGGTGATAAAGCGGCAGCCAAAAGCTGACAATGCCGCCATCCTTCAAGCGA
>Ga0193750_1000261_pt1 | contig 14827 bp, 11 predicted proteins | sample L1c1metaG_FD_160569 | JGI IMG/M metagenome (GOLD analysis project Ga0193750, IMG submission 160569) | Soil microbial communities from a riparian zone of the East river system, Colorado, United States - L1c1 | ecosystem: Environmental > Terrestrial > Soil > Riparian zone | place: USA: East River...
GCGCCGTGCGGCAGGACGAGGACGTGCTCGACACGTGGTTCTCGTCGTGGCTCTGGCCGCTCTCGACGCTTGGCTGGCCGGACGAGTCGACCGATCTCGAGGCGTTCTATCCTACCGACATGCTCGTGACCGCGCCCGAGATCCTCTTCTTCTGGGTCGCGCGCATGATCATGGCCGGCTACCACTTCGTGGGTCGCGCCCCGTTTCACACCGTGTATCTCACCGGCACCGTTCGCGACATGCAGCATCGCAAGATGTCGAAGTCGCTCGGCAACGGGATCGATCCGCTGGACGTCGTCGAGCGCTACGGCGCCGATGCGCTGCGCTATACCGTGATCGCCGGGATGGGGTTGGGCACCGACGTGATGCTCGATCCCGAGAACCTCGACCAGTCGTTCGCGGCGGGGCGCAACTTCGTCACCAAGCTCTGGAACATCGGACGGTTCCTGTTGCTGAACGTCGGTGACGGCGACGTGAAGTCGCTCGCCGATATCCCGGCGGAGCGGCTGACGCGCGCCGACGAGTGGATTCTCGGTCGGCTCGACGCGGCAATTCGCGAGGCCGGCGCATCGCTCGGACCGGCGCGGCCGAGCGCCGGCGCCCGGTGGAGCGAGCGCGAGCTCACGCAGGGACTGCGGCTCAGTGAGTACGTCGAGAGTGCGCGCCGCTTCGTGTGGAACGAGATGGCCGACTGGTACGTCGAGGCGGCGAAAAATCGCGTTGCTTCCAGCGGCCCCGATCGCGACGTCGCGCGCGCCGTGCTCGTCCACGTCTTCGACCAGGCGCTTCGGCTGCTGCACCCGGTGGTGCCGTTCGTCACCGAGGCGCTCTGGCAGCGGCTCCCGGGGCGCGCCAGCGGCGAGTACCTCGCGCGCGCTGCGTGGCCGGACGCCGGCGCCCCGCGCGCACGCGCGTCGCAGTTCGAGATCGCGCGCGCAGCGGTGAGCGCGATCAGGCAGATTCGCGCCGAGTACAACGTGACGCCCGGAAAGTTGGTGGACGCGGTCGTGATCGGACGCGACGAGCGCGCACGCACCGTCCTCGGCGAGGAGAGCGCGCTGATCGGCAGGCTCGCGCGGGCCACGATTGCCGCGAGTGCGCAGGCGCCCGCCGGCGCCGCCGCGCACGCACTCCTGAGCGATGGCTCGGAAGTCGTGGTGCTGCTCGCCGGTCTCGTCGACCTCGAGAAGGAATGTGCGCGCGTCAGCACCGATCTCGCGCAGCTCGAGAAGCAGCTCGGCGCGCTCCAACAGCGCCTCGCGAACGAGAGCTTCGTCTCGCGCGCCAAGCCCGAGATCGTGGAAGCGGAGCGCACGAAGCTCGGAGAGTGGACGATCCGGCGCGAGCAACTGGCCAGCAAGAAAAGGACGTTGTGCGGCGCCTGATCGCCCTCCTCGCGCTCTTCGCCTGCGCGCAGCAGGGTTTCCCGCCCGGTGGTCCGCCGGACAAGGATCCGCCTAAACTCCTCAAGACCACTCCGGACACGAGCGCGCGCAATGTCACCGCGAAGGAAGTGGATTTCCAGTACGACGAGGTGCTGACGGAGCGGCCAGCGGGCGCCAGCTCGCTGGACGCGCTCGTGCTCATCTCGCCGCGCGATGGCGCACCGCGCGTCGGCTGGCACCGCACGCGCATCTCCGTGCGCGGGCACAAGGACTGGAAGCCGAACACCACGTACACGGTCGAGATTCTTCCAGGAATATCCGACCTGCGCGGCAACGCGGATAAGGCCGGGTTCAATCTCGTCTTCTCGACGGGACCGGAGATCGCCGGCAAGTCCATATCGGGCGTCGTTTTCGATTGGCCCGCCGGGCACCCTGCACCGAACGCAATCATCGAAGCGGTCTCGCACCCCGACAGTACCGTGTACATCGCGAAGGCGGATTCCGTCGGACGCTTCTCGATCATCCACATGCCGCCGGGAACGTTCACAGTGTTCGGATGGATCGACGCCAACAACAATCACGATCGCGACCAGCACGAGGCGCAGGACTCGGCCGCGGTCACGCTCCAGGACACCGCGAGCGTCGAGTTGCTGACGTTCATCCACGATTCGATCGGCCCGCACATCGTCACCGTGGAGGTGCGCGACTCGCTGACCATCCACGCCACCTTCGACAAGCCCGTGGACCCGAAGCAGCCGTTGGACAGCGCGCACTTCATCCTGCACGCCTCGGATTCCTCGCTCGTGCCGATCAAGACGATCGTGTCTGCGCGCGAGATCGACAAGCAGCGCAACGACTCGGCTTCGCGCGCCGACTCGATCCGCGCGCGCACCGATACGGCATTCCGGCGCCAATACCAGGCATCGCATCGCGTGCCAACGGACACGTCGCAACGGAACGCGCAGCGCCGTGCCGCCGTGCTGGCGGCAATGCTACCAAGCAAACCGATTCCCATCTCCGACATTCTCATCAAGGTGGGGTCCCCGCTCAAGCCCGGCGCGCAGTACAAGCTGGAGTCGCGCGACATCCACAACCTGATGGGCGTCGCGGCGCTCTCCGTTCGCACGTTCGATGTGCCCAAGCCGCAGCCGCCGCCCCCGCCCCCGAAAAATGGTGCGGCGCCGCGAGGCGGAAAGCCCGGCCCTCCAGCCGCGCGAACGGGCAGTGCGCGAGCGGACAGTGCACGGGCGGACAGCGCGCGCGCGAAACCGGCCGTGCCCCTGCCGGACACCACGCGCAAGCAGCCGCCCGCATGACCGCGCTCCGAGCCGCCCTCTTTCTCGATCGTGACGGCACGATCAACGTCGACACGGTCCACGTCTCGCGCGCCGACAACGTGCGATTGATTCCCGGCGCCGCTGCCGCGATCGCGCGCATCAATGCGGTGGGAATGCCGGTCATCGTCGTCTCGAACCAATCGGGAATCGGCCGCGGCCTCTTCACAGTAGATCAATACGAGCAGGTGCGTGCGCGCATCGATGAGCTGCTCGCGACGGGGGGCGCGCACGTGCTCGCGACGTACTACTGTCCGCATTCCCCGGAGATCCCGCCCGCATGCGACTGTCGCAAACCGGGCGCCGCGCTCTACCGGCAAGCGGCGGCGGATCACGACATCGATCTCGCGAAATCATGGTACGTGGGCGACCGGATTCGTGACATTCTGCCCGCCAAACTCTTCGGCGGGCACGGCATTCTCGTTCCGCGTGATACGACTCCCGGAGGCGACGTCGTCGCCGCGCGGGACGGCTTCGCGATCTCCACCAGTCTCGATTCGGCGGTGAACAGAATTCTGGCCGCTCTCCCTCTATCTACCCCGCCGCAGGGCGGGTAGACTGAGCGTATGTCGACCCGCCTCGCCGTGCTCGCATCCGGTCGCGGTTCCAACCTGCGCGCACTGCACGAATATCTGTCGCGGTCCGGACGCGACACGCTCGCTCGCCTGGCGCTCGTGCTCTCCGACCACGCGGACGCCGGCGCGCTCGCCTACGCGCGCTCGCGCGACATCGCTTTTGCCGCGATCGACGGCGGCACGCTCGGCGGAGACCGCCTGCTCGCCCAGCTCGGCTCGCATCGCATCGACATCGTGGTTCTCGCGGGTTACATGCGGCTCGTTCCCGAGGTCGTCGTGAACGCGTATCGCGGACGGATCGTGAACGTGCATCCGGCGCTCCTCCCCTCCTTTGGCGGACGCGGCATGTACGGCACGCGCGTGCACGCGGCTGTGATCGCCGCCGGCTCACGCGTGTCGGGCGCGACGGTGCATTTCGTGGATGAGCGCTACGATCACGGCGCGATCATCGCGCAGTGGCCCGTGCCCGTGCTCTCCGGCGACACCCCAACCGCGCTCGCTGCGCGCGTGCTTCGGGTCGAACATGCGCTCTACCCGCCGGCGGTCGTCGCCGTCGCGCAATCGCGCATCTCGTTGGACTCGACCGGGCGCGCCACGCACATGCATCTTCCGAAGCTGGACGATGCAGCGTTCGTGCTCGATGCACTCGACGATGCCGCGCTGCGCACCGCCCTCGGCATTGCGTTGTCCGCCTGATTCACTCCTTCCCTTCGTCATGCCTCGCGCTCTCATATCCGTTTCCGACAAGACAGGCGTGGCCGAGCTGGCTCGCACCCTCACTTCGCGTGGCTGGGAGATCATCTCGACGGGAGGCACCGCACGCGCGCTTCGAGAGGCAGGGATTGCCACGAAGGACGTCGCCGACATCACCGGCTTCCCGGAGATGCTCGACGGACGAGTGAAGACGCTGCATCCCGCGATCCACGGCGGCCTCCTCGCTCGCCGCGACGTGCCCGAGCACATGGAGGCGCTCGCGTCCCACGACATCACGCCGATCGATCTCGTCGCGGTGAATCTGTATCCGTTCCGCGAAACCGCGGCTCGACCGAACGTTCATCCCGCGGAGGTCATCGAGAACATCGACATCGGCGGCCCCTCGATGCTTCGCTCGGCCGCCAAGAATTTCGCGTCGGTGTACGTCATCGTCGATCCCGCCGACTACGGCAGGGTGCTCGCCGCCATCGAGGCCGGCGGTGATGACCTGGACCTGCGCGAGCTCCTCGCCGAAAAGACGTACGCGCATACCGCCTCGTACGATGGGGCGATTGCCCGCTGGTTCGCGAGCCAGCGCGATGAGCGCTTCCCCGAGATCGTGCCCCTCTCCTTCGAGCGTGCGCAGTCACTGCGCTACGGCGAGAACCCCGGACAGGAAGCCGCATTTTACGTCGAGCATCGAGGAGCGGGACTCGCCTCGCTCGCACAGCGCGGCGGCAAGGAGCTCAGCTTCAACAATCTGCTCGACCTCGAAGGGGCGCTGCTCGCCAGCGACATGCTCGGCGATGGGGCGCCGTGCTGCGCGATCGTGAAGCACACATCACCATGCGGGCTCGCGGTGGCGCCAACGGCGCTCGAGGCGTACCAGAAGGCGTTCGCGTGCGATCCGCAGTCGGCGTTCGGCAGCGTGATCTCCTTCAACGTGCCCGTGGATGAGAAGCTCGCCGACGTGATCTCGAGTCTATTCGTCGAGTGTCTCGTCGCACCTGCGTTCAGCGCCGCCGCCATCGAGATCCTCGGTCGCAAGAAGAATTTGCGCGTGCTCGAGGGACACGCGACGTGGCCCACGGGCGCGCTCGACTACAAGCGCGTACGAGGCGGCGTGCTCGTGCAGGACCGTCCATCGATCGATCACAGCCTGCAGAGCTGGAATGTGGTCACGAAGCGCTCGCCCACCGACGCCGAGCGCGACGATCTTCTCTTCGCGTGGCGCGCGGTTGCGAGCGTGAAGTCGAACGCGATCGTGCTCGCGCGCGACGGCGCGACGATCGGGATCGGCGCTGGTCAGATGTCGCGAGTCGACGCGAGCTTCCTCGCGGTACACAAGGCGCGCACCACCGGCTTCGATCCGGCGGGCTCCGTGCTCGGCTCCGATGCCTTCTTCCCATTCCGCGACGGCGTCGATCACGCTGCCGAGGCTGGCGTCACCGCGATCATTCAGCCGGGTGGATCCGTGCGCGACCCCGAGGTGATCGCCGCCGCGGACGAGCGCGACATCGCGATGGTCTTCACGGGCTCGCGACTGTTTCGGCACTAGCGCGCTCGTTGCCTCGGGCTGGCGCGAGGACCATCTTGCACCCCTAGCCTCGCTCGGCCTCATCGCCGGCGGCCGTGCGATTCCAAACCCGAGCCTATGCCACCGAAGAGTACCGATCTCGACTATCGTCCGTCCTACCTGGCCGCGACGCTCACCTCGCTTGCGGTGTTCGCGCTGTACTGCGCGACGCTGGCGCCGTCCACCGCGATGTGGGACACGAGCGAATACATCTCCGCTGCATATGTCCTGGGCCTTCCGCACCCGCCCGGGAATCCGCTGTTCGTGCTCATCGGCCGCGTCTTCGCGATCCTGCCGCTCGGGAGCATGCACGTCGCGACGAAGATCAATATTCTCGCGGCGCTCACGAGCGCCGTGTCGGCCGGCATGTGGTTTCTCGTCACCGAGCGCATCCTCGTAGGATGGCTCGCCGAGCGGTGGCAGCGGATCGTCGGTGGAGTGTTGGCAGCGGTGATCGGTGCAACCGCCTTCACCGTGTGGAATCAATCGGTGGTGAACGAGAAGGTCTACACCGTCTCGCTGATGGGACTCGCGATCATCTCGTGGCTCACGGTGCGCTGGTCGGACGATCCCGATGGGCCCTACGCGGATCGGCTGCTCGTCACGATCGCCTATCTGCTGGGCCTCGGCTACGCGAATCACATGATGGGCTTTCTCGCGGGACCCGCCGTCGTCGTCGCGGTGGTGGTGCGCCGCCCGCAAACGTTACTGCGATGGAAGCTCATCGTGGCGAGCGTTGGCGCCCTGCTGCTCGGCATGACGCCCTTCCTCACGCAGCCCATTCGCGCAGCGCACTTCCCCGCCATCAACGAAGGCGAGCCCACGACGTGGACGTCGTTCTGGTACAACTTCAATCGTGGACAGTACGGCAAGCCGTCGCTCTTCGACAGGCAGGCGCCGTACGTCGAGGGACAGCTCGGAATGTACTGGCTGTACTTCCGCTGGCAGTGGTTGCGCGATGTGAAGGATCACTGGCCGAACCTGCAGAGGATCCTCGGCGCGCTGTACATGCTGCTCGGCCTGATCGGCGGCTGGGTGCACTGGAAGCGCGATCGCAAGTCCTTCTGGTACTTCGGCACGTTCATGCTGACGCTGACCGTCGTGCTGATCTACTACCTCAACTTCAAGTACGGGCACTCGCAGTGCCTCGCGCTCGGGAATCCGCCGGACATCAACTGCGAGGTGCGCGATCGCGACTACTTCTTCATCGTCGCGTTCTCGGCCTGGGGAGTGTGGACTGCGCTGGGAATGATCTACATCTGGGAAGGGGTCGCATCGCTGTTCGGCAGTGAGGAGGTGAAGGTCGGCCGCGAGACGATCGAGGTCCCGAAACGGCGGTCGTGGATTTACTCATCGTGGATTCTTGCGTTTGCGCTCATTCCGCTGTTCACCAACTGGAAGGAGGCCTCGCGCGCGGGGCAGACCGACACGTTTGCCTTCGCGCACGACCTGCTCGACTCCGTGGAGCCATATGGCGTACTGATCACGGCCGGCGACAACGACACCTTCCCGCTCTGGTATGCGCAGGAGGTAGAGGGCGTTCGCAAGGATGTGCTAGTCCTCTGCACATCGCTGCTCAATACGGATTGGTACGTACGGCAGCTGGTGCGACGGCCGGTCTACCCGTACGATGCGGCGAAGGGACCCGCGGTGTACCGCGGGCGCGAATGGCCGATGCCGAAGGGTCCGCCGTTGCACATGACGACCGTGCAGGCGGACAGCATCCCTGAATATCAGGAGGTTCGACAGGCGCAGCTGTTCAAGAAGGGGACAATCGAGGCGACGATCAAGCCGCAGGTGCTCGCGAAGGCGGACATCGTCGTGCTGCTCATGATCAAGGATGACTACCCGAATCGCCCCTTTTACTTCAGCCGCACGGCGGGCGGGTATCCGCAGGAGGTGCTTGGACTCGGTCAGTACCTGCTGATGCAGGGACTCGCCCGAAAGCTGGTGCCGAATACGCCCACGCCGGGCAAGGACACGGTGCTTCTGCAGGGAGAGGGGTTCGTGGATGTTCCGCGCACGCGCGATCTGTGGAACAACGACTTCCTCGGGGCGCAGGCGGTCATCAAGCGCGCGATATGGGTGGACAACGCGTCGGTCGGAATACCGTACATCTACATCACGACGGCGGTGGATCTGGCGGACATCGCGCAGCAGCGCGGAGATACCGCCGAGTCGAGAAAGCTCATGGACACGGCCCGGCAGCTTGCCGCAGCGACGGATCTCACCCGACTCTTCAATCCCGCTGTTGCTCCAGCGGCGCCGGTGACTCCCGCGGTGCCGCTTGGCATCGACAGCGCTGGGGTGAAAATGAAAGACACGGGCACACACTCGCGCAAATGAGCCGGATCGGCGCCGGCACGCGGCGGCGATGACCGATCCGGCGAGCGAGCGGTACGAGGAGACCGCGGCCTTTCGTGCCGACCTGGCGGCGGTGGGAGATGCGCTGCGCGAAGGTCGGAGCTCGGCCCGCTTCGATCCGCGGGCGATGCGCGAGGCCGTGCGCGCGTGCGCGGTGCATGCGCGGCTGAGCAAGTGTCCACCCGAGAGGCTCATGCGCGCTCTCAAGGCGCTCGTACGTGACGTTGCCCTCGAGGACGACTCGGATGCGTACAGGGTGCTGTACACCGACCGGGTGATTGCCTGGGCGATCGAGAGCTACTACGAGCTCAGTGATCGGTAGCCAAGGTTTTCTGCGCTAGGCTGCCCGAGTAGCTGTTGCCTCACGGGCCGGCGCCGGCGCGGCCTCGAGATCGAACGCTTCGGCGATGAGCTCGTACGAGTGGCGCCGCGCATTGTGGTCGTGCGTGATCGTCACCACCATCACCTCATCGGCACCGTACTCGCGAGCGACAGCCTCGAGGCCGTGCTTCACCGTCCCGGCATCACCGACGATCGCACGCCGCCCAATCGGCAGCAACTGCGGTGACGGATGACGCCCGAGAAAGTCGAGCGCCCTCTCTACCGTGGGGATCGCGATCGACGAGCCGGCGCGGAGTAGCGTGATCGCCATTCGCATACTCGCGGCGAGCCGCTCTGCCTCCGCGTTTTCATCGGCGCTGATCGCCGATACCGCGACTATGAGGCTTGGCTCCGCAAGCTCGCGCGAGGGCGTGAAGCGATCGCGATACAGCGCGGCGATCTCCGCGCCGGCCGGATTGATGAAATCCGCGAAGGCGTATGGCAATCCGAGCTCTGCCGCCCAGATCGCGCTCTGGTGCGACGAGCCGAGGAGCCACGGCTCCGGGCGCTCGGGAAGTCCGGGAAGTGCGGCGAGTCTGCGAAACGGGTGATCGCGCGGGAGCCTCTCGTAGAGATAACCGAGCAGCTCCGAGAGCTGCGCCGGAAAATCGTCGGGCGAGCGCTGGCGCCGATCGCGCTGAAGGGCGAATGCCGTCTCCGAATCCGTTCCCGCGGCACGGCCGAGCCCGAGATCGATGCGATTCGGGAAAAGGCCCGCGAGCACGCTGAAGTTCTCGGCGACTTTGAGCGCGCTGTAATGCGGGAGCATGACGCCTCCGCTTCCAACGCGGATCCGCGACGTGGACGAGGCGATTGCGGAAATGAGCACCTCGGGAGACGGACCCGCGATCATCGGGCTACCGTGATGCTCCGCGACCCAATAGCGGTGAAAGCCAAGCGCATCCGCGTGTCGCGCGAGATCGATTGAGTTTCGCAGCGCCGATGCGCTCGTGTTGCCCTCGGGCACGGGTGTCTGATCGAGAACGCTGACGCGCAGCGGATTGCGCATGGATGTCGATACTGCCCTGGTCATGCTGTGCGCCCCCTGATTTCGGTCGAGAATCGCAGCGATGCGAGGAAACGGCTCGCTGCTAAAGGATGAACGCGGCCGGCCTGCCTTGGTTTCCGAGCTCATCGCCTCCGTCCGGTAGCGATACTCGGGCGGGCACTGGTGGTCTGTAGGCACCGGTGTACGCTTAGACAGAAGGACGAGCGCACCCTGGCGTCGTCGTTCACCTTCGTCCCGAGTCACGAATCGTATTGAAAATCGCGCCATTCGCTAAAAAGCTCCGGCTGGACATCGCGATCCCCATCGCGTTGCTCGTAGCGCTGGCGGCCCTGTCATATCGAAGCATCCGTGCATCGTCCACCGCCGCGACGTGGGTCCGCCACACGAACGAGGTAATGGGCGAGCTGTCGGCGCTCCTGCTGGCGCTTCAGGACCTCGAGAACGGGAGCCGCGGGTTCGCGCTGGCGGGAGAAGGCAGCTTTCTCATTCCCTACGACAGTGGTCGCGCAGGGGTGCCCGAGCATCTCGAGGCGATCGAGCGCCTGACCGTGGACAATGCGGTCCAGCAGCAACGCGTCCACCGATTGGCGGCGCTCGTGGCAGCGGAGGAGCAAATCGAAGCGGAGCTCATCGAGGTTCGCCGCCGCGCGGGCGCGGGGGCGGCGGCCGCTCGAGTTGCTGGCGGAGCCGGTCTCCATTCCATGAACGCAATCCGGGAGCTCATCCGCGAAATGCAAAATGATGAGGTGCAGCTGCTTGCAGCGCGCCAGGCGACTGCGGACGCACTTTTTCGGCGATTGACTCTCGCCCTCGCGTTCGGCGTCGTCGTAGTCGGCGCGCGCATGGTATCAGACAACAGACGGCTGCAGCGAACACTCGTGCAAACACGGATCCATCAGGAGATCGCCGCGGCGCACGCGAAGCAGATTGGGGTCATCAACCAGGAACTCGAGGCATTCAGCTACTCCGTGTCTCACGACCTTCGGGCTCCCCTGCGGCACGTCAACGGTTACGTGGAGATGCTCCAGCGCGACACGGCGGGACAGCTGTCGGAAAAGTCGGCGCGCTATCTCTCGACGATCAACGAGTCGAGCCTGGAGATGGGCAGGTTGATCGATGACTTGCTTGCCTTCTCGCGCGTCGGCAGGTCGGAGTTAAAGTCGGCCTCGGTCTCGCTTGATGACGTCGTGAAAGACGCCATCCGCGGGCTCGAGATGTCAACGCGAGACCGCCGCATCGAATGGCGGATCTCGCCCTTGCCGCGAGTGATCGGCGATCCTGCGCTGCTCAAGCAGGTACTCGCAAACCTCATTGACAACGCGCTCAAGTACAGTCGCACTCGCGATCCGGCGAGAATAGCGATCGGCAGCAGCGGCAGGGATGGAAATCGGGCCTCGCTTTTCGTGCGAGACAATGGCGTCGGATTCGACATGAAGTACGTGCAGAAGCTGTTCGGTGTGTTCGAGCGACTGCATGCGGCCGAGAATTTCGAGGGCACCGGAATCGGGCTGGCGACCGTGCGTCGCATCATCACGCGCCACGGCGGCCGCGTGTGGGCGGATGGAGCCGTGAACACCGGCGCAACCTTCCACTTTACGCTGGAGCTGTCACCCAATGTGTGAGACAACGGTCATCACGAGGTCGTCATGTCGCTGAGGCGCCTGCTTCTTGTCGAGGACAGCCCGCGAGATGCGGAGCTCATTCTCGATGCGCTCGCCACCCAGCATCTCGCCAACGAGGTCGTGCACGTGCGAGATGGCGCAGAGGCGCTGGACTACCTGTTTCGTCGCGGAAGTTTCGCGGGCCGATCCGATGGCGAGCCGGCGCTGATGCTCCTGGATCTCAAGATGCCGAAAGTCGACGGGATGGAGGTGTTGCGTCAGATCAAGGCGGACGTCGGGTTGCGGGTCATCCCCGTCGTGATGATGACCTCCTCGCGCGAGGAACAGGATCTCATGCGCAGCTATCAGCTCGGCGTGAACGCCTATGTCGTCAAGCCGCTGAAATTCAGCGAATTCATGGATGCGGTGAGGCAGGTTGGCGCATTCTGGGCGATCCTGAACGAATCGCCGCCGGGAAGCGTGCAACGGAACTGACCGTCCGGCGCAAGCGTGAGGTCGGCTCGATTAGCGCGCATCGAGCACCTCGCGCACCTTCCGCGCTAGCTCGACCGGACCGAATGGCTTCTGAAGATATGACACCTCGCCAATCGGAACGCCGTGCCGCACGACCATCTCATCGGTATAGCCCGAGATGAAGAGCACCTTGAGTCGCGGCCGCAGCGCGGAAGCGTAGACAGCGAGGTCGGAGCCGCTCATCTCGGGCATTACGACATCGGTGATCAGCAGATCGATCTGACTGTCCGACTGATCGAGTAGCGGCAGCGCAGCGTTGGCGTTTGGAAACGAGATCACGGTGTACCCGAAGTGCTTCAACGCGGCCTGCGCTGCGGCACGCACCGATTGCGAGTCCTCAACCAGGAGTACGGTTTCCGTGCCTGTCGGGACTCGCAACGGCATCGGCGCCTCCGGCATTTCGGGGGACGCGTGGCGCAACGGGAAGTACACCTGGAACGAGCTCCCCTTCCCGGGCTCGCTGGACACCCAGATGAACCCCGCGTTCTGCTTCACGATTCCGTGCACCGTCGCAAGTCCGAGACCAGTTCCTTTCCCGACCTCCTTCGTCGTGAAGAACGGCTCGAATATTCTCGCACGTGTCGTCGCATCCATCCCCACGCCCGTATCCGAGATGGCCAGCATTCCATAGCTGCCGACCGACATCGGCCAGTGATCCTCCAGGTCCGCCTCGTTGAAGGTGGCCCGAGCCGTTTCCACGGTGAGTGTGCCGCCGATTGGCATCGCGTCGCGCGCGTTGATGCAGAGGTTCATTAACACCTGCTCGAGCTGACCCGGATCGATGAGCACCACTGTCGTTTGCTCGGCGAGACTCGTCACTATGGCGAGGTCTTCTCCGATCACGCGGCGGAGCAAGGGGATCGCTCGCTGCACGGCGGTCTCGAGCGCGATGAGGCGAGGTTGGATTACCTGCTGTCTGCTGAACGCCAGCAGCTGGCGCGTGAGCGATGCGGCGCTGTCCGTCGCTTTGCGCACCTCGCGCAGGTCGGCGGCTCGCGGATCGAGCGTATCCAGCTCGGCGAGCAGGAGCTCCGTAAAGCCCGAGATGACGGTGAGGCTGTTGTTGAAATCGTGCGCCACTCCGCCAGCCAGCTCTCCGAGCGCCTCCATCCTCTGAATCTGTCGAACGCGATGCTCCAGTCTGCGCCGCTCAGTGATGTCGCGCAGGGCCACGAATCGCGCCTGTCGACCGTCGAGCGCGAGATTTTTTGCGGTCGCCTCGATGACGAGTTTGCGCCCAGACTTGTGTCGGCCGACGAACTCGTAGCTTCCCTCGATGGAGTCCGCCTCCCTGCGCTTGACCTCGTCGAGTGACTCCTCCGCCACGACGTCGGTGATGGGACGACCGATGGCATCCTCGAGCATCACTCCAAAGATGCGCTCGAACGCGCTGTTGGCATCATGGAGCACACCGTCCACCGACACTGCGATCGCGTGGAACGAATTGTCGGCGAGCGTCCGGTAACGCGACTCGCTCTCTTCGAGGGCCGTCTTCGCCCGCTCGCGATCACTGGTATCGAGAAACGTTACTACTGCGCCGACGAGGGCACCCTCGAATGGGATATGCCCCGTATTCCGCGGGAAATGTGGTCGCATCCGCTCGCCGGAGCACCTCACCCACCACATGAACTGGTTCGCCCGTGGCAGCCGCGCGATGGACGCCCCACTCGGACTCCGGATACGGCGTGCCATCGGAGCGGCTGGGGTGCACGAGCGCGTGCATCGACTTTCCGATGAGGGCGCCTGCATTGTCGAAGCCAAGCATCCGCGCCGCGGTCGCGTTGCAGAACGTGCACTTTCCTTGCACATCGACGCCGTAGATTCCCTCCGCTGCCGAGTCGAGTAAGAGCCGCATCTGCGCTTCGCCCCTTCGCAGACTCTCCTCTCTGCGATGGCGATCGGAGACGTCGCGTGCAATCTCCGCCGCACCGATGACCGTGCCTCGCGCGTCGACTATTGCCGAGATAGACACCGATGTCAGTATGCCTGCATCATCGCTGCGGATGCGTTCGACTTCGCGGTGCTCCACGCGCTCTCCGCGGCCAATTCGCGCGAGAATGGATTCGAGCTCGGCGCGGCGCTTCGACGGAACGATCAGCGCCATCGATTGTCCGATCACCTCCTGGGCCGTATAGCCGTACACCGACTCGGCTCCCCGGCTCCACACCATGATCGTTCCGTCGAGTGTCATCGCGATGATCGCGTCGTCCGATGCGTCGAGCAGTGCGGCAAGCAATCGGCGCGACCCGGTCGGGTGTTGCTGTCTCTGATTCATGCACAGGCAGTCTAGGCGTGCCGCGCATTCGCACGAATTGGGGAGACTCCCTAGGTGGGGCCCTAGGGGAAACCCTCGCTTCCGGCGTTCACGAGCCCCACTCTCACGGCGAATCGCACGAGCCCCGCGAGGTCGCGAATACCAAGCCGGTTCATGATCGCGCCTCGGTGCGCTTCGACCGTCTTGACACTGAGACCAAGGCGCGCTGCGACCTGCTTGGTCGAGTAGCCTTCCGCGACCAACCTCAGCACCTCGCGCTGCCGGTCGGTGAGCACGTCGAGCGGTGATCCAGCGAGATTCGAATCGTTCGCCTTCACGAGCGCGGCAACGACCGCCGCGGAGATCGCCGGGCTCAGATATGTTTGTCCGCGCGCAATCTGGTGCAGCGCGTGCTCCAGCTCGGCCTTGTCGGCTCCCTTGAGCAAATACCCTGTGGCACCGGCAGCCAGCGCATCCCGGACGTACGCCTCGTCCGCATGCATCGAGACGACAAGAACGCGCGTCTCCGGAAAGCGCGCCGAAGCTCGACGCACGGCTTCGGATCCGCTCATTCCCGGCATGGTAAGGTCCATGATCACAGCGTCGGGGCGATGCTCCTCGATGAGGCGCAGCGCGCCCGCGCCATCGGACGCCTCTCCAACCACGGAGATGTTCGGCATCGTCTCGAGGAGCAATCGCATGCCGGTGCGAACCAGATTGTGATCGTCGACGAGCAGGACGCGCATGTCAGGCCGCGATGGGAAAGCGAGCGCGGACCGTCGAGCCACGCCCAGTAGTCGACGTCAGCGACAGTGTGCCACCAGCGAGTGTCGCCGTCTCTCGCATGTCGAGCAGTCCGAGGCTGACTCCGGCCTCGGCGCTCGCTCTCGCGGCGACTACATCGAATCCCTGGCCGTCGTCGGCCACCGACAACTCCACGTCGTGCACTCCGCGCGTGAGCGTGATCGATACCCGGCGTGCGTTCGCGTGCCGCGCGATGTTGGTGAGCGCCTGCTGTACGATGCGAAAGCCGGCCGTCTCGATCGATTCGGGAAGACGTGCCGGGCCGAGCTCATCCTCGATCGCTACCGCGAATCCCGCTCGCTCCGCGCTGCGCCTGG
>Ga0193750_1000262_pt1 | contig 14806 bp, 13 predicted proteins | sample L1c1metaG_FD_160569 | JGI IMG/M metagenome (GOLD analysis project Ga0193750, IMG submission 160569) | Soil microbial communities from a riparian zone of the East river system, Colorado, United States - L1c1 | ecosystem: Environmental > Terrestrial > Soil > Riparian zone | place: USA: East River...
GTCCAACCACGCAGAAAATGGCCGAGGCTTATCCCGAAGCACTAGAGGCCGCGCGGAAATTGATGCGGCCAGGAGAGCTGGCAAGCAGTGTTCATCGAGTCGTGGCGGAAACGTTCGCCAGGCACGGCTTTTCCCTCGGACACCTCTCTGGACACTCGATTGGAACGACTATGATCGAACATCCCGCCATCGGCGCGAAGAGTGAAGTGCCGCTTGAGGAGAACATGATTCTTTCACTGCACCCGCAGGTTGTGGACCACGACGGCACCGTGTGCCTCTACACGCAAGACACGTACCGCGTTGGGAAAACCGAGGGTGAATGTTTGGCCGATGTTCCATGGCGATTTTTCACCGGACAAGAGACGGAGGCGAATGTTGCACCCTGAGGTTCGAGGAACTTCCGGCCTGAAAGCGGTATCAGATTAACCAGAGAGATCGATAGACAGGGATCAGGGAATCCGAAAAAAATGAAGATTTGCGTGATCGGCTGCGGCGCTGTGGGCAGCCTGTTTGCGGCACACCTAGCTAAAGCCGGTGAGGCTGAAGTCTGGGCTTACGATGTTTGGCGGGAACACACCGACGCAATTCGGAGAGAGGGTCTTAGACTTTCGGGAGCAGCGGACTTCACGGCCCGGCTGAATGCTACCAGCGATGCGCAAGAGTTGCCGCACTGCGATTACGGCATTGTTGCGACCAAAGCCATCCACACAAAAAGTGCTATTGCGCAGACTGCGCACATTTTCGACGCGAAGAGTGCCGTTTGTTCAGTACAAAACGGCGTCGGTAACGAGGAAATCATTGCCGAGCACGTGAAATATGTGATTCGTGGCACGACCTTTCCCGCTGGGCATCCCATTGCCCCGGGTCACATCGGCTACGACATCAAAGGAGACACCTGGATTGGTCCTTTCGAACCAAGTGCGACTCCGATGAACAAAGTAGAGGAACTGGCGGGGCTAATGACGCGCGCGGGAATGAATACGATCGCTATGCCAGATGCACGAGGGGCGCAGTGGACTAAGCTAATTTTCAACGCATCAACCAATCCGGTGGGAGCACTGACACTGCTCCATCACGGAGCTGCAACACGATTTCAGCCGGCAAATCAGTTGTTCAACGATCTTATTGTTGAAGGTGAAGCCGTAGCGAAGAAGCTGGGGATTGTCCTGCATGGTGATCCGCGTCAACTGGTGCAGAAGGGCGCGAGCGCTCCAGGGAAGCATAACGCCAGCATGCTGCAGGACGTGCTTGCGAAACGTCAGACAGAAGTAGATTTCATGAACGGCGCAATCGTCCAGTTAGGGGAAAAAGTCGGAGTACCCACACCTCTAAATAAAGCTATGTGGGAGTTGATCAAGGGCCTCGAGCGTTCCTGGAGCGATCCTGATTGAGTCTTCCATTCAACATCGGCGTGCTGCAACTGAGCATGGAACCGGTCCGCGAAACCGTGGCCATGGCCAAGGCCTGTGAACAAGCGGGATTCGATGCGTTCTGGATTGCAGAGGCGTATCCCTGGTGGCGCAAGCATTCTTTTGAAGCGCGTTCTTCAACCGCAATCCTGGCCGTGATCGCGCACGAGACCGAACGCATTCAATTAGGCTGGGGGATTATTTCTCCCTACACGCGGCATCCGGTGCAGATCGCAATGGAAGCACGTGTGATGCAGGACCTGGCTGGCGACCGGTTTCTCTTGGGGCTGGGCGCCTCCAAGATCTTCATGAAAGAAATTGGTGAGGGAGAAGGAGAGAAAGTCGGGCCGGCGACGGTCATGCGCGAAAGCGTCGAGATTGTACGAGGCGTGCTCCAGGGAGATGCCTTCCGCTATCGGGGAAAAGTCTTTGCCGCTGACGTTCCTCCGTTGAAACGAGATGCACACACGCCCCGCGGAGTCCCGCCCATTTACATTGCGGCTACTGGACCTGTTCTGCAAAAGATGTCGGGTTCAGTTGGAGATGGGCTCTTAACGGCCAGCATTACAACCCCTGCGTTTGTGCGCTACTCGCGAAAGAACATGGAAGAGGGCGCGCGCAAAGCAGGCAAGGACCCCTCGAAGCTGGTGCTGGGATCTGTAATTGTGGGCAGTATCGGACGCGACTCGGCGAAAGGGAAAGAAGGCGCTCGTGAGCAGGCCGCGATGTACCTAGCTAACAAAGTTCAAAATATTAAAGGCTCCGCCGACGTGCTGCTCGAATGCGCAGGCCTGACCTTCGACGAGTTAAGCCCCGTAGCTGGCGCGATGGAGAAAGGCGGGCGCAAAGCCGCAGCCAAGGCAGTTACTGACGAGATTTTACGTAAAGTGTTCCCAATCGCAGGGACGCCGGAGGAGTGCATTCAACGAATTGAAGAATACCGCGAGGCTGGATGCACGCACTTCATGCTGGAAATATGGGGCGATGATCGCACGGGGCAGGCCAGACTTTTTGGGGAAGCAGTGCTGCCGCACTTCAAGAGATAGGCACAGCTGAGGCCAAGGGCTAGCGCACTGCTTGTGTTGCCAATACTGGTGGCTTGCGGCCGTAGGCTTCTTCCCAGGAAATAACGCGATTGCGCAGTACGCCGATGTTTTCGATCTCACATTCCATGACATCGCCGACCTTCAAATACCAGGCTTTGGGATCGCCGGAAAAAGCAGCGACGCCGGAAACCGTGCCGGTCGACACCACATCGCCTGCGCTATAACCCATGGGCGAATAGTGCGAAAGAATTTCGGGAATCTTGACTGACATCTTGCTGGAATGCGAACGCTGGCGCGGTTCTCCGTTAACGCGCAACTCCATGGCCAGGTTGTGCGGATCAGAAATTTCATCGGCGGTGACGATCCACGGTCCCAACGGGCAGAAGGTCTCAATACCTTTGCAGAAGCTGAAGACGCCGGATTTCATCTCGCGGCGCTGGATATCACGCGCAGTAATATCATTGAAAATGACGTACCCGCCAACGTAGTCGCGGGCGTCTTCAGGAGTGAAGTTCTTTCCGGTTTTCTTCAGTACCACTGCGAGTTCGAGCTCGTAATCCAATTCCTGGGTAAGGTGTTCGGGGTAAACCACCGCCTCGTCGTGGCCGATGATCGCGTCCACGTTCTGAAAGAACACGATCCATGGCATCACAGGGTGCGAGAACCCGGCACCAGTGGCTTCCTCGTGATGTTCGCGGAAGTTTCCCGCGGTGTGAAAAAACTTCTTGGGAATGATTGGCGCCTTGAGTCCTGTCTCCGCTTCTGCATAAAAGATGACTTCACCGTGAGGTCCCGACGCGTCGTCTTGCAGATGCAAGGCATAATCGAAAGCCTTGCGGGCAGCTTCCAAACTGGTGTCGCCGCCCTCGAAGAGCGCTCGCATGTTGGCGGGTACGAAAGCGTCGGCTAGACGATCGTGAGCACTCTCGCCTTCAACGTCGCGCAAATACAGAGCGCAGGCTGAATTCAAGTCGACAATGCGATGGTCTGTTGTCAGCGCTCCAATGCGTAGCTGCCGGATTGGATTTTCGAAAGTAACGAGTCGCATAAGAAACGGAATAGCCTGCCACGAATACTAGAAGTGTATTGGCGGGCGCCAGGGTTGTCTAGAAAACCGTTGGCGCCCCGTCGCACCTGGTGTCGGTTTCCTATGTTTGTTCCCATTTCGCTGTAAACGGTTCATCGTGCGTGCAGGCCTGAGGCTTGGACTTGAAATTGGAGCTTCTTGTAACATTGCCCGCATGAAAAAGGTGAAATCTGGCAATCGCAGGTCTGCCGCGAAGAGTACCCGCGCTCCGAAGAATGTTGACGAATACCTTGCCGGCGTCCCGGAACCTGCCCGTGGCACCTTGAACAAGATTCGCGCGGCGATTCGGTCGGCTGTGCCACCGGAGGCTACCGAGGGCATCAGCTATGGGATACCGACGTTCAATTACCAAGGACCTCTGGTGTGGTTCGCTGCATTTTCGAACCACTGCAGTTTGTTCCCGTCTGCGGCCGTGATCGAGGCATTCAAGGACGAGCTTAAGGGGTTCTCCACGTCCAAAGGAACCATCCACTTCTCCACGGATAAGCCACTGCCGACTGCACTAGTTAAGAACCTGGTGAAGGCGCGGATCGCGCAGAACGAAAGCAAGAAACGGCGCTGACCGAGTTGCTCTCGGGAGCCGTCGTGATGGCGTGACACCCGCCTCATCATCTTGGGTCAACAACCACGAGCGCTTCTCCATACGAAGTGACGTAGAGTCGCCCGCTATTTGAATCTACGGCAACGGCGTAAGGATTCTTTCCGGCATGGATTGTTTTGAGAACATTGTTTCGAACACCGTCGATTACTGTGACGTTGTCGCTGTGCGAGTTGGCGACATAGATCCGATTTCGTTTGGCGTCCACTGCGACCGCCTGTGGACGCAGTCCTACCTTCACCGTCGCGATCACTGTGCGCTTTGCGCCGTCAATAACGGTTACGGTGTCATCGCCGTGATTCACTACGTATGCCGTGTTAGTCGCAGGATTGACGGCGACCGCACAAGGGATCGCACCCGTCGGAGCCGTTGTAACCTGGCCAGAAACCTCATCCACCATCACCAGCTCCGAGCTTCCAGATCGCGTCACGTAGAGTGTGCCAGTCGGTCCATTGAAGGTTATTCCCCACGCGTGTATGCCCACTGGAATCTTGCCGACAACCGAAGGCTTGCTATTCAGCACAATCAGATTCGTGTCCTCGTAGCCCAGCAGGTATACCTTGTCCAGCTTTGAATCCACAGCGATTGCATCCGCGGAGCCGGCCTTCACTGTGGTTGTAGAATTCGTCGCGCCGTCAATCACCGTGATTAGGTTGCTGAAGGTATTCGATACATAGATGCTGTTTGTGCCGGGATTGACGACTACTACATAAGGGAGAGCTCCTACACTGAGAGTCGCAATCACCGAATCGTTTTTCCCGTCGATCACACTTACAGAGCCACCTTTGGAATTGGCAACATAAATTCTGTTGGTTGCCGCATTCACGGCGATTGCGACGGGCTCCGCGCCCACGCGTACGCTCGACATGGATTCTGTTTGTGGATCAAAGACCGACACAATGCTTCGGCTGGTGTCGACGGCATAGACTTTTCCCGTTTTCGGGTTCAGTGCAACGGCTCTGCTGCTGATCAGCGCGGTCTTGGGTTCTTGTGTCTGCGCGTACGCCGGGATCGTGAACGTGACGCAACCGAGAAGCCCCAGGGCCACGGCCATGGATACTGCAAGTTCGTGTCTCAGACATCGCGAGCGCCATCGACAAAAAGACCCGCCCAAGCAGAGCTTGGACGGGGCACCCTCGGGAGTTAGCGCGGCAGCTCTGGCATTGCCAGCAGGTTCTTGATCGGCTACATTCACAGTCAGTTTTTACAATACCCTTTCGCGATTTGATTTTTGAGCAGCCAATCAATAATTCGATTTCTTCTCACTCTTGTGTTCAGTGCAGCGGCCCTTTTCTCGCCTGCTGTTACTCTCGCACAACAGGCTTCCTTCCGCGTGCTGGCGTTCTACACCGCAAAGGGAGAACCGGACCACATCGCCTTTGCGGAGCAAGCTTTGCCATTCTTTGCCGAACTGGCCAAGAAAAACAATTTTTATTTCGAATCGACAACCCGATGGGAAGACTTGAACGCCGAAAAATTAAAGGGCTTCCAGTTGGTCCTGTGGATCAATGATTTTCCGACAAAAGCTGAGCAGCGCTCGGCGTTTGAGGACTACATGGAACACGGCGGCGCCTGGCTTGGCTTTCATGTGTCTGCTTACAATGACGAGAGTACGCGCTGGCCCTGGTTCGTTGATTTTCTTGGTGGCGGCGTCTTCTACGGAAACAATTGGCCTCCACTTCCCGCGAAGCTCATCGTAGACGACCGCTCCCACCCAGTTACACGTCACTTGCCCGAAACATTTACCTCGCCGGCAAACGAGTGGTACATCTGGAAGCCCAGCCCACGCCTGAATAAGCACGTAAAAGTACTACTCAGGCTCGACCCAAAGAATTATCCGATTGGACTCAAAGACACCATCCTCGGTGGGGATCTTCCCGTAGTCTGGACGAATACGCGCTACCGGATGATCTACATGAACATGGGCCATGGCGACAAAATTTTCGTCAGCAGCGAGCAGAATAAACTGTTCGAAGACGCAATTCTCTGGCTTGGAACTGGCAAATAACTGTCGCGGGCGTTAGTGTAGACCTCGTGCCTCTACTTCGGACCTGGCTCATCCTCATGTTCAATCATTACGTGGGACCAGAATGTGCCGGAAGTCATGACATAGGGTATGGTGCGGGGAACCTGTCCCTCCTCAGGCAAGCCGATTTCCGCAGCGGTTTTATAGGGGAAGTGAACGGATTGCCATGACCGGATCTCCTTGCCAACCGTGTTGGTCGCAAGCTGGTAGGCTGAAATGGGACCGAGCATGCGGTATCCGGCGGTGGGATGGTCGGGAATCCGCAGCTTCTTTGCTTTCACTTCCGCATCGATGATACGGAAGACTTCGTCATCCTTTACGCCTTCGGAATTCAGTTCGCGCAACCTGCGAACCACCGGCATGAAGGACTCATGATAGCAACGCACATCGAACTCAGCATTCCCTGGACGGGATGCCGTGCACACCATCCCGTTCGAACCTTGACGAAGAGTCACTAGCGAGAGGTCGGGAGCGTACCCAAGTACGGTAGCTTGCGCCCGCATGACCTCAGGCAAGGGCAAGAGAGCGGCCGCAATTTGCTGCCTGGCAGGCGGCGCCTGTGGCTGTTGCGCGTTTGCCGATGTGGAGAAAAGAACTGAGATGGTTAACGCCATCAACAAGCCGCGCATTGGATCGATCCTCTCTAATTGATGTGGTTGCTTCAGTGGTTTGCACCACCTTCAACCTTGCTTGCTGCCAATCCTAACAAGAGGGTGGCGCGAAACCTTGGCGATTGTTGCCGAATAACGGGCTGGTGGGTCGTAAACAGGCGTTTGCACTCAGAACTGGGATACGGAATGCGAATTCTTCAGCAGTAACGGCGACAAGATGCTCGCAGAGAGTAGGTACGAAACCGCACAATGCGAGCTTTCTTCGTACGTATCAAGTACGCGCCCACGATCCTGCCACATTCCGGGATCCTGCGGCAAAGCTATTTAGTAACTCCGACCTGGCTAAGCAGCCAAGCGTATTCAAAGGCAGTATCTCTTAATTGGTCGTAACGCCCCGAAGCGCCGCCGTGGCCGGCTGGATCTAGCTTCATCTTAAGCAGGATCGGATTATTTCCTGTCGTTAGCGTGCGCGCTTTCGCAACAAACTTGGCCGCTTCCCAGTACGCCACCTGACTATCATTCAGGCTTTCGGTGAGCAGCATGGGAGGGTAAGACGCCGGGTGCAGGTTGTCATAAGGACTGTACGAGAGGATGTAATCGTAAGCGGCCTGATCATTCGGGTTGCCCCACTCAGGATAGTCGGTTGTCGTCAACGGCAGGGATGGGTCCATCATGTCATTCATCACGTCGAGAAAGGGCACGTCCAAGTGGACTGCCCGGAACAACTCCGGACGCATAGTTACCACTGCGCCCATCAGCAGTCCTCCCGCGCTGCCCCCTTCGATCAGAAGACGATCCCGTGAGGTCCACTTCTCGTGGACGAGGTACTCAGCGCAGTCGATAAAATCGTTAAACGTGTTCTTTTTGTTCATGAGTTTGCCGTTGTCGTGCCACTGCTCCCCCATGTCGTTGCCACCGCGAATGTGAGCGATCACGAAAACTAAGCCGCGGTCCAGCAATACCAACCGCGAACTCGAAAAATATGCAGGCATGCCGAATCCATAAGAGCCGTAGGCGTAGAGCAAGAGCGGCTGGGTACCATCACGCTTGAAACCTTTCTTATAAATGATCGAAAGAGGAACTTTGGCGCCGTCCCGCACGGTGACCCATTGTCGTTCCGATACGTACTGAGAGGGATCGTAACCTCCGGGAACTTCTTGCCGCTTCAGAAGTGTCGATTTGCCGGTCTGCGTGTCGTAATCGAAGACGCTCCGCGGTGTGCTCAGGCTTTCATAGCTGTAACGATAGGTTGTTGACGCGTACTCTGGTGTGTCAACCGGAACCGCCCAATAAACTGATTCTGGAAATGAAATTGCCTGCCATGTCCCGGACTTGAAATCCAAGATTCGCATACGGTTGAGCGCTTGCGATTTTTCAACGGAGACCGCAAAATCGCGGAATAAATCAATGTTCTCGATTAGAACATTGTTATCGTGCGGGATAAACATCTTCCAATTTTTGCGACCGGGATCATCTTCGGGGGCTGTGAATACCTGATAGTTCTTTGCGTCCTTGTTGCTGCGAATGTAGAAAAGATTCTCGCGATGATCAAGGAAATAGCGGTGAAGCTTTTCACGCGGGAGGAAGACCGTGAAGTCCGACTTCGGCTGATCGGCTTTCAGATAGCGGCACTCGGTCGTATCAGTGCTTTCGGAAGAAAGCAAAACGTACTTCTTGTCCCGGGTCTTGTCCACAGAAATCTGGAAGTTGTCATCCTTCTCTTCGTAGAGCGGTTCAAATTCCTTGGAGCCCAGCCGGTGGCGCCACAGGCGGTTCGGGCGTTTGGTTACCTCGTCCTCGCTGCCTAAGAACAGCGTCTGATTGTCGGCCGCCCAGGCAAAACTGTCGACGCGCTCCATCGTATCCGGAAGCGTAGCTCCTGTCCGCAGGTCTTTAATGTGCAGACCAAACTGTCTGTAACCGACGTAGTCTATGGTGTAGGCGAGAAGGTTTTGATCGTCGCTCACAATGAATGCTCCGAGCCCTACGAACTTCTTCCCCTGTCCCATTTCGTTGAGATCGAGCAGCACATCCTCCTTCCCCTGCAGGCTCCCTTTCTTGCGGCAATAGATCGGATATTGCTTGCCTTCCTCGGTACGCGAGTAATAGTAGTATTCGCCACGTCGCACGGGCACGGTCAAATCCGTTTGTTTGATGTGCGACAACATCTCGTTATAAAGCTTTTCCTCGAACGGTTGTAGGCCGTTGGTCATTGTCTCGGTGTAGGCGTTCTCCTTCTCGAGGTAGCGGATCACTTCCGGATTCGACTTCTCGCGAAGCCAGAAATAATTGTCAACCATCGCGGTTCCGTGCCGCATTTCACGGTGGGGAATCACCGGCGCGACCGGCGGCTGCGGCGTTTGGCCAACGAGCGAATTGCCGGACAAAAGCCCGATCAGCATGAGCAATCTGAGAGGACCGCGAATCATTAACATCCTGCACGCCCCGTTCAAAAGCGCAATTGTTATACCACCAACTGCATTTCACTAACACATAATGCCAACCGCGGATACGGCAGACTCACAGGGGAGTGCCAAAGTCAGTGCCCCGATCTCTCGTCATTGCACATTGATTAAGAACAACAAAAGAGATTCGCTCGAGGTCCTGGTGGCACGGACTCCAGCTGATCTTGCCGAATCGGCACTGCTCTACGATGCGATTCTGAGCGTGAGCTATCGCGCCGACAACTCAGGTAGCGGTGAGCACATCGGGAATGAGCTGACAACCGAATGTACTCCAAGATAGCGGGTTGGCGTCAGGCAAACAGGGGAAAGCAACAGTCGAAATTAGCCTTCTCGGCTAGAAAATTGGTGGAGGCGGCGGGAGTTGAACCCGCGTCCGAAAATGTTACTGGTCAAGAGCCTACATGCGTAGTCCAGTTCATGCCCCAGGCATTACCCTGGGACGTTCGCGACCGGCGCTCAGAACGGACAAGAAACGCAAATCGCTAGCCTGAAAGTCTTATCCTCCCAGCCCAGACGTAGCCGGGAAGACCAGCCCGCAGTTCGACGTTCGCTCGCAGCCCACGGGCGAAGCTGCGGAGAACGGCAACTTAATTAATTAAGCTGCGTATGCCAGTGTTTGGTTGGCAATTGTTGTTTTGCACGCGATTACGGGTGTGTGCACCCCGGCATGCCTCTTGGCCGCAAGCATCTCCGTCGAAGCCGTGACGCCCCCAGTTTGGGAATGGCCTTTAAAGAACTACTTTCATTTTACTAGAGTATTTGATGCTTGGAAGAGGTCGGCAGCACCAAAGGTGCATAGAGCAGCATTCAGCAGTCAGCACTTAGCCATTATCGGCCGGGGATGATCTCAAAACAGAATTCAGCAGTCAGCACTCGCATTCAGCCCTGAACGAGCGTTGCATCAACCCTGGACGGGAAAACCACCAGCGGCCCGGAATGGCCAAGTGCTAAGTGCTAAGTGCCAAGTGCTGCCATTGCTGGCTGAATGCTGAGTGCTGACTGCTGAATGCTCAACGCTGACTGCTCCTGTTAAACTGCATCTTAGCGACACTCCTGGCATCTGACATATGATTTCGCCAATGCGGCGTTGACCAGGGCATGAATTCTATCGTCCAACTCTTTGAATGGAAACCGGAACGGGAACCAGAGCGGAAACCATGTCAGGAGAACTGCCGGTGAAGTCGCAGTGTCTGCCCTTCAGCCAAATCCCGCACACCACCAAGCTGTTCGCCGACTTCCTGGCATACTCTCCTAAAGTCCAACCGTTTTATCCGCGTTCACCGCATTTTGCGGAGTGGCTGAAAGATGAATCACGCGGGCTGAACTATGACTCCAAGCGCCGGGAACAGGTTGCGACGCTCCTGGAACGCCAGAACAAAGCCTGGGACGCTTCCTCGAAGACGCGGGAAAACATTGCTCGGCTGCGTGCCGGCGCCTCAGCGCTGGTCACCGGGCAACAGGTAGGACTGTTTGGCGGGCCGGTTTTCTCTATCTTCAAAGCGCTTACCGCGGTGAAGTTGGCCGATGAAGCGAGCAGTGCGGGTGTGGATTCTGTCCCCGTATTCTGGCTGGCGACCAGCGACCATGATCTGGCCGAGATTAATCACGTTTCCATTCCAGGGCCCGATGGGTCTCTCCAAAAATTGGAGGCGGCAACACACGGCGTGCCTGACGCTCCTGTAGGTACGGTAACGTTTGGGGAGGAAATCGAGGCGGTGGTCAAGTCTGCCGCGGAGTTATTGGGCGACTCTGAAATTACAGGTTGGCTGCGTGAGGCCTATCGGCCGGGGGAGACATTCGGCAGCGCCTTCGCGCGGCTGTTTGCCAGGATGTTCGCAGATTGGGGCGTGATCCTGCTCGATGGTTCCGACCCAGAGCTGCATGCTATCGCGGAGCCTATTTATCGTGCCGCAATCGAACGTTCCGCCGAGCTCGATGACGCCGTACTAGCTCGGGGTCAGGCTCTGGAAGCTGCGGGCTATCACCAACAGGTCAAAGTCACCCCGTCTTCGACTTTGCTCTTTACGCTGCACGACGGTGCGCGCGTGCCGATCTATCGGCGTGCTAACCGAGATTCGGGAGACGCGGAGTTCGTGATCGGACCAGAAAACATTTCGCAGCCCGAGTTGCTGCGCCGCATCGCTGCCACTCCGCACTTGTTCAGCCCAAACGTATTGTTGCGGCCGGTTGTGCAGGACCATCTCCTGCCAACCCTCGCCTACACCGGCGGCGCTTCCGAGGTCGCGTACTTCGCTCAAGGCGACGTCGTGTACCGGGCGCTTTTAGGGCGAACGACGCCGATTGTTCCTCGTTTCTCCGCCACCCTAGTGGAAACAAAACCTCAAGCTTTACTCGAACGTTATGGGCTGGCGTTTCGCGATCTTTTCAATGGGCCTGAAGCGTTACGCGAGAAGCTGGCTAGCCGCGCTTTGCCGCAGGAGGTGCAGGCTGCCTTCAACCATGCTGATGTGGCAGTGGAGAAGTCCCTCACCGCCATCCGCGACTCGCTGGCTCGTCTTGACCAAACTCTGGTCGATTCCGCCACTCACGCCAGCTCGAAAATTCATCACCAGCTCAACCAACTGAGGGCCCGTGCGGCGCGGGCAGAATTGCGGCAGAGTGAAGTTTTAGGACGGCACGCCGAACTACTCAGCAACGCTCTCTATCCGGGGAAGACACTTCAGGAGCGCGAAATCGCGGGCATTCACTACGTCGCGCGACACGGTAGTCAGCTTCTACGAAATCTCTACGATGCCATCCATCCTGATTGTCTCGACCACCAGGTGATTTCGCTCTAGGTCTGACATCGGACGCCGCAAAGATTTTCAGCTACTCAGCTTCTTCTCTAACTGCGCGAGCGATTCCACTCGCGGCAAATTCGTCTCCCGATAGGCTCCGCACACATCAAACAGCATGGCCTGCATGCCGACGCTCGTGGCCCCCAGATAGTCGACAGAATATAGATCGCCGACATACAAACTCTCTTCCGGCGCAGCATTCATGCTGCGCAAGGCTGCCTGGAAGATGGCGGGATGCGGTTTCTCGTGTCCTACCAGTCCCGAATCTGTAATGCTCAGAAAACAGTCAGCAATCTGATTGCGTTCCAGGAGGGCGGCAATCTTGCCGTCAGAGTTGGAGATCACTCCGATACGGTATCGCTTTCCAATCCTCTGCAGAATCTCGCGTGTGTCCGAACGGATAGCTCCCCAGTTGGCTGAAACTCGCGTGGATGCGACCAGAATGTCGCGGAGTCCGTCCGGTTGCAAACCAAGTTCGTCGAGCAGATGCGAGTAGAAGAGATACCAGAACCCATGGTCCGCCGCCCGCCGTTGCTGCAGGATCGCGTCGAATTCTTTTTTTGTCCGGCATTCGATGGCAAGCAATTGTTCTTGACTGAGCACAATGCTGCGCTGGTAGAGCGGCGCGAAGATCCGCTCGTGATCGGGAAAAAGAAGGGTGTTGCCGACGTCGAAGAAGATTGCCTTGGCCGGATGGGGCATTCAATTATTCTAAATCGGGGCTTTTGCATCCATCCCTCGGATTCTTAACGCAAGAATCACTGGCCAGGGTAGAGGCATCTATTCGCACCGCTCTTGAGCTGCCGCAAAAGAAATAAACTCTTTGTCAAACTGATCCCCCCGTCCCGCTTTCGCTGACTTCGCGCTGTGAATAGCGTAATATCTCTCTTTCTTTGACCCGGCAATTGTTTCAAACGGCGAAGTTCCTTAGCCATGGTTTTTCCCTCAACAGTACCAACGACCCGTGTCACCTCGCTGGCCTCATGGGCGAGGCACCCCTTCCATCCGCACTGGCTGCTGTTAGCGCTGTGGCAATTCGAGAACAAAAAAGGGGACGTATACAACATCCTCTGGGCGCTGGTCTTCGGCTTTGCCACCATCAATATCCTGAGCCTGGTGGGGAGGCGATTTGATCCCGATCGCACGCGCCTGAACTTCGGGGAATTGCTTGCCATCCTGGTCGTGGTAGTTTCAGTGTTGCTTCTAGGCTGGGAGATGCTCTTTCTGTTCAAAATCCTCCCAATCAAGCTGCAGCCCCGCTGAAATCCGGTTTGCGGTATCATTCCTTCCATGGCGAAGGACGCTCCCGCGTTCGAAGTGACTTGCCCCTGCTGCAGCGCAGTGCTGAAGGTCGACCCTGCCGACAAGGCCGTAATCGCGCATACGGCCGCGGTCAAACCCAAGACTTTCGCTGATATGGAAGAAGCGGCGCGCGCTATGCGAGAGCAAGACATCCGCCGAGATTCGATTTTTCGGCAGTCGGTGGAGAATCAGAAGCACGCCGGTGATCTGTTGGAAAAGAAATTTCAGGAAGCTGTAAAAAAAGCGAAAGAATCTCCTGACACCGGCAAGCCCATCCGCGACATCGATTTAGACTAGATTTCCGCGATATTCACAGACAGCCGCTTTTATTTTCTCGCGTACAATCACGCTCGATGCCCATCCTCCCCCTGCTACTGGGCCATCGTGGCGCACGTGCGTCCCAAGCCGTTCCCGAAAATACTCTTGCCTCTTTCGACCTCGCACTCCGACATGGGTGCGATGGATTCGAATTCGACGTTCGCCTCACGGGCACCGAGCGCGCGGTCGTCACTCACGATCCCAAGATTGGCCGGATTACAGTTTCTCGCGCAACCCGCCGCCAACTGGTCCATCTGCCGTCTTTAGACGATGTGCTGCACCGCTACGCCCATCGCGCGTTTCTAGACATAGAACTCAAAGTAAAGGGTCTGGAGACTATAGTGCTGGCTGCATTACGCGAACACCAGCCGGAACGTGAGTGCGTAGTTTCCTCGTTTATTCCCGACGTGATCATGGAACTGAAAGCCCGCAGCGCCGTTGTCCAGGTGGGAATCATTTGCGAAAAGCGTAGTCAGCTCGCGAATTGGAACAAGCTGCCCGTCGAATATGTGATGGCGCACGAATCGCTGATTGACGAGAAATTAGTGCAGGAGATTCGTGCCGCGGGTAGGAGAATTTTTGCCTGGACCGTCAATGATAAGAGTTCCATGGTGCGGCTGGCCGGTTGGGGAATCGATGGCATCATCTCCGATGACACTCAACTCCTGGTGCGCACTGTGCGGCCGTCCAAAGTCGAACGTGTTCCCGCCCGCTATTTGAACCATCGCCGGCGGGCGTAAGTGCTCGCCGATTTTCCCTTCGTGATTCTTCGTACCCCGTTTGGTGATCGCTGTTGGTGTCGAAAGCTCTTCTCGCGCAAGCAGATTTTGATTTGGAATCAGCTCGGCCTGCAGCATAATACCCGACCGACAGGAGGCTTATGACGAAGCGCATTTTGCTGGCCGGCATACTCCCACACGAGAGCCGAAGCTCGTCAGCCGCGTTTGCGCCAGCAGAAAGACCACGATCAGGGCTTCGACGACTTCGGTAAGAAACTCAGTGACCAATTGCCCGGGCGTTAGAGCCTTGGCGCCCGGAGGATGGTAAACCAACAACCCGGATGGATTGGCCGCCAGCTTCTCGCCGTAGTGCTCCATGGCGGCGTGTTGCTGCTCGCGGGTGGCGTTGGCACCAAGCTCCATCCCA
>Ga0193750_1000263_pt1 | contig 14791 bp, 14 predicted proteins | sample L1c1metaG_FD_160569 | JGI IMG/M metagenome (GOLD analysis project Ga0193750, IMG submission 160569) | Soil microbial communities from a riparian zone of the East river system, Colorado, United States - L1c1 | ecosystem: Environmental > Terrestrial > Soil > Riparian zone | place: USA: East River...
TCGCCGGCACGGCATGGGCAGTGTCGTTGAATACGCTGGTCGCGGCGGACAACCGAAATGGATCGCCCCTGCGCCTTTTCGCTGGGACTACGCGCGTTTCGCGAAGGTCGGTGCAACTGCGCCTTCACCGGACGAGACAATCGAGATGATCTTCGCGAAGGACAACGCTGCGGAGGAAGGCTTCAACCGGTGGACTATCAATGGCGTGGCCTTCCCTATGAGCGATGAGATGATCCCGGCTTCATTTCACGTGAAGGAAGGCAAGCGCTATCGCATTCGTATGCGCAATGCCAGTGACGATATCCATCCAGTCCATCTCCATCGCCATAGTTTTGAGCTGACAAGCCTGGCCGGAAAGCCGACCGCTGGAATCTTGAAAGATGTTGTGATGTTGGGCGGATACCAGGAAGCCGAGGTAGACTTTATTGCTGACAATCCAGGGCTGACCCTCTTCCACTGTCACCAGCAACTGCACATGGACTACGGTTTCATGACGCTCTTCGATTATGTATAGGCGTGGAGCAATGATGTTCGAGCGACAGAAAAATCCGTCCGGGCAAACTCCCACCTGAGGTGCCTTTAGACGAAACTCGTGTTGAATTTGATGAGGACAAGATCGATTGAATCGTGAGTGATGTTCGCGACGAGGCTCACTGATTTTCTCGTCGCGCAACTCAAGCTAAACACGAGTAGGGAACTGGTTAAAATTATGGGAAAAAATCCGCTGATCTTTCTCTGCACCGACGCAGCCAATCGCGTGAGTGGCGCATGCTTGGACGCCGTGGCCGGAGAAAGCGCGAAATGGACTGGCTGATCTGCTTTGCTTCGAGGAGCCGTGTTCTACCATAGCGATCGTCTGCTTATCGGCTGAAAGCTGCTAGATGTTCTTCGGCAATTGAGCACGAGCTTGCCAGCCGCGGCTAAATCCGGAGATGATTAGCGGCCATGAAACTCTGGACCTGGAAACGGGAGAACCTTCCGTCGCTATCGCACGCTTTCCGGACCGCGCTTGCGGCGACAATCTCAATATTACTCGGGCGGCTAGTAGGATTGCCTGAGGCATACTGGGCTGCGATCGCCACAGTCGTGGTCATGCAATCACCTCTGGGCGAGACGGTGCCGTTGGCGATCGAGCGGATCGTCGCGAGCGCGCTGGGTGCAGCGATCGGAGCAATGGAATCGACCTTCTTCGGCGCAAACCTCTTCGTATTCGCGCTGGCGATGCTTCTTCTCGGGCTGATATCGTTTGTGCTTCGCTTGGAAAAGGTCGGCTATAGCTACGCCTGCATCACGCTGGCGATCATCGTGATGATTCCGCGTGCAGAGACGCCATGGATTGCTGCGGCGCATCGCTTCGCCGAAGTCTCGCTGGGAATTCTGGTGGCACTCGCAGTGGTGGGCGTCTGGCGGGAAGAGCACAGGCTGTTCGAAAACACGACCGCCAAATAACAAACAGCTGGCTCTTAGTGAGAGAGGTTTACCTTTACAAGATCCCCGAGTTCGTGGCCGCGCAGCGACGTTTCCGCTGGAAGCAGGTTCTGCATATCCAAAGATCCTTAGGCTAAACGCGAGTCCCTTGTTGATTCCACTGTAGCGTGGAGATCCCATAATGGTGTGAGCGATGCCGCCTGAACTCCTCAGAGAGGATAGCTGAAGAGACTTAACCTTTTGCCTCAAAGGAGGGATTATGAAATCCCACCCTCGCGCCATGGCAGTGCAATTCACGCAGGAATAGGTTGGCAGTGCAATGATAGTTCCGATGGTAATCGCGTTCAGTTTGACTATTTTGTTGTTCGGCTTCGAATCGGGTTCGGGGGAACGGACCAAATCGATGTAATCGCTGATCAGCTTACACGCTCGTCACGCGACTCAGCACCGATACATATAAAGAGTGATTGAAAAATGAGAAAAAATCCGCTGAACAAAGGTATCATAATGGAGAACGCTGCTGGCGTAGGGACGGTGACGTCTGAGATGATTGAAGCGCGTGCGCGCGAGTTGGCCGCGATTAACGGTCATCCTTCTTCCGAACCGTCCGAGGCTGACTATCAACAGGCCAAACGTGAGCTGACAGGAGAAGCAGAAATGGATCCACAGGAAGAGAGTAGTGAATCCGTACCCGATTCGGAGGGTTGGGATCCCGTGCCGGGCTCGACCGGACGACAAGCAGCAGATTCCCTCGGAGAAGATGAAGATGCCGAGGGACGGAGCGAGAGTGCGCAGATGTTCGAAGAAGGCATCAGCGAAGCGGAACACGATCAAATGCGTCGGGCAGCGGAGTCGGACGCGAAGAGCGACGAACTGGAACGATAAACTCTTGCGAGAGCACGAAGCGTTACATCCTTACATCGGCGGTTGAAGACCTTGAATCGTTAAAGCGTTACACCGTTACAGCGTTTATTGACCAGCCAATGAGCACAGGAGAAACAGAATGTCGAACAAACTGCATGTTCATCGATTATTTCATCCACGCTGCGCGCGCAATCGAGCTACATTCCGGCCAAACGTCAGGCGTTTGGGGGTGTTTTCTGTCGTAATTGACCGCTCACGGCTACGTCATGTGCTAGGAATTGTGTTAGAATTGACGTTGTTTTCTGTGGCCGCGGCTCCTCGACCTTTGACCAAACACACGCCATCAGCCTCAATGTGTCACATGTGACACATAAATCAGCGTGTTTGATTGCGACCGTCACTTCCACAGCCAGCGAGCGAAGGCTATCAAGCCACCGAGCGGTAGGAGCACACCAGGGAAAAGGCAACTTAAGTTACCTTGACCTTTAGCGGTGCGCTCGCGAATTTGAAATGAACCCTCGTACTGTGTTCACGAAGGCAGCGGACATAGGGTCATTAGGGGTTGGTTGGCTTCGGAGCACTCAGAGGCGCTCCCTGCATGAAGTCAACTCTCATAGCGAGACAAACCTTCCTACGAATATTTTAACCAAACTATCGGCGGTTGTTGTGGCGTGCGGTTTCGGAGCGAGCATGATTGTCTAGGCGGGGACACACGATCATAGCGGTCAGTCAACCGCCGAGCCTGATTGGTCGGAACTGATTGCAAGCATGGAGAAAATGCACATGGCCATGGGAGCGGTTCAGCGATCCGGCAATAGCGATGTCGATTTTGTCAGATTGATGCTTCCGCATCATCAGGCGGCAATCGACAAGCATTCGAAACCGATTAGCCGGCACGATTGAGAAAATCACATCTGACAAAGTTGCGTCAGAGGTTGTTATGCCATTGATTCAGAGGGGCGAACAATCTCGATTGTTGATGCCTCTCGTGACGACGGAAAACGGTTCGTAGTACACGCGGGTGAAAAGCTGACCGCGTTTCTGGAACTTGAATCGGCAATTCGGGATGGCTCCGAATTTTTCTTGCCAACTGAGCAAGATTTTTGTGAACGCAGCGTAGCTAAACGGATCTGAATCAGGCGGAGGACCCATCGTCACCGAAGCCTCCCAGGGCTCTTCTCGTGTTTGTTGATCGCCGAAACGACGGTCAAACCTCCGTCTGGCGCCTGGAGTGTGAAATGGCATAGGAGGACGAGCGGAAGCGCAGAACCGGGTCATCTGTCGGCCCAATACCATCGGCCATCTGCATGGGATCGAAGTTGATCTTATAGGCCCCCGCTGCTTCATCCGGCGCATACGAAGTGAGCGTAAGTGTACCGGCCTTGATTTCGCGCCTTCCCGCCGGCCACAGAACCGTCGGATCATTTTCGGGATCGCCCGGTTCTCCGATCGTCACAATCATCTCCCAGCGAACTGGGCCTTGTTTCACGCGGTCTCGGAAGGCCGGCTCAAGAAAATCTCGGCGCTCTTGCGCAAGCTGCGCATCGGTAAGCGATCTTTCTCCGTCTTCCGGCATGAAACGAAAGCGCACATTCGTCATCTTTCCTGCGTGATCAAAGAAGCGAAACGTGTGTATTCCATAGAAGGCGCAATTGGCGTAGCTTGCTGGCGGATTGTTCGTCTCCAGAAAATGCATCTGCGCAGAGTTGTCGGGATGCTGCTTCATAAAGGCGGTGAACTTGCTCGGATCAGCTTTTTCCGTATGCACGTCCTTAGCGAGAGCCAGGAATTTGTCCAGAAACGTGGAAGGCGTTCTCGCGAAGAACATCGGCGTATGTATCATAGTTATGTGATGCAAGGCGCCGTTTTTGAGGCGGAATTCTAGACCCATGCCACGAGGGCTCCGCTCAGAATCGGATGCCGATGGGTCACCTCCGGCAATCGAGAACCTGCCAATAACCTCGATCCTATCCCCACCGAACAGGGCTGATCGCGATAGCTGTGCCGCCTCCTTTGTCCCGACAAAATAGCCAGTAGTTCCGAACCCCTTCGTGTGATTTCTTCTTTTTCCTAAGTGTCGGCCGTATGCCCCTTGCAGCGCGTCGTTAACTGCAACAGCAACCCCCTCCTCGCCGCCTTCACTCGCAGCGTTTGCCTGACGCGGCTGAACTGCACCTACTGCCGCTCCAAGTGACAGCCCACCAATGCCAACAAGTAGCTTTCTCCTCGAGATATCCATTTCCTTACTTCCACCTCCTCTAGACGTCAAAAATTTCGCACCTCGCGCAGTGCTATGCAACTACTAAAGACCCGACGAAGACATGGCCGCCTGATCGCAAAGTGGTTGATCTTGGCAAGGTGACGGTCACCAAGGCCGTCGCCGACAGCGGATCGCGATCGAAAAATTGGTGCCGCCTGCGGAAGATGAGAACTCCGGCAACCAGAAAGACGATCACGGCGAGAGTGAATCCGACGCGCAACGCCGGAACTCCTGCCTGTTCAATCACCGCTATCATTAGAGAACTGTTCGGTGCGAGAAGTTAAAAAACTATCTGCATCCGCAGCAAGACTTCGTCGAACTGATCATCGCCGAATTGCGGATTGGCTTCGCGAAAATCCGACCAGGTGTGCACATAGTTGGCCATCAGTTCTAGTCCTTCGCCGTGAATGTAGTAGCTCAGCCCACCGGTAATCGATTCAATCCCATCGTTTCCACGCTGGCCCGGGTTGAGGTGCTCCCACTTCACGACGGCCTGGAGTTTTTTCGCGATCAAGTAATAGTCGCCAAGCACGTAAAAGCCGTTGGCTTCGAACTCGGCGAAAGCCGGCGTAACCCCCGGCGCGGTGCGCGGTCGCACCCGTTCATCGAGATACTCTCCGATGAGATCGAAGGGCCCGACCTTAAGCCATGCGTCGACGCTCCACGCGTGGCGCTCGTCTGGATTTGGCAAAGTGAAAGGTGTCAACGACCCGTCGGCATTCACCAGCAAATTCGTAATAAGGGGAGATGTTCGTGCCGGTTTCGTCGCGGCTGAAGAAATAATCGCCGCCGAGCTTTAGATTCGCTTCCTGCCCCATCAGCTTGCCAGCGAAAGCGAGCAGCTCAAGCCGGCCCATATACATGAATTCGTTGTTGTCATTATTGGTAATATTGCGGTTGTTGCCGTTGAATATGGCTGCGTAGTAAGTCACAAGATCCTTTTGATCCGGCCAAACATGAGTCAGCGGTTTGCCCCAAAGCATCGCGCCGATTTGCCGCTCCTGCGTGATCGCGCCGGTCGGAAGACTGCGCTCAACCGTATAAATGGCAGTGTCCGCCATGAGCCATTCCAGACCAAATGGGGCCTTGAATTGGCCGACTCTGACATTGGCCTCCGGAATGGCGTGCCAATTAACAAAAATGTCGGTACCCGAAAAAGCGGTGCGACTGTCGGGAAGGCCGTCGCCCTGACCGAAATCCCCTTCGACTTTGAAATCGAATCGCTCGGCGAAATCGCCCGTCAAATTGACGCGGGCACGTCGCAGACGGAAGCGGTCCTTTGACCGACGGCATCGAACTCTCTGACGATCCGGTGCTTCCGGCTCGCGATGGTTCCTATGCGGAATCGTTCAAGCTGCGTAGCGCTGCGGAATCCGCGGATAAGTGAAATTGTGCTTTCGCAAAGCTGAAAGGTTATTAAGAAAACAAACTTGATCTTGTTAGTGATCCAACTGCATTGTTTTCCTCAAACGAGGCAATAGGAATGAGCACGACCAGAGGAATGGGGCTGGGTGCAGGCTTGTTTGTTGCAGCAATGGTGACAGCGGCACTGATCGCCATTCTCTACCTTGGCTGGACAGTGATCGGGCTGCCGTTTGCGCCCTTTGATGTTTTCGATTGGATGACACGCGTGCTGCCGGGGCCTGTGATTGCCTTCGGGATAAATGCGATGGTGGGGTTGATTCATGGGTTGCACCTCGGGCCGACGGCCACTACCGCCAAAGCGGCGGAGCAGGCAATGGGGATCATCGGCCTCTTCATCACAGGACTCGTGGCGGGAACGATCCTCTATGGAGTCATCCGCGCGTTGCGAGGGCGCTACGCCGTTGGCCTCGGGCTTGTCTTCGGGTTGGCGGCAGGTGTGCCAATCGCACTCATCAGCCACGGTGTAGGCCAGACCGCCACCACACCGCCTATCGCAAATGCATTATGGATTGTGGCGGTCTTCCTTATATGGGGACTGGTGCTGGGCCGAGCTTCGCGGCGACTCATCCAGGCCACCGGCACCGCTACCGTCTCGGTCCATGAAGGTGACGAGGCAGCTGCTTCTGTGGAGCGAATCGATCGGCGCCGTTTCCTGGTGCGCTTGGGTCGCGCCACCGCAGCCATCACAGTGGTCGGAGCAGTAGTCGGAGAACTGGCCGAGACCAAGCGCCGGAAAATGATGTCGACCGTCGGAACGCGAGGGCGATGGTCCGCGACCCATGCATTGCCCAATGCCGGCGCAGCAGTAAAGCCGGTGCCTGGAACGCGGCCGGAATTTACGCCCTTGGAACGTCATTACCGCATTGATATCAACACCATTCCGCCCGCTGTAAACGAAGAGCAATGGCGATTGAACATCACCGGCCTGGTCGAAAAACCGCTGGCCTTGACGCTGGATGAACTCCGGCGCTACGAGCCGCTCCACCAGTTTATCACCCTCCGCTGCATCTCGAACCCGGTGGGAGGCGACTTGATCGGCACTACCCGCTGGACTGGCGTGAGCCTCCAGCGCCTGCTGCCGGACCTGCGGCTCAAACCGGGCGCCTCGCACCTCAAGATGCATGCCGCCGACGGATTCTTCGAGGTGGTCTCCCTCGAGACCATCACAGCCGATGAGCGCGTGATGCTGACGTATGCCTGGGACGGCGTGCCGCTGCTCAGAGAGCACGGGTTTCCCTTACGGATCTACATCCCCAACGTTTGCGGGATGAAACAGCCCAAGTGGATCACGGCCATCGAGGTAATTGACGACTGGGAGCCGGGCTATTGGGTGGTGCGCGGTTGGAATAAGGAAGCCGTGATGGAAGCCACCTCGGTCATCGACGTGGTGGGGATGGATATGGATATCATCCAGGCTGACCAGAGGAAAATGATTGTCCCTATCGGCGGGATCGCCCATACCGGAGCCCGCGGCGTCTCGAAAGTGGAACTGCAGGTGGATAGCGGCCCCTGGCAACCGGCGTTGTTGCGAACGCCCTTGTCACATTTGACCTGGGTCATCTGGCGTTATGAGTGGCCCTTCCAACATGGAAACCACACCTTCACCGTGCGCTGTTGGGACGGCCAGGGCGTACCGCAGATCGTCGCACAGGCCCCGCCCGAGCCGAATGGGGCAACAGGGCTATACAGCAAGACACAGATGTTTTAGGCGGCGCCCCCAGACGCCATATCAGGTGTGTTCAGGCGATCGGACCGCTGAAGGTGCTCGCGGGCAATGACCCAAACTCCTCCCCGTCGCAACGGTTTTTGTATCTGGCGGAAGCCAATCAGCCGCCATTCGGCAAACTTGAGCAGCAGACTCTCTCGGAGAAGATGAAGATGCCGAGGGACGGAGCGAGAGCGCGCAGATGTTTGAAGAAGGCGTCAGCGAAGCGGAGCACGATCAAATGCGTCAGGCATCCCGGGCAGATGAGCAGAGCGACGAACCAGAGCCATAACTCGCGCGCTCAGCCTGCCCGCCGCGGCGGGCGAATGCTTTCGGGCTCGCGCCGGTGATAACGACGACTTTGTCTTTGATTCCCGGCATGAAGTTTTGCTTTCCAATCTCTACCATTCAAAGGCTCCGTCGCTCACAGCCGGCGGCGCGCTTTGATGAGCTGCCGGACCGCGAACCGAAAATCCTGGATCTTACGATGCCTCCCCGGCTGATAGGATACATCCAATCGCCAAACGGATTCACAACTAAACCAGTGCGACAAATGTTAAGTGTTTTTAGATTTGACCCCCTCTTCCCCATCCCCGTACGTCAGATTGGCTCTGATATCGGATGCAAATCCGCTTGCGCTCACCGATAGATTTCCTCTAAGCGATGTGTCAGTTGCCGGGCTTGGTGCCAACCCGCTTCGACGAATAGATCGAGAACGTCGAGAAGAGCGGAAAGGCTTTTTGATTCACTACCGTTTCTTGTGTGAAAGATCTCTCGATGGTCTGCAAGGACCTGTTCGACCAACTTTACGACCTCGTTCGCCGCCATCGACTCATGTTGGAATCCGGCGGCGGAGCTGGTTTTTATACTCGCTGCGCTAAGATTAAATGCGGCTTCGGGGTCGCAGGGAAGAAGATGGCGAAGAGTTTGCACCAATTGGTAGGCCGTATGCGGATGTGGTTCGTTGGCTAGCTTCTCGAGTAGAGGCTTAGCCTCTTTCCAATAGCGCGTCGTCTCAGTGGGCGTTAGCCTCTCATCATCCTGTCCGCGTTTGTCGTCGAAAGCACCGCTTGCGAAGTATAGCTGGGTGCCGATCCCGTCTACCAAATGGGCAAGACGGTCCAACTTAGCGCGAACTGCCTTACCGCGCTTCGTCTCAGCCTTGCCTGACTCATACAATTGACGCCATTTGTCGCGCTGCTGCTCCAGCTTCGTTTGGGCTGAATCGAGCAAATCCGTGAGGAACGCCCATGTCCGTTCGCGCATCTTCTCGGCCGCGGCTTCGGGCTTTAATGGGTCTCCAGCGGTCATCCATCCGCCGGCACGACATCCATGCAACTGAGCTAATAGGGCTTTGTTCTCACGTTCACCTTCGCAATTAGCCACGAGATTCGCGATGTATGCTTGGCATTCCGGGCGTCCGGTTCGGAAGTACTGAAACAGATGAATCTGAGCCAACGTTTCGTGAATATGGTCGTCAGGTTGCGCATTAAGGACCGCCTCTGTCGCTGTCTCCGTCACATAGTTCATCACCTCTTCTGGTGCGCTCTGCCAGAGCCAGTCCATGGAATGAAGTAATCCATCAAGAACCGCGAAGTTCTTCTCGTCTGAGGCTACGACATCGATGATCTGCCACATCAAAGGCCGGGCAGGTGTGTAAAGTCTCGGAAGTCCCGTGACGAGGTTGAAACGGACTGTAGCAACCGCGTCGCGAGACAAAGAACGGAGTGCCTTGGCAATCAAACTGTCAGATCGGCCCAACCGGGCGGCAATGAGAATTAAACCCTGCGCGGCATCAATTCGCGGCGCCGGCCAACCCCAAGCCGAACAGCTCTCGGCTCCCTCACTCAGTTCTGGAACAGGATCCTTCGCGGCTTTGAGAAGAATCCGTCTGAAGGTCTTCCAGCGCCCACTTGTTTTTGGCCAGTCAGCACAATGCGCCGTCTTGGAACAAGCTCCAACCAGATAACCCCATAGTTCCTGAACCATATCAGGATGCGAACGTCCGTATTTGCGAACAGCGTGTTCGCAACGAGAGACAACCGACCAATTTTTCTCGACGGCTTGCTGGTTAAACGATCCCTTGTCGTTAGGTAGAAATGGTTTGAGGGCTTCGCGCAAAGAAAACATTTCTTTGTTCGCCTTCACCCTCAGATCAATCCCCCGACGTTCGAGGAGTTCTTCGTCGGTGTAGGTGTGTTCGGTGATTCGTGGGCCGCGTGGAAGCGCGTTTGGCACTAGAGCGTGCTCGGTCTGACGTTTACGGAATAGAGCTAGCGCCTCCGGTAGTGAAATGTTCTGTTCTTCAAGTGAAGCAAGCGCTCTGTTTTGGGAACGCTCAATACCTTCTCGGAACGCAACGCGGCGCTTACCCCGAGGTAGTTTAATCTTCTTCGGAAGGCCTAGGATGACCCTCTCTAACCTTCCCCGAAGATCAACGTCTCCTTTCCTGTGAAGCGACTTCAGCAGGACGATTGCAGCATAGAAATAGTCCGGGTTCGTAAGAAATGCTCGCTCGTCGAAAGCTTCCACCAGCAACGCACCCAGTGTTTGAGGATGCCTCGAGCCTGCTTCCATAAATACATTCCACATCAGCGAGGTGCGATTTCGGTCCGCAAACCGATCAACGACTGCCTCAAGTCGAGGCATGTCGCCTTCTGCAGCCCATTTCCGAGAAGCTTCTCAAAGTGACTAAGAATGCGACTTTCTTCCGGTTCAAAACCGCGGCCCCAGATATGCGAGTAATCTTGGATCAACGGGATCGATTTTCCTCGAAAGCGAAAAGTTGATAGTATGTGGAGGGATTTCGGCCTCCGAGACTTTCGACGTGTCTCACGTCGCCGGACAGTAGCATTCCACGCAATGCATGCCGCGTCAGTTAGAACGGGAGCATTCGTGCCATCTTGAGTTCCGTAGTAGTCGGCGAGGGCGTAGTGGATTTGATTCCATTGATCACTGCTCTGGATTCGCATTGCGAGAATTCTTCCCCCAAAATTCTCCCAGGAATCCGGAACCGGCTCCGCAGCGAATGCTGCTTCAAATAATCTAGTTACCACTGTTCCAGCTTTCGGAGGAAGATGGCCAATGTTGTTCGCGAGCTCCGATAAGTCGTCGTGAGGAAACTGTGAAAGTCTCTTCAGCTCCAGAAGCGAACACAACGCCGCTTCTGATGCAGCAGGGTCGGCAGCAAAGGTACGACATACCGTTTCGATTCCAACGCGCGCGGCATACGCCCATCCTTGTGCCACGGGTTTTGCCACATGTGCTGCGATTAAGGCCCGGCCGGATGCGTTAAGCAGGTCTTTCTCCGTCTTACTTGACTGTGCTTGTCGCATTTAGTCGCGCAATAATATGGACAATGGGTCCCTCGACGCAGGGTGCGGAAGGGATTAGATCAGCTAGGCGTTGAGCGAACTCTGCCCAAGCTAACGAAGCGGTAATAATAGACTCGGTTGAGGCGTCCTGCACACCCGAAGCGAGATGGCGTAAGGCTTTTTGAGCAGGTGAGTCCACATCAGTGGATGCAGACACTGATGTCAGTAACGGCTCCAAGTCGCTGATTGATTCAACTCGGCGGGCAGCAAGAATCGGGGCCAATATCCTTGTAAGACCATGCAATGTTGGGACTGCTTCCAACTGAAGAGCGACTGCCCAAAATGCGGAGCGGCTGGCGTCGGAGTCCCAAAGCTCCTCTAGAGCGAACATGAAGCTTTGCCGGTAGAACACGGGTAGGAGCGGTTCGCGAATCGCGAAATCAGAAAACGTATCAGCGTCGCTCGGGATGTACGTCCGGGCGATTGCATAGTCATGGAGAAGATGATGTGTGAACCTGACGAGATCAGATTGAATTGACGTGCCATATCGCAGAATTGGACTCTGGAGGATGCCACGACTTCTTAGTTCGCGGATTGCTTCGAGTTCCGGCTTCCCAAGCGACATCTGCGTCGTTGAAAGCGCCATCGTGCGCGCGCCGACCATTTGGCGGCAAATCGAACTAAGCGTTGCCTCGCGTTCGGCATCCCCGACACCTTCTTCGACGCGGATATTCCAAAACTTTCGAAAAAGAACCGCAGGGCTGTTCCAGTCTGCTAGTCTAGCTGGTGTTACCCCGTACCGAAGGAGATCTGCAGCAAGGCTTAAGTAAAAGGGTGATCTTTGAAGGGACAGTGACCGTGGGTTCTCCTGCGCTCTTTTCAGAAAAGGGCTGATCTGTGGGCGACGCGTTGCTAAATGAGCGAGGTCCGCGTCACTTAGACCGGCGAGGAAAAGGTGCGCAACGCCAGCGAACTCGGGCGATGCATGATCTTTAAAGCCGTCGCCAGGAAACGCTTCACGTAATTCCCTGCTGCGCTTCAGATCGAATTCACGAACACTAGCAAAGACTGTCCAAGCTGCGCTACCTTTTCTCAGCTCCTCAAGGAGCTTCCGAACTGCTTTCTGCATTTCCGGCTCGCGCACCGCGTCGAGCGCGTCGGTGATTACGTAGCCGTGCGCTCCTGGAGGCCAGTTACTAAGAATTTCGTCGAGCGGGTGAGTGAGTCCTGGAATTCTGTTCTCTTGGTGCTGCCCGGGACCGAAAATTTCTTCAGCAAGCAGAAGGACGACTGGCGCTCCCTCTGCTTCCAAACGCTCAACTAACGAGTATACTATTCCGCTCTTACCGCATCCAGGGTCGCCCGTTAAAAGCAGGTCGCCTTTTGCAATCGCAAGCCGGAGTGCCGCAAGATCGTCATTTCGCGAGAGATGGATTGAGTCCCTGCGTTTCGGTCCGAAGCGTAGCTCGGTGTGCCGCGCGAGCCTCTCCATGTTTCTGCGCGTTGTTCGGCACAGTCGATCGATATCGGCCGCATAATCAGGTGGCGCGCTTAGCGCGAGACCAGCGGCAGTAAGGATTTGACGAAGGGAAGTGGCTGTGGCGGTCGTACCGTGTTCGTCAGCCGTACCGAAAAACTGTTCTAAGGTCTGCCATGCGCGGCGCCCCTGCGCAGGGTCATGGAGAGCGTGTGAGCGGAGTTGGCTTTCCGCAGCCCGCTCATGGTGCTGTCCGGCTCCAAAATCATAGATCTCGACATGCAGGAGACGAAGGAATTCTCGTAGTTCTTCGTCGCGCGGCAATATTCCAGCTTGTTGCCTCCATACCTTCTTTGTGTAGTTCAATAACGCGGTTATCGCTTTCTTCTGATCGCGGCTTCGGCCGTTTAGAAACCTTGAAAACGACGCATCCGACGCCTCCATCCGATGCACGTCTAGTACGCGGGACAGGTGATTCGTAGCAGCCGCTCCGGCCGTAGAAGGGATTGCCCAAACGAACCGGTTTGCCCCGCGCTGATCCGGAATCAGGCCACGAAATTGCGTCACAAACGCGTCTATGGTTTCTGTGAATGCAGCGCTGTTGTTGGTTAACCCAATGCTTTTCGATCGTGACTTAGCCGAGATGAAAACCCGCGCGTCTCCATCGGGCCGTATGCCGAGAACGATATCGTCTACTGCCTCAGGAGCCTGCAGAGTAACCGTGAGAATGTCTCGGCCGGTAATTCCTTGCCACAGAACTACGCGATCACCGCACATAAGATGCGATGCAATAAATGCTGCAACGCGGGCTTCATAATTTACCCCTCCAGCAGTCGCGCGCCCACCAAATTGCCTGGCCCGATTCGTTTTGTGTCGGCGCGCGCCTTTCTGTTTACGCGTCGTAGCGTTCACCCACAAACATGGGCGACGCAAAGGCCCTACTCAAACGCGATGTTTGCGCAAGTTAGCGGTGCGCCGGTTCGAGCCATTGACGGGGAAGAAGAATAAGGTCAGTCCTCACTTTTAACACCGGTGATGCGCGAAGAGGTGCTGGCCAATTGCCGTAGGATTTCCAGGGCTTGTTTGTTTCGTGCTTGGCGTCGGCACCGTGACGATCAAGCTACCGCTTCGGCCAGGCGCGCAGTGCCACTTGCGCGACTCGACGAAGTTGAGCGGGACTGGCGCCGTCGGCTCCCTGGACTGCCATTCCTTGCAGCACAGTCATCACATAGTGGGATAGTTCGGCTGGGTCAGCGTTTTTCGGAAGATCGCCTTCCCGCTTTGCGCGTTGAAGGCGACGACGCAACGCGACTTCGCTGGCGGCGCGGCGCCCGACTGCTTCCTTCCGAACGGACCTAGCCGCGTCGCCGACTGCCAACGCGCCTTGGACCATGAGGCATCCTGATGGATTCCTCGGATCACCCGCCATTCTGGCCGCACCGAGAAATATTTGTTCGACAACATCCCGCGCTTTGGGTGCCGCCAGAGCCTTGCCGAAATAGGCAAGTGGCCCGTCCACGTATCGATCGAGAACCTTGCGAAAGAGCTCCTCTTTGTTACCAAATGCGGCGTAAAGGCTAGGCCGATTGATGCGCATGGCTCGCGTTAGATTTGAGAGCGAGGCGCCTTCGTAACCTTTGGCCCAAAAAACGTGCATGGCGCGTTCGAGGGCCGCGTCAGGATCGAAGGCACGCGGTCGTCCAGGCTGTCCTTGAGTTGTTTCTAATTTCATACCGATAAGTAAATAAATCACTTGACACGCTTTTGTCCAGCGTTATTTTCATACCAATCGATACACAATATAAACCGAAAACGAAAGCAAAGACATGAGTTCACCAGTTGTTAGGAATAGAAACGGGTTCAAGAGAAATTCGATCGAGTAACAGGTGCAATCGACAGAAAGGAACAGCACGATCAAAGCAGCGCTGGATAAAAGGCAGTTCGGCCCGTGGGCGCTCGTCACGGGTGCTTCGTCGGGAATCGGCAAGGAATTTGCGCGGCAAATCGCAGCGTCGGGGATCAACGTAGTGCTGGTGGCCAGGCGAGAAGCATTGCTTGCCGAACTGGGACGCGCCATCTCACAGGAGTTTAATGTTCAGTACCGCGCCTTGGCTAACCGGCCGTTCCGTCCACTCGCGTTGCCTCCGCCACCCATGCTACCTCACTGTCTGAGAATGGAGTTCTTATGAAAATTATTTTGATTGGCGCAAACGGAAAGATCGGCGAACTGGTTCAAAAGGCATTGGCGGGTGCTGGCCATGAGATAGTCAAGGTTGGACGCAAATCAGGCGATTTCCAATTCCAAGTCGAGATCGAGA
>Ga0193750_1000264_pt1 | contig 14757 bp, 17 predicted proteins | sample L1c1metaG_FD_160569 | JGI IMG/M metagenome (GOLD analysis project Ga0193750, IMG submission 160569) | Soil microbial communities from a riparian zone of the East river system, Colorado, United States - L1c1 | ecosystem: Environmental > Terrestrial > Soil > Riparian zone | place: USA: East River...
TTACCGATCGCCGCGAAGCCCACGACGAAGGCGGCGATGAGTGCGACGGCCGCGGATCGGGCGCGGGGTGCGAGCGAATGTCCGGCGAGCCAGTCGAGCGCGCGATCGATCCCCGGCCGCAGCAGTCGCGCGCCCTCGGAGATCCCGATTCCGGCGACCGCGAAGAACATCGGCATCACCGAAAAGAGATACCGCTCGGCTTTCCACGCTGCGATTGAGTGAGCTACGAAGACGAAGACGAAGGGGACGAGGCAGAAGAGCGCGGCGCGTCCGTTGCGGGAGATCGCGAGAAGCGCCAGGAGCGGAAAGAGCGTCCAGATGGTCGCGTACTGATCGAGGAAGATGTCGTGGTAGTAGCGGAAGTTGGTGCGGTTGGAGGCGGCCCATTCATCGACGTAGCTGAACAGCGCGAGCTGATTGGCGAGCGCGCCTCGGCGTATCGCGAAGGCGGCGATGGCGACCAGGACGAGTAGTGCGACGCTTGCGCGAAGGAGCTGGGGGCGAGTGAGCGATGTGCAGGCGCGATCGGCGACTGCCCACGCCATCACGCTCGCGACGCCCACTATGGTGATGACCTGGAAATGGAGCGCGAGCAGAAGGAGCAGCAGTGCGGCGACCGACAGTTGCACTACACGCGCGCGCGGGAGGGTGCGGTCGGTGACGACGCGGTACACCATCGTCGCTGCCACGAAGAAGCAGAACGTCTGAATCGTGTAGAAGCGAGCAAGTTGGGAGAGATAGAGCGACTGCGGCTGGAAGCAGAAGAGCATGGCCGCGGTCCAAGCGGCGCCGCGTCCGGCGACGCCGCGCACCCAGACGAACAGCGCGGTCACGAGCGCGGCGCCCGCGAGCACCGCGGGGATTCGCGCGACCGCGAGGCTTTCGCCGAACACGCGGAAAAGGGCGGCGACGAGCCACGTGAACAGCCGCGCGCGCGTATACGGCTCTCCGCCCGGAACGAGCTCCAATGTGCCCCGCTCGAGCAGCCAGTGCGCGGCCATGACGTGGTTCAGCTCGTCCACGTACGGAGTGTGATGCAGCCCGATGAGCCGAGCGCCGAGCGCGATCGCGAACACGGCCAGCGGCGCGGCGATCGCTGCGGACGGGAGGCGTGTCGACGCGCTGGGGCCCGGAGTCGTCATGGCGCCAAATCTAGTGTGCACGAGAAGACGCCCGCGACAATCATCGCGGGCGTCTCACTTGCCGGATTCAAAGGTGTCAGCCGCGATGGGCGACTGGCGAGCGACTCACTTGATGAGCCACTGGGCGACGCCGCCATGACCGGAGCAGCTACCGCTTCGGTGAGCGGAGTGCGAGTACATGCCGTCCTTGCATTTGGCGACGGCGCCCGTGGGATCGTTGTCCTCGGGCTTTCCGTTGCCGCCGGTGGCGTTCGATGCGCTCGAGCTCGAGGTCGTGGTGGCGCGGGTGCGGTCAGTCGGCGGTGCGGCTGCAGGAGCTGCGGCCGGAGCTGCCGGTGGACGCGCGGCGGGCGTCGCTGGTGGTGGTGCTGGAGCTGGTGCTGGGGCCGGCGCCGCTGCCGCACCCGCCGCAGCTATGCCGCCGTGACCCGAGCATGCGCCGCGTCCTCCCTTCGACATCGTGCCGTCGGTGCAGGCGACCATCGCCTTGCTTGTGCTCGCGGGCTTGTGGGCCGCGGCCGTGGCCTTTGCGTCGACGCCGCCGTGTCCCGAGCAGGCGCCGCGACCGGTGGCCGCGGATGTGGAACCGTCGGTGCACACCGAGCCAGTCGCCTGGGCGATCGCTCGCGTCGACAACGTACAGAGTGCGGCGATAGCCGCTGAGGCAATCAGGATACGCACGCGCATGATTTGGCTCCGGGATATGAGATGACGGGTGAAGGCCGATCCGCGATCGCAAGGCGCGGTCCGCGACAACGCATACTGTATCATTCTAGCGCCTCCTACCAGCGCCAAATACGCCCGGATCCCGGCTCAGCTTGTATGGTATTCGCCTGCTCTGCGGGCGCGATTCCGCGCCGCTCAGCCTTTCGCGCGTGCGTGAAGCGTGCTACGATCCTGCGCTCACATCACTCGGTCCTCTCTGCCCGGAATCGCGATGCGCCTGCGCTCTCGCTCGTTCGTTATGCCCGCCATGTTCGTCCTCGCCGCGATGCCGGCCGCGCTCGGTGCCCAGCAATCGGAGAAGAAGAAATCGCTCGAGGCCAAGTCCACCCCTACCCAAGCCACCGGCGTGGATTCGGGCGCACTGGTACTGCCTACCGCTCTCAAGGCGCGGTCGATCGGGCCAGCCGTCATGGGCGGACGCGTGTCGAGCATCGCACTCGATCCTACCAATCCGTGGACGTTCTACGTGGGGCTGGGCACCGGAGGCATCATGAAGAGCTCGGACAACGGCTCGACCTTTCAGCCGATCTTCGAGCACGAGGCCGTCGCGGCCATCGGCGACATCGCCGTGGCGCCATCGGATTCCAAGATGATTTACGTCGGAACGGGAGAGGCCAACGATCGCAATACGGTGAGCTGGGGCGCGGGTGTGTACACGTCTGCCGACGCAGGCGCGACTTGGGCGAAGTCGGGGCTCGAGAAAACGCGCGCGATCGCACGCATCGTCGTGCATCCCACGGATTCCAAAATCGCGTGGGCGTGCTCGCCGGGAGATGTGTGGCAGCCGGGCGAGCGTGGAATCTACAAGACCACGGACGGAGGCAAGAGCTGGAAAAAGGTGTACGCGGCGCCTGCGCCATTCGAGATGCGCGCCGGCTGCGGCGATCTCGCAATCGATCCGAGCGATCCGAACATCCTCTACGCCACGCTGTACGCGAGAGTTCGTCGGCCGTGGGTGTTCACGTACGGTGCGGCAGCATCCGACGGCAAGGACATCGGCGGGATTCTCAAGTCAGCGGACGGCGGCGCTACGTGGACGAAATTGACGAAGGGTCTACCCACCATGACCGGCCGAATCGGCCTCGCGGTGTACGCGAAGAATCCCAAGACGGTGTACGCGCTCATTCAGAGTGACGCGGGCGGCACCTCCGACATCGATGACCCGTATAGCAAAGCCGGCGGCGTGTTCCGCAGCGACGATGCCGGCGCGACGTGGACGCGGCAGAGCAAGCTCGATCCGCGCCCCTTCTACTTCAGCCAGATTCGCGTTGACCCATCCAACGATAAGCGCGTCTACGTGCTCGGATACATGGTCCACGTGTCCGACGATGGAGGCAAGACGTGGCGCGAGGATCGCTTCAAAGGAGTGCATCCCGACAACCACGCACTTGCCATCGATCCGCACGCACCCAGCCGCATGCTTCTCGGCACCGACGGCGGATTGTACGAGAGCTACAACGGCGCCGAGGGATGGGCGCATCTCAATCGGTTCGCAGGCGGCGAATTCTTTCGCGTCAACACCGATAACTCGGTTCCCTACCGCATCTGCGGTGGCTTGCAGGACAACACGAACTGGGTTGGCATTGGCGACACCCGCAGCAAGGAGGGCGTTCGAAACGCCGACTGGCTGGCGATCGGCGGCGGCGACGGCTCGTACTGCACGTTCGACGCGACCGATTCGAATCTCGTGTACGCCGAGTCGCAGCAGGGCGACGTGTTCCGCTTCGATCTCAAGAGCGGGCAGGACAAGAGTCTCCGCCCGAAGCCCACGGAGGGACAGCCGGCGTTTCGATTTCACTGGACCTCACCGCTGATCTCCAGCGTGCACGACAAAGGTGTGCTCTATTACGCCGGGAATCGCGTCTTCAAGCTCACCAATCATGCAGAGCAGTGGCACGTGATCTCGCCCGACCTTTCCTCGAAGAGCTACGACCGCATGACGGCGGTCGGCAGCGGCGCCGAGGATTTCGGTGTGGTGTATTCGCTCGCCGAATCGCCCGCAAAGGCCGGCGTGCTCTGGGCTGGAACGGACGAGGGGAAGTTGTGGCGCACGGATGACGACGGCGGTACGTGGACAGATCTCACGACGTCGGTGCCGGCCGCGGCGAAGGGAGGCCGCATCAGCAGTATCTCGGCGAGCGCGGTCGACGCGCAGACGGCGTACATGTCGGTCGATGCGCACCGCGAAGGCAACTACGCTCCGCTGGTATTTCGAACCGTGGACGGCGGCAAAGTGTGGACGAGCATCGCGTCGAATCTGCCGCCGGAGTCACCGGTGAAGGTGGTGAGGGAAGACTCGAAGAACCCGAAGCTTCTCTTCGTGGGCACGGAGTTCGGATTGTGGTCGAGCGTGGATGGCGGACGCTCGTGGTTCAAGCTCGGCGGGTTGCCGACGGTGGCGGTGGACGACATCCACCTGCAGGAGCGCGACCGCGATCTCATCGTCGCGACGCACGGCCGCAGTCTCTACGTGATCGACGATATCACCGGCCTCGAGCTGCTCACGCCCGCGGTGCGAGCGGAGCCCGCGCATCTCTTCCCGCCTCGTCCCGAGCTCGGCTTCGTGGCGTATCCGGGGTTTGCGGACTGGAACGGGAGTGCCGAGTTTCGCGGAAGCAATCCTCCGGAGGGTGCGCTGCTCACCTTCTGGCTCAACGGATATTCCGCCGACGTGGTTAAGATCTCGATCACGAACGCGCAGGGACAACCGGTCGCCAATTTGACCGCGCCCGCGATCGCGGGGCTCAATCGCGTGAACTGGGATCTCAAACCCACCAAGGATGTGCTCACCGACTACGGGGGCGAGGGGAAGAAGCCCGTGGCACCTGGCGAGTACACCGTCACTCTGAAAGCAGGCGATCACACGAGCACCCAGAAGCTCTCCGTGAGCTATTCAGCGGGGGTCGAAACCCGATAACAAAGGACGCTCGCCGTGAGGCGCGTCGAATACGCGTCGCTCATGAGTCAGGTGGTGCAGGGCGGTAGCGGCGGCGCCGGTGGTGTCTCTCTCACCGACGCCAGGGGCCGATGTACCAGATCGCGAAGGCTGCAACCAGCATCACGACGATGAGCAATCGCTGTTGGCGCAGCCGGCGGCTGGCTTCCCAGCTCAGCTCGTCGAGGTAGTATCGGCCGTCGGCCGTGCTCCGCATGATCGCGCGGTTGTGGAGCACCCTCCAGGCGGCGCCGTGCGTCCCGACGTTGATGTCCTCGGGCACAACGGCCTTCTCCGCCGTCGTGGCGCCGGCGCGTCGGAATGCCTCGACGATGTGGCGCTCCTTGATCAGGAGGACCGCGACAGCTGCACCCATTGGTTGCTCGCCTCGAACAGTGTGAAGGGCGTGGCACGCGTCAATGCGCGCGCCCAGACCGCTGGCGCGCGCACGGCGGCCGCGGCCGAGAAAGATTGCGTCACGTTCGTTGGGCCCGCGAGGGGTCGCTGGGCGTGTTGCACCGGGGCTCGCCCGAATTGTGCTCTCATTGTGCGGTTCGTCGTCCCTATCGGGGCGGCCAGCGAACTCGTTGCCCCCGCGCTACTTTTGAGGGCATGAGGCTGTTCGCAACCGGCCATTTTGGAGGCGCAAATGGGTGATTCGCATTCGACCGCCATGGGCGGTGTGGCAGTCGACGCCGGCACCGGGCTCCCCGAATTCCTGACGCAGGATTATTCGCTCTACACGCCGGAGGATCACGAGACCTGGCGCATGCTCTACTCGCGGCGCATGGACGCGCTTCGCGACACTGGGAGCGCGATCTACCTGAGCGGCGCGAAGCTCATCGGCCTCGAGCCTGATCGCCTGCCGGATCTCGACGATGTGAATCGCAGGTTGGCCGCGCGCACGAAGTGGGCGGCGGTCGGCGTGGGCGGCTTCATGCCACCGGTAGTCTTTTTCCGCTGCCTCGCGGCGCGCCGCTTCCCGACGACGCTCACCGTTCGCCCACGCGCCAAGCTCGACTATCTGCCGGAGCCGGACATCTTCCACGACGTATTCGGCCACGTGCCGCTGCACGCTGATCCGGTGTTCGCTGACTTTCTGCAGCACTTCGGCGCGCTGGCCGCGGTGTCGCCGGGCGAGAAGGAGACCGAGGAGATGGCGCGCCTCTTCTGGTTCACCGTCGAGTTCGGACTCATCAAGGAAGCCGGACGCACGAAGGTCTATGGAAGCGGATTGATCTCGTCCCACGGCGACGCGGCGAATGCGCTCGGCCCGAACTGCGATCGGCGCCCATTCGACCTCGACGCGGTCATCTCCCAGCCGTACGAGATCGACCACATGCAGGATGTACTGTTCGTCGTCGAGTCGTTCGAGCAGTTGTTCGCGGCGGTGGAAACGATCGCCGAACGCCGGCGGGTGAGCGTTTAGCCGCTGATCTCAGGCGGACCTGATCGACAGCGATCCGGGGAGCGCGTCGTCGACCTCCACGCGCACGTCGGTTCCCGGCTCGAGCGAGCGCAGCGCATCACTCTCGACGAAGTGGTGGAAGTGCTGTCCGGCGGAACCGCCCTTGGAGCAGGTGCAGGCGAGATCGACGAGCCGCGCGCGTGCGTGGTGGCCGTCGGTAAGCAGCGCGAAGGATGAGCCGAGCGCCTGGAGCTGGGCGGCGGCCGCCGCAGAGATTTCGAGCTTGCCGTCAAGCGGCGTTTTTCGCGACACCGTGCGTTGCTCGATGAACATGCCGCGCTAACCTCGATTCTCGCGGCGCTCGACCGGCACCGCGGTAGGTGCCGCCACGTCTCGATCGCTCCATCCGCCGGGGGCGGCATCCGGAAGCGCGTCGAACGCCGGCGACGAATGCAACGCGGTTGCAGCGTCTCGCGACGGGCGCAGCGCGAGCCATATCAGCCACAGCGCGAGCGGCGGTCCGGCAATCCAGAACGCGATGACCGGCAGCGAGGCCGAGGCCGTGTACACGGTGATGCCATCCTCGAGCGCGCTGAGGTTGATGCCGCCATTGCCGAACGAGGCCGAGACGGTGCCGTGCTGCCCGCTTCGCTGTACGAGCGGCAGGACAACGCGGGCGAAGGGCGCGAGCGTGGTTGCGGCGAGAGCCGCCCAGTAGGCTGCCGAGGCGCCCACGAGGTGCCGCACGTTCCAGCGTCGAACATCGAGTGTGATCACGATCCCTCCTGGTGCTCGTATTACGCTGAGATCACGGTAAACGTGACGGACTCCGCCGTCACTGGACCGCCCACGGATCGGCCTCGGGGTGGCGGGCGAATGCACGGAGCTCCTCAACGATCGGATCCTGGATCCAGAAACGAAAGATGATGCGCATTGGTGGCATGAAGCTGAGGCGCTGTCCGAATTCGGAGGGCGTTCGCAGGCGTATCGTGATCGGCCGGAGCTTCACCCAGACGTTCTGCGTCACGTCCGCGATGTCCGATGGACGAATCTCGATCTCGCCGAAGTAGTTGGACGCGTAGAGGTGTCCATCCCTAAGCTGCACGCGAAGCAGTGGCAGGGAGAATCGCAGGAAGAACACGGATCCGACAACTGTTAGCAGCACGAAGGCCAATACGGCTTCGTGGCCGAAGGGCCCGATCGGATGAGAGAGGTGCGAGTACTGGAATACGAGCAACCCGCACAGCGCGATCCAGATCGGCGGGAAGATGAACTTGTACAGAAAGGTGGCGCTCGACGAAAAGTCTCGGTCCACGTCCATCTCTACGGCGCGCCGGTCTTCGCAACCTTGAGCGACTGCACCACCGCGAGAAGCTGCGCCTTGCGCGCCGGGGAATTTGTGAGGACGACGAACTGAAGCCCGACTCCGTTGCGGATAACGGTATTCGGCGTGTCCACGTACAGTGTGTCACCGTGCGCCGGACGCGTTAGCATCAGCGAGTGCGAGGGGGCTGGCCGTCCCTCGAGCGTCAGCGCGCAGGTGGTGGTGCCGAGTGGGCGGCCGATATCCATGCCACCCATTCCCATGTTTCCACGATAGAGAGCGTGTGTGCCGTGCACCTCGATGCTGCTCGAATCGGCGCCTACCCATCGATTCCCGTCCGCGCCCGCGCTCACCGGCGCTTCACGAAAATCCTTCGGCAGGGAAACAGTGCCCTCGAGCGAATCGGATTTCCATTTCCGATCGACGAGCTCCGTTCCCGGAGGAGACACCGCACACTTGGGCATCCCGTCGGCGTTCTTCGACCAGGACTCGGGCGTGAGCCCCTGGCGAAATACGAGTTCCTGCGAGGATATGGCGCCTTGGCGCGCGGCCCCATCGGGCGACTGCGCACCGGCGCGCGCGGAAATGAGGGCCGAGCCCGTGAGTACGGCGACGATCACGTTCGCGAGTCGCGATTGCATATCATTCTCTCCCTGAGCGCACTGACGATTGGCCGGATCGTCGACTGATCCGGCGTTCTCGCGAAGACTACCGAAAGTCGAGGGCGGAGACAGCCCCGGAACCACACGGGGGAGCCTCGAGCTATCGCGCGGCGGCGTCGGACGGCGCGCGCGGCCCGCTACCGAACATCAGCGTGCCGAAGGCGATGGCGAGCATCGCGTACAGCGCGAACGCCAGCCAAAGAAAGGAGTTGCCGCTCGATGAGCGCACGGCGTGCAGGAGCGCGAACACGCCCACGAGCGCGTGTCCAAATCCGCCCGCCACGACCGCCTTGCCGTAGATCCCGCCGAGCAGCATCGTGCGGGCGATCCAGGATGTGATCGCGAGTCCGAAGAGCGCGGCGCCGTAGAGCTGTGCGAGCGGAAGCACCGCGGCGCCGGGCTCGATCGCGAATCGCGCGAGCACGAGCTCAGGAGCGAAGATGAGCGCGATCGCCGCGGCGCCGAGCACTATCGCGGTCGCCTCCATGAAACGCTGAACGAGCATGCGACGTCTCCTGAAATGATGACAATGGAATGTACAGGCGCTGCATTGGATCGCGACACGTGCAACATTTGCTGGTGCCGCATCACCTACTTCGAGAGCCGAGCGAGCAGATGAAGAGCCGAACATCCGGGCGTCACGCAACCACGCCTGCGCGAAAAAAGAAGCGCGCTGCCGCCAACCCCGACTCTACGCGGCAGCGCATCTACGCGGTCGTGCGGCGAGTGCCGCGCGGAAAAGTCGCGACGTATGGTCAGATCGCGGAGCTCGCGGGACTCGAGGGGCAGGCGCGACAGGTGGGGTACGCGATGGCCGCGGCTCCATCGAGCAGCGCCGTGCCGTGGCATCGGATCATCAATGCGCAGGGACGCGTGAGCATGCGGAGCGCGGGGACGGGAAGCACGATCGTCCAGCAGCAGCTGCTCGAGCGCGAGGGAGTCGTGTTCGATGGCGGCGGACGCGTGTCGCTGACGCACTTTCGGTGGAAGCCGCGCGGAGGCTAGAACAGCGTACGCCTCACGTGTCGAGCACCTCGTAATGCGTCACGAACTCCTCGCGCTCGAGAAGAAACTCGTCGTCCTCCCCGTAGTAGCGCGCGCGCTCGTAGTCGTCGCCGGCGAACTTCCGGATTGCGTCCAGCGAATCCCACAACGTCGTCAGCAGAAACTCCGTCACGCCATCCTTCGTGCGGCGAAAGACCCACACGCCGCGGTTACCCGGCGTCGATGCATAATCGGCGAGTCCGGTGCGGACCAGATACGCGTAGTACGCGTCGCTCTTGCTCTCCGGCACACGGCCATGCCACGCGCGCGCAATCATCGTCTGCTCTCTCCCACGTCGTGAATCACGCTAGAACAGGAATGGAACGAGCCGCTTTGTGCGCGCCGCGTACGCCGCGTACTCCGGCATCGACGCTTGCAACAGCTGCTCCTCCGAATGTATCCGCACCGCTGTCGTCACGGTCGCGACGAGCGCGAGAATGATCGCGAGCACCGTGGGCATCGCGCCCTGGCCGAGCACGCCCGACCAGACGAAGAGCAGTATTGCGGCGTAGATCGGGTGCCTCCAGTATCGATAGGGCCCGGCCGTCACGAGTCCGCCCGCCGTGGGGTTCGCGGCCGCGTGAAAGCTGCGAGTGCCGAAGGTAATGCGCGCCCACAGCATCAGCGCCGCCGCGAACACCTGCAGCGCGAGCCCGAGCGGGCGCTTCGCGACGAGCTCGTGCTGCTGGAGCAACAGCAGCACGGCCGCCACCAGCACCAGGACGGCTGCGAGCGAGCGATTTCTCGTATTCATCCGATGTTCACCTTCCTCCTCCGGCAGCGAGTGCAGATGTGCCGCGCGGAGCTACCAGTCCGTCGAAACGAAGTCCTTCAGAAACTTGCCCCAGATGTGCGTGCCGGTGTTGATCCCGGAGATGATCGGATCGACGATGCGCGCCGCCCCATCCACGATGTCGAGCGGCGGGTGGAAGCGATGCTCCGCGACCTTGCGCGCCGCGATCTCCACGGGATCCTCATCGGTGACCCAGCCGGTGTCCACGCTGTTCATATGGATGCCGTCGGTGAAGTAATCCTTCGCCGCGGTTCTGGTCATCATGTTCAGCGCGGCCTTCGCCATGTTCGTGTGTGGATGCCGCGTCGTCTTGAACGGCCGGTAGAACTGTCCTTCGACGGCCGAAACGTTCACGATGTGCTTGTCGCGCTCCGGCGTGCGCAGCATGAGCGGCTTGAGGCGCGCATTGATGACGAAGGGCGCGATCGCATTCACGAGCTGTACCTCGAGCAGCTCCACGGACGACACCTCGGCCATGAGCAGTCGCCACGAATTTCGCCCGCGCAGGTCGACCTGCTGCAGATCCTGATCGAGCCGGCCCTCGGGGAACAGATCCTTCTGCGCCCGCCGCTCCTCGGGGAGGAGCGCGAGCTGAGACAGCTGGGCCGCGTGGGTGATCCCCGCCACCTCGGAGATGCGACGATCTAGTGAGGCGGGCGCGAGCGAGGTCCCGTCGGCTTCCGGAAGCATGTGGTAGCCGCGCAGCCCCTCGTAGGCGCCGAGCAGCTTCCGCGCGTGCTCGGGCATCCCGTTCAGCGACGCGGTCTCACCCTCCATCATGTGCTCGTAGAAATCGGGGGGCCGACGCACCGTCTGACAGGCGTTGTTGATGATGAAGTCGAGACGGCTGCGCGTCGTCAGCAGCTCGTGACAGAACGCCTCGACGCTGGGGGTGTGCCGCAGATCGAGGCCGAAGATCTCGAGACGATCGCCCCACTCTCCGAAGTCGGGCTCCTTTGCGTAGCGTGCGGCGGAGTCGCGCGGAAAGCGCGTCGTCACGATGAGCTGCGCGCCGGCGCGGAGGAGCTTGAGGCCCGCCTGGAAGCCGATCTTCACGCGCCCGCCCGTGAGCAGCGCCACGCGCCCGCGCAGATCGGCGAGCTCCGTCCTCTTCGCGAAGTTGAGCCGCGCGCACGTGGGACAGAGCTGATCGTAGAAGTGGTGAACCGAGTTGAAGTGCTCCTTGCACACGTAGCAGTGGATCGACTCGCTCAACTCTCCCGCGATCTGCTCGCCGTCGGCGGCCGGATCGTCGAGGCCAGATGGCGGAAAGACATTCGGCGTCGTGAACACCGTCTCGCGGCGGAGCTTGCGGATGCCCGTGTCCGCGTAGACTCGATCCTCGTGGCGCACGACCGACGCCTTCTGCTGCTTGATCGCCTCCTTGCGCAGCCGGCGTCGGGCATTGATGTCGGGGCTGAACACGATTCCGATGGCGCCTAGGAGGCGCTTCCGATCCTCGTCCGGCACGCGGGCGAGAATGCCGCGGTCGTGGCCGATCTCTTCCAGCAGCTCGGCGGCGGCGCGAAGGCGCGCCAGAAGCGCCTCGTCGGTGGTGGCGTCTGTGGCAGCAGGTGCGAGTGTCGTCAGCATGACGTGAAAGCTAAGCGACTGCCCGCCAACGTCATCGCGGATGGCGGGGGCGTAGTCAGCGATCTCCGGCCCCGCGAGAGAGGCGGAGCGTCGGTAGGCTCTTGCCCTCGGCGCAGCACGCGATCAACTCCGCGAGGCGCTTCGCCCGCGTTTCCGGACGTTTGGCGCTGATGATGCGCCAGGTCGCGGTTCGCCTGTACCACGGTGGACACGACTCGAAGAACTTCCACGCCTCGCGATGCCGCTTGAACTCGCGCTCCGACGCGGCATCGAGCACCGCGGAGCTCCGGTTTTCATACGCGTAGATCGCGCTCTTCTCCGCGCTCCGCCGCTCGAATGCGCGCATCCCCGCGGGATGGACGAGGCCATCGGCGATGAGCTCACCCATCTTTTTCGAGTTCACCGAGCTCCAGATGCTCGAGGACTTACGCGGCGTGAAGCGAATCGTGTAGCTGATGCGGTCGATGCTCTTCCGAACGCCGTCGATCCAGCCGAAGCACAGCGCCTCGGCCACCGCTTCCGGCCAGGTGATGCTCTGGTGGCCAGAGTCGCGCTTGTGCATGCCGACGAGCAGTTCGGTTGCCGTCTCGTGATTCGCCAGAAGCCACTTTCGAAAGTCGGCCGGCCGGCGAAAAAATCGAGGTGCGATCGGTTTTGACTCTCGTTTCGGAGATGTTGGTTTGCGCTCTGTCACTACTGTCGTTTGAAGAACTGGACGGCCTTCTCGTGTTTTTCGGCGGCTGCCCTCGTCTTGAAGGTGCCGAGATTTCTTCGCTTGCCGGTTTTCGGATTCTTTTTCCGCGAGTACAGGCGGTACTCACCGCTCTTCAGTTTGCGAATCATTTCACTCTCCTTCCTTCCGGGGGGCGCGGAAGTTTGAACGTCCCTGCGTCGTGAGGCTAGAGGGCCCATGCTCGGGCTCAGTCATGCGGAACTGCATCCGAAACTGCCGAGCCGCGCTGGTAGCGACGTTGGTGCTCGCGAATGCCTGCGGCGATGACATTGCACCATCCGGGCCCCCGGTGCTTTCGGTCGCGGCAGGCGATGGTTAACTCGTACGCGCTCCCGCGGCGCGTGCGGGAAGCGTCAGAGATACGTGATCGGGTGACGCGCTATTGCACGGGAGGGTCTCCGGGGTTCGAGAGCCGATCATCAACTCCGAACCCTTCCGCAGCGCGAACCGCCCGTGCCGATGCCACAACGCAATTCCCGAGTCCGCGATGTTCCCGCGCGCTCGGCAGTTTTCGCGATGCTTGCCACGGTGCTGTTCGCGCTTGCGTGCAGCGACGATATCGGCCCGGTACGGTCATCGATCGCGATCGCTGCTGGAAACGGACAGCGCGCGCTCGCGGGGACGGAGCTGCCGGAGCTCATCGTCGTGGAATTGCGCGACGCGTCGCAACGGCCGCTCGTGGGCGTGCACGTGACATGGTCGCCGCCGCCCGGCGTGGCGGACGTCATCGTGCCCGTCTCCGCGGTAACGGACGCGAACGGCGACGTGAGAGCGCGCTGGCAGCTCGATGAAACGCCGGGTCCGCATACGATTACCGTCGCGGCCGACGGCGGAGCGGCGGCCCAGGCGAGCGCGTTCGCCGACTCCTCGCCGCCCTCGCAGGTCAAACCACTCTTCGTCGTCACGTACGACGGATCGGGGCAGGCCGTGCATCCCGACTTCGTGCGACTTCCAGCGACCTGGAGCGGCGACCCGTTTCGGCTCGTCGCTACGCCGTATCCCGGCGGCAACGCCGCGTACGAAAATCCCTCGCTGTTCACGGGAAGCACGGGAACGAGCTGGCTCGTTCCACCTGGTATTCGAAATCCGCTCGAGAAGCCGAGCGGCAGCAGCTATCTCTCGGATCCGGATATGGTATACGATCCCGATCTCGCGGAGCTTCGGATCTACTACCGGCGCGTCACGAACGAAAATGAAATCTGGATGATCCGTTCGACCGATGGCGTCACGTGGAGCGCGCCCGTGCTCACGGTGCACGCGGCGAACCACATGATCGTGTCGCCGACGATCGTACGTCGCGCCGCCGGCGATTGGCTGATGTGGAGCGTGAACGCGGGCACCAGTGGCTGCGGCGCGTCGAGCACCGTCGTGGAGCTGCGCCGCTCGAGCGATGGAGTAGCCTGGTCCGATCCCGGGAAGACGACGCTCGCGGATCCCGATGGCTCACCATGGCACATCGATGTCGAATGGATTCCGTCGCGCAACGAGTTCTGGGCGGTGTACCCGGTGAAGCAGTCTGGCAGCTGCACGACGGACCGGCTTCGGTTCGCGACAAGCGCAGACGGCGTGCGCTGGACGAGCTATCCGTCGCCGCTTCTCGTGCGGGGCGCCAGCGACGGGCTCAAGGATGTGGTGTATCGCTCGACGATCGACTTGGACGCCGCGACCGGCGTCGTGTCCGTCTGGTACTCAGGCGCGAAGTACGAGAACGGCGGTTATAGCTGGCATCTCGCGTGGGAGCGGATGCAAAGAGACGCACTGTTCGCGCGCGTCGCTGCACCGATGAGCGTCGCCGCACGCAGCGCGATCGCCCAATCCGCCAAGCCGCCGGCGCTCACGAACGAGACCGCGCCGTAAATCATCAGACGGACCCCGAGAGACGGACCCCGAGAGACGACCCCGAGAAATCGAGCCCCATCACGCCTGAGGAGTCGCGGGCTGCGCGGCGAGCGTGATCGCGCCATCGATGTGAAAGTCGCGCAGAACTCCATCGAGGAGCAGCGTCGCTCGCACCGGCACCGACTCGTCGCCTCGCAGCTTGCCATCCTCGATCGCCTTGCGCACCGCGTTCTCGATCTCGCGCTGCGCGGTGACGCCGAAATGCTTCAGAAACTTTCGGATCGAAAGGTTGAATGCGTCCTCGTCCATGCGGGTCTCCCGAAAAGGATTACGGTGAGCAGCGGTGACCGCTCAGGATACGCCGTCGAGCGCGTAGTCGAACGTGTATGAGTGCTGCTTGTTCTCGATGATGATGTTCAGCGAGCCGGAAAGACCCGCGAGCGCTCCAGTCCCGGAATCGGGAATGACGGTGACGGAGAGCGACGGGACGCCGCGATTCATGGTGGCCGAGTGCTGGAGCGTGAAGGTGCCTTCTCGTCCGTGCAGCCGCCCGGTCAC
>Ga0193750_1000265_pt1 | contig 14744 bp, 15 predicted proteins | sample L1c1metaG_FD_160569 | JGI IMG/M metagenome (GOLD analysis project Ga0193750, IMG submission 160569) | Soil microbial communities from a riparian zone of the East river system, Colorado, United States - L1c1 | ecosystem: Environmental > Terrestrial > Soil > Riparian zone | place: USA: East River...
CGCCCGCTCTGATCGGCGGCGTCGCCTTCCTGTTCCTGCGCCGCACGCTGCGCAAGGAGGCCAACGAGATCGCGCTGTGCGCGCCGCAGGGCGAGCTCGAGGTCATCGGGCTCGGGCGCGTGGTGATCGGCGGGGAGTCCTGAGTGTCGGGCGCCGCCGCCGCGGGCGAAGGCAGACGACCCGACGTGAGCGGCGCGCCGTCGGACAGGCCGCAGATCGAGCTCGTCCTCGCCGACGTCGACGGCACGTTGGTGACATCCGAGAAGGAGCTGACCGAGCGCACGATCGCGGCGGTGCGCTCGTGCAAAGACGCCGGCGTGAAGTTCGCCGTCACGAGCGGTCGCCCGCCGCGCGGCATGCAGATGCTCGTGCAGCCGCTCGCGTTGGAGCTGGCGCTGGCGGCGTTCAACGGCGGTCTGTTCGCGCGACCGGACATGTCGGTGATCGAGCAGCGCTCGATCGACGAGCGGCTGGTCGAGCAGATCGTCGAGCTGATCGGCGAGCACGCGCTGGACGTGTGGCTGTACCGCGGCTCGGACTGGCTGCTGCGCGATGAGAGCGCCGCTCACGTGGCCAAAGAGGCCGACACGGTCCGCTTCGCGCCGACGGTCGTCGACAGCTTCGCCGGCACGAGCGAGAGGATCGCGAAGATCGTCGGCGTCAGCGACGACCTGGCGGCGGTCGCCGGGGCCGAGACCGACGCGCGCGCGAAGTTCGGCGACCGCGTCTCGGCGGCGCGCTCGCAGCCCTACTACCTCGACGTAACGCACCCACAGGCCAACAAGGGTGCCGTCCTGCGCCACTTCTCGCGCGAGCTCGACATCCCGCTGAGCCGCATCGCGACGCTGGGCGATCAGCCCAACGACGTGCTGATGTTCGAAGGCGCCGGCCTGAGCGTCGCGATGGGCAACGCCGGCGAGGACGTCCAGCGCGCCGCCAAGCAGGTCACGGCGTCCAACGACGAGGAGGGTTTCGCGCTGGCGATCGAGCGCTTCGTGCTCGGTGGCGGGGCATAGCGCAGGAGCGCGGGTCTCCTTGCATTCATTTAATATATAGTTAACCGAATGGCTAACCAAGCTGTGCTCGACCGCACCTTCGCCGCTTGTGCGCACCCGATCCGCCGAGGCATCATCGAGCGGCTCGGCGCGAGCGAACTGACGGTCGGCGAGGCGACGCGCGACTTCGCCGTCTCCAAGCCGGCGATCAGCCGCCACCTGCGCGTGCTCGAAGAGGCCGGCGCGATCGTGCGCGTGATCGACGGCCGAACGCACCGGCTGCGCCTGGCCGAGCACTCGCTCGACGACGCGCACGGCTGGATCAGCGAGCAGCGTGCGCTGTGGGAGCGCAAGTTCGACGTGCTCGAGCGGTACCTGTCCGAGCGTCGCGACGAGAGCGCGAAGGGGACCAGTTGAGCACCAGCGAGCTCGCCACCCTGCGCCTGGAGCACACGTTCGCGGCTACCCCAGAGGAGGTGTTCGACGCGTGGACGAACGCCGAGGTGCTGCAGCGGTGGTGGGGGCCGGGGCCGAGCTGGACCTCGCCGGGATGCGACCTCGACCTGCGTGTCGGCGGCAGCTATGAGCTGCGCATGCGCGACGGTGCCACGGGCGAGATCCACGCGGTCGGCGGCGAGTACCGCGAGGTCGTGCGCCCACACAGGCTCGTCTACACGTGGCGCTGGCAGGGCGACGACGGCCCCAATCCGGGCCACGTCAGCCTCGTGACGGTCGAGTTCCACGCCGCAGGCGAGGCGACGACGGTCGTGCTCGAGCACTCCGGGCTGCCGTCGCAGGAGTCGCGTCGGCGCCACGGCGACGGATGGCGGGGCTCGTTCGCGAACCTCGCCGAGCGGATCTTCGGCGACGGCGCGGCCGATCGATGACCGGAAAAACCGGCCGTGCTCGTCCGAGCACGGCGACAGACCAGACAACGGAGGTTGAAGGAGATGGGCAATTACCTGTTTGCATATCGTGGAGGACAGATGGCCCAAACCGACGAGGAGCGCCAGGCCGCGATGGCGGCGTGGCGCGCATGGTTCGGCCAGCTCGGCGACGCGACCGTCGATCCGGGCAACCCGTTTGCCGGCTCGACGTCGGTCGGCGCCAACGGCGCGGGCGGCGCAGCGGACTCGCAGCTGACGGGCTACTCGGTGGTCAAGGCGGACAGCCTGGACGCCGCCACTTCGCTCGCCGGCGGCTGCCCGGTGCTCAGCCACGGCGGCAGCGTGGACATCTACGAGACGATCGAGGTGATGTGACGATGGCGCGAGCCCGCTGGCCCTCGCGAGCCGGACGCTGAGATGGCCTACGACGAAGAGCTCGCCCACCGTATCCGCGAGCTGCTCGCCGGGGAGAGCGGGGTCAGCGAGATGTCGATGTTCGGCGGGCTCGCGTTCCTGCTGCACGGCAACATGGCCGTCGCCGCGTCCGGGCGAGGCGGCCTGATGGTTCGCGTCGATCCGAAGTCAGGCGAGCGTCTGCTGGCCAAACCGCACGCGAGCGCGATGGAGATGCGCGGGCGCACAATGACGGGTTGGATTCGCGTCGCCGACGACGGAATCAAGACCAAGCGCCAGCTCGCGGCGTGGGTGCGCGGGGGTGTGGCCTACGCCCGCACGCTCCCGCGCAAGGGCTGAGCTCGCTAGGCGCAGGAGAGCTGCAGCGCGAGCAGCGCCGCGATCGACGCAAGGCACAGCAGATGCTCGCGACAGATCGTCCTCGCCAGCGCGCTCTGGCGTGCGGGCGTGTCGCCACGCGCTCCGAGCCGCACGGCGGCGGGCACGGTGCGTGTGCCGGCCAGCGCGATCGGCGCGGCGGCGAGCGCCAGCGACGGCCAGGCGACCGCCCCTGGCACGTCGGCCTGCGCGATCTCCACAACGAGCGCCGCGATCGTGGCGAGCATCGCCGCAGCGATCAGGCGATTCATCGGCCTCGCCGCGGTCGTGACGCGGCGGTAGTACGCGGCGATCGAGCTCAGCGCCGCCTCGGGCAGCTCGCGCCCGCGATGACCGAGCACCTGCACGTCGAACATCAAGTCGAACCACAGCACGGCCAGCAGGAAGCCGCCGCCGGCCGTGACGAACGCGCTCACTGCGTCAGCCCTTCATTTGGCGCGGCGCTCATTCTGACGCGCCCTTCACCCGCTCGCCCTTGGGGTCGAACAGCGGCTCGCGCGCGACCTGGCCGCCGACCCACTCGCCGAAGATGTCGACCTCGACGCGTGCGCCGAGCTCGATCTCCGCCGGGACGTAGGCGTAGGCGACCGAGCGCTCCACGCTGTAGCCGTAGCCGCCGCTGGTCACGCGTCCGACGATCTCATCGCCGGCGCGCACCGGCTCGTTGCCGAGCGCCACCGACCGCGGGTCCTCGAGCACCAGGCAGCGCAGCCGCCGCTCCAAGGGCGGGGGTCCACCGCCCACGCCGCCACGCAGCGCCTCCGAGCCCACGAACCCGCCGTCCTTCTTCACGCAGAAGCCCAGGCCGGCCTCGTACGGCGTCTCGTCGGGCGTGATGTCGGCGGCCCACACGCGGTAGCCCTTCTCCAGGCGCAGCGAGTCGATCGCCCGATAGCCGCCGGCCGTGAGGCCGTGCTCGCGCCCGGCCTGCCACAGCGTCCGCCACAGCCCCGCGCCGTACTCGGTCGGGCAGTACAGCTCCCAGCCGAGCTCGCCGACGAACGTCACGCGCAGCGCGCGCACGGGCACGTCGCCGACGGTCAGCTCGCGCATGCGCATGTAGGCGAAGTCGAGCGGATCGTCGCTCAACGGAGCGAGGATGTCGCGGGCGCGCGGCCCCCACAGGGCGAAGCAGGCCCAGCGTGCGGTGACGTCGGCGCAGCGCACGCTGCCGTCGGCGGGGGCGTGACGGCGGATCCAGCTCAGGTCGTGGTTGCCGAAGGCGGTTCCGGTGACGATCGAGAACAGCTCCTGCTCCACGCGCGTGACCGTGAAGTCGCACTCGATGCCGCCGCGCGAGTTGAGCATCTGCGTGTAGGTGATCGTGCCGACGTCGCGCGCGACGCGGTTGTCGCACAGCGATTCCAGGAAGTCGCCCGCGCCGGGGCCGGCGATCTCCAGCTTGGCGAAGGAGGACTCGTCGAACAGCCCGGCGCGCTCGCGCGTGGCGCGGTGCTCGGCGCCGATCGCCGGCGACCAGTGCATGCCGGCCCAGCCGCGCGGTCGCAGCGACTCGTCGCCGTCGGCGGCGTTTGACTCGTACCAGTTCACGCGCTCCCAGCCGGACTTCTCACCGAACGCCGCGCCGTGCTCGACGTGCCAGCGATAGGCGCTGGACGTGCGCAGCGGGCGACCCGCCAGGCGCTCGTGGCCCGGGTAGCGGATGTCGTAGTAGGTCTCATAGACCTCTTTGGCCCGCTTGAGCGTGTAGCTCGGCGATCGGTAGTGCGGGCCGAAGCGGCGGATGTCCATCTCCCACACGTCCATCGCCGGCTCGCCGTGGATGATCCACTGCGCCATCACGCGCCCGATGCCGCCCGCGCCGGCGAGCCCGTGTGCGCAGAATCCGGCGGCGACGAAGAACCCGCGCACCTCGCTCTCGCCGAGGCAGAACTCGTTGTCGGGCGTGAACGCCTCCGGCCCGTTGATCAGGCGCGTGACCGTGATCTCCTCCATCGCGGGAACACGCCGCGAGGAGTTCTTGGCGATCTCCTCAAAGCGAGGCCAATCCTCTTCCAGCAGGCGCCCGTTGAAGTCGGCTGGGATCGCGTCGCGCAGGTGCTCGTCCAGCGCCCACGGCGCCGACTCGCGCTCATAGCCGCCCATCACCAGCCCGGCGCCCTCCTCGCGGAAGTAGATCAGCAGGTCGGGATCGCGCAGCGTCGGCAGACGCTCGCCGGGCGCGCGCTCGCCCGTGCCCGAACGAGTGCGGAAGGGCTGGGTCACCAGGTACTCGTGCGCGAACGGCACGATCGGCACGCGCACGCCGGCCATGCGCGCGATCTCCGCGGCGAACATGCCGCCCGCGTCGACGACCACCTCGGCCTCGATCGGCCCCCACTCGGTCTGCACGCCGCGCACGCGCGGGTGGCTGCTCACGCGCGCGTCGACGTCGATGCCGGTGACGCGCGTGTGCGTGAACACGCGGCAGCCCCCCTCGCGCGCGCCGTCCACCAGCGCGCTCGTCAGCAGGGAGGGGTCGAGGTAACCGTCGCTGGGCAGGTAGGAGGCGCAGCGCACGCCCTCGGTGCTCATCAGGGGGAACAGCTCGCGCGCCTGCTCGGCAGAGATCAATTCCAGCGGCAGGCCGAACGTCTTCGCCCAGGCCACCTGGCGCAGCACCTCCTGCTCGCGCTCGGGCGTGCACGCCAGGCGGATGCCGCCGCACTGGACCCAGCCGCAGTCCAGCGTCCGGTAGAGCTCGACCGAGTCCATCATCATGCGCGTCAGCGAGACGCTCGAACGGAGCTGGCCGACCAGCCCGGCGGAGTGGAAGGTCGAGCCGCTTGTCAGCTCGTTGCGGTCGAGCAGCACGACGTCGCGCTCGCCCAGCTTGGCCAGGTGGTGGGCGATCGAGGCGCCGCCCACGCCGCCGCCGACGATCACAACGCGCGCACGCGCGGGAAGCTCGCGCGGCCTGACCATCACGCCCTCGCGCTCTCCAGCCACCGCTCGAAGGCCGGATCGCAGACGGTCGCATCCAGGCGCTGGAAGTGCTCGCGCGCGTATGCGGCGAAGTCGAAGTCGAGCTCTGAGACCTCGCCCTGCACGATTCCCCAAGCGGCCTCGCGGGCGTCGGAGAGCACGCGCATCAGCTTCAACGCCGCTCGCTGCGACTCCGACGGCGGCGCCTCGTAATAGGCGCGCAGCATGCGCTCGTCGGTCGCCTGGTCGAAGTCGTTGTTGATCGACAGGTTGCCGAGGTCGAAGCGCGGATCGCCCATGCCCGCGTACTCCCAGTCGACGAGCAGCAGGCGGTCGCCATCGCGGGCACGGATCACGTTGCCGGCCAGCAGGTCGTTGTGGCAGGGGCGTGGCGTGTCGAGCGCCAGCGCCGCGCAGATGCTCGCCGCGACCCGCGCCGCCTGCGCGTACTCGGGCGGGAGCGTGCCCCCGCGCGCACGGACGATCGCCGCGTAGTCGTCGAGCAGGTCGGGCACGTGGAAGCGGCTCGGCAGGCGCACGGCGCACTGGTGAAATGCACGCAGGTCGCGCGCGAGCTCCTCGACGCGGTCGGCCAGCTCGCCGGCGTCGGGCGAGCTGGCGCTGACGAAGCGCGTCACCAGACAGTCGTCGAGCACCGCGGCCACGGGCGGAGCGATGCCCAGCCGCGCCGCTGCTTCGTTGGCCAGGCGCTCGGCCGCGCGGTCGATGCCGAGCAGCTCGGTGTCCTTGCCCGGCCGGCGCACGACGTAGTCGACGTCGCCAAGCGTGACGCGGAAGTTGCGGTTGGTGATCCCGCCGGACAGCTCGCGCGGCCCTCCGCGCAGCGGCGCCAGCGAGGACTCCAGGCGCGCCAGGATGTCGTTAAGCTCGCCGACCATCGCCGGGCGAGGCGCGTTGCAACATAAGGCGCACAACCTATACCTTCATCAGCATGGCCCGTGAGGAGCTGACTCCATGAACCTGCAGGAGCTGCGCGCGGCCAGCGACCGCGGCGACATCGACACGGTGCTGCTCGCCCTGACCGACATGCAGGGCCGCCTGCAGGGCAAGCGGCTGACCGCACGTCACTTCCTCGCGGAGGTCGCCGAGCACGGCGCCGAGGGTTGCAACTACCTGCTCGGCGTCGACGTGGAGATGACGCCCGTGTCCGGCTACGAGCTGTTCTCCTGGGAGCGCGGCTACGGCGACTTCGTGCTGCGTCCGGACCTCGACACGCTGCGTCCGGTGCCCTGGCAGGACGGTACGGCGATCTGCCTCGCCGACGTAGCGTGGGAGGACGGCTCGGAGGTGTCCGTCTCGCCGCGCCAGGTGCTGCGCCGCCAGCTCGCGCGGTTGGCCGAGCGCGGGTGGAGCGCCAACGCCGGCACCGAGCTCGAGTTCATCGTCTATCGCGACACCTACGAGCAGGCCTGGCACAAGGGCTATCGCGAGCTGGTGCCGGCCAACCTCTACAACGTCGACTACTCGCTGCTGGGCACTGCTCGCGTGGAGCCGCTGCTGCGACGCATCCGCAACAGCATGGAGGCGGCGGGGATGCTCTGCGAGGACTCCAAGGGCGAGTGCAACTTCGGCCAGCACGAGGTCAACTTCCGCTACGCCGACGCGCTGAGGACGGCTGACGAGCACGCCATCTACAAGAACGGCGTGAAGGAGATCGCCGCGCTGGAGGGCATGGCGGTGACGTTCATGGCCAAGTACGACGATCGCGAGGGCAGCTCCTGCCACATCCACTTCTCCCTGGCCGACGAGCACGGTCCGCTGTTCGAGCGCGAGCGGGCGCTGTTCGAGTCCTTCCTCGCGGGCCAGCTCGCGGCGCTGCGCGAGCTCACGCTGCTGCTCGCGCCGAACGTCAACTCCTACAAGCGCTTCGCCGCTGCGACGTTCGCGCCGACGGCTGTGGCGTGGGGGCGCGACAACCGCACCTGCGCGCTGCGCGTCGTCGGCCATGGCGCGTCGCTGCGCTTCGAGAACCGAGCCGGCGGCGCCGACCTGAACCCGTACATGGCGCTCAGCGCGATCGTCGCGGCCGGCCTGCACGGCGTCGAGAACGAACTGAAGCTGGAGTCCGCCTTCGAGGGCAACGCTTACGAGGCGCCGGACAAGCAGCGCATCCCCTCATCTCTGCGCGACGCGCGCGAGCTGTTCGCCTCGAGCGCCGTCGCCCGCGCGGCGTTCGGCGACGACGTGGTCGACCACTACGTAAACGCCGCCGACGTCGAGCTCGATGCGTTCGCCGCGACGGTCACCGACTGGGAGCGCTACCGGGGGTTCGAGCGTTTGTGACTGAGGCCGTCCTGTCCGCCGAAACGGTCTTCGCACCCGTGCGATCGCAGACCGCCTTCGAGGAGACGGTCGAGCGGCTGGGCACGGCGATCAAGTTGGGACTGCTGCCGCCGGGCACGCGCCTTCCCGCCGAGCGTGAGCTTTGCGCGCGCCTGGGCATCGCGCGATCGACGCTGCGCCAAGCGCTCACCGCGCTGAGCCAGAGCGGGCACGTGCATGCCACGCGCGGACGCGGCGGAGGCACTTTCGTGTCGGACCCACTGCCGCCGGCCGACCCGCCGTCGCCGCAGATGCTCTCCCGCTGGCGCGACACGTGCGACCGCCGCCTGGCGGTCGAGCTGGGGGTGGCGCTGCTCGCCGCCGAGCGCGCACAGCCGGCGGACATCGCCGCGCTCGAGCAGACGGCGGCAGCGCTTGAGGACTCGCTGGAGGACTTCGCCGTCTACCGCCAGGCCGACATCAGACTTCACGTCGGGCTCGCAGAAGCGGCCGGATCGCCGAGCCTGGTGCGAGCGACGACCGAGGCGCAGGGCGCGATGACAGGCCTCGTCGCCTTGATCGCCCACCCGCCTCAGGTGCTCGCATCCTCCAACGCGCAGCATCGCCGCCTGCTGGCGGCGGTGCGCAGGGGCGACGCGCAGCGCGCGGTGCGCGCGATGGCCGAGCACCTGCAGGGAACCGAGCACGTGCTCGCCGGCCTGCTGCCGGACGGGTGACCGCTCCGGCGGCCGAGCGCGGTCGCCGGCCCCCGACCCGCTCGCCTGCAATTTGGGTGGTTGCTCTTGACTTCGATTCGTCAACGCGCGTATGGTCACGCGAAGGAACGACGGGCAAACCTTTTCTAGAGGGGGCGAGCGCATGAGCACAGCCGCACCGTTGGTCACCGACGAGCAGCGCCTTGCAGAGCTTGGCTACAAGCAGGAGCTCAGTCGCTCCTGGAGCGGGTTTCAGAACTTCGCGATCTCGTTCACGATCATCTCGATCCTGGCGGGCTGCTTCACGACCTACGGCCAGGCTTGGAACAACGGCGGACCGGTCGCGATCTCCTGGGGCTGGCCGCTGATCTCGATACCGATCCTGATCATCGGGTTCTGCATGTCCGAACTCGTCTCGGCCTACCCGACGGCCGGCGGCATCTACTGGTGGGCGTCCAAGCTCGGCGGCGCCGCATGGGGGTGGTTCACCGGCTGGTTCAACCTGATCGGCCTGATCGCCGTCACCGCATCCGTCGACTACGGCGCATCGCTGTTCCTGAACACGACGCTCGGCTTCTACAAGGTGGATTGGTTCAACGGTGCGTCCACGAATGCCACCACGTTCCTGCACGGCACGTTCTTCTTGTTTCTCGTCGTCCTCGCCATCCACGCGATCGTCAACATCGCGGGCAGCCACTTCGTCGCGCGGATCAACGGCGTGTCGGTGTGGTGGCACGTCGCGGGCGTGCTCGCGATCCTGCTCGTGCTGGTGTTCGTGCCCAGCCACCACCAGAGCCTGAAGTTCGTGTTCACGCAGCGCTTCAACAACTCCGGCTTCGGCTTTCACATGTACTGGTTCTACATCCTGCCGCTGGGCTTCCTGCTGACGCAGTACACGATCACCGGCTTCGATTCGTGTGCGCACATCTCCGAGGAGACGCACGGCGCATCGACCTCCGCCGCGAAGGGCGTCTGGCGCTCGATCTTTTACTCGGCCATATTCGGCTGGATCGTGCTGCTGGCGCTGACGTTCGCGGCGACGCACGTCAACGCGATCAACACCAAAGCGGCCGGCGGCGCGTACGTCTCGATCGCGATCCTGGAAACCGCGCTCGGCACCGGATGGGTGAAGCTCGTGCTGATCATCTCCACCGTCGGGCAGCTGTTCTGCGGCGCCGCCTGTCTGACCAGCGCGTCGCGCATGTGCTACGCGTTCAGCCGCGACGGCGCGATCCCGGGCTGGCGCATCTGGAGCCGCGTCAACAAGCGCCGCGTGCCGACGTACGCGGTGGTCTTCATGGCGGTGCTGGCGGGACTGATCACCGTGCCGGCTTACTTCCCGAGCAAAAAGGGCGAAGCGATCGAACCGGTCGCCTTCTACGCCGTCGTCTCGATCGCCGTGATCGGGCTGTATGTGGCGTATGTGATCCCGATCTTCCTGCGCTGGCGCATGGGCGACCAGTTCGAGGTGGGGCCGTGGAACAACGGCCGCAAGTACAAGTGGATGAACCCGTTCGCGACCTTCTGGGTCGGGTTGATCACGATCATCTTCATCCTGCCGCTGTCGCCCGGTGGCGTGCCGTGGCGCAAGGAGTTCGACTGGAGCCTGGTCAACTACGCGCCGATCGTCACCGGCGGCTTGACGCTAGCCGTCGGCATCTGGTGGCTGGTCAGCGCGAAACGCACGTTCACCGGACCTCGCCATACCGTCTCGGAGCTCGATGCCGAGCTCGGCGGCACGGCGCCGTCGCGAGCGCCCTAGCTTCGTGCGCGGCGCGAGGCGACCCCACGTGTGGTTTCGTGGCGGCTGCCTCGCCGGCGCCGGTGAGCCATGAGCGCCACCCTGTCCGTCATCGAGCCGGCCAGCGAGGAGGTCCTCGCGCAGCTGCCGCGCGCCGGAGCAGTCGAGGTCGACGAGGCCGTCGCGCGCGCGCGCGAGGCCTTCCCCGCATGGCGCGCGCTCGACCCTGGCGCGCGCGCCGTTCGCCTGCGCGAGCTGGCTGCTGCGCTTGAGGCTCACCTGGAGGAGCTCGCGGTGCTCGAGGCGCGCAACGCCGGCAAGCCGATCGGCGACGCGCGCGGCGAGATGGCGATGGTCGTGGACACCTTTCGCTACTACGCCGGCGCGCCCGAGCGCCTGCTCGGCGACACGATCCCGGTCGCCGGCGGCCAGGCCTGGACGGTGCGCGAGCCGCTCGGCGTCGTCGGCCTGATCACGCCGTGGAACCTCGCGCCGGCGCTGGCCGCCGGCAACACGGTCGTGCTCAAGCCGGCCGAGCTGACGCCCTTGACGGCGCTGCGCTTCGCCGAGATCGCGCTGGCGGCGGGCATCCCCGACGGCGTCGTCAACGTCGTCGTGGGTCCGGGCAGCGTTTGCGGAACGCGCTTGGTCGAGCATCCCGACGTCGCGAAGATCGCCTTCACGGGCTCCACCGAGGTCGGCCGCCAGATCGCCGCCGGCGCCGCGCAGACGATCAAGCGGGTGACGCTGGAGCTCGGCGGCAAGTCGGCCAACGTGATCTTCGCCGATGCCGACCTGCAGGCCGCCGCGGCGGCCGCGCCGATGGCGGTCTTCGGCAACGCGGGCCAGGACTGCTGCGCGCGCTCGCGCATCCTCGTGCAGGACTCGGCGCTGGAGCGCTTCATGGAGCTGCTCGGCGACGCCGTGCGCGGCATCGTCGTGGGCGACCCGCTGGACGAGGCGACGCAGATGGGACCGCTGATCTCCGCGCAGCAGCGCGCGGACGTCGGCTCCTTCCTCGACGACGGAGAGGCGCCCGTGGCGATCCGTGGCAGCGCGCCCGAGCGACCGGGGTTCTGGTTCGCGCCGACGGTGCTGGCGCCCGTGCGCCCGGATGCACGCGTCGCCCGCGAGGAGGTGTTCGGTCCGATCGCCGCGGTGACCCCGTTCGTCGACGAGGCGGAGGCCGCGCGCCTGGCCAACGACAGCATCTACGGGCTGTCGGGCTCGGTGTGGACGCGCGACGGCGCACGCGCTCTGCGCATGACGCGGGCGATCGAGACGGGCGTGATATCGGTCAACTCCAACACCTCTGTGCGTGTGACGACGCCGTTCGGCGGCTTCAAGCAGTCGGGCTACGGGCGCGAGCTCGGTCCCCACGCGCTCGACGCCTACACCGAGGTCAAGTCGATCTACTACGCGACGGGATGACGCGGTGAGACTGCAGGAGAAGGTGTGTGTGGTGACTGGCGCGTCGGGCGGCATCGGCGCGGCGACGGTCGCCACGTTTATGCGCGAGGGCGCGCGCGTCGTCGGCGCCGATCTCGCGCCTGGCGCGCCCGGCGACGTGTCGCTGCAGGTCGACGTCACCGACGAGGCGCAGGTGCGCCAGATGTACGTGGCCGCCGTCGCCGAGTACGGGCGAGTCGACGTGCTGTTCAACAACGCCGGCATCTCGCCCACGGACGACGGCTCGGTGCTGGACACCGACCTACAGGCGTGGGAGCGCGTGCAGCAGGCGAACCTGCGCAGCGTGTTCCTGTGCTGCAAGCACGGCATCCCGCACCTGTTGCAGGCGGGCGGCGGCTCGGTCATCAACACCGCCTCGTTCGTCGCCGTGGTGGGCTCGGCGACCTCGCAGATCTCCTATACGGCGTCGAAGGGCGGCGTGCTGGCGCTGTCGCGCGAGCTGGGCGTCGAGTTCGCGCGCCGCGGCGTGCGCGTGAACGCGCTGTGCCCGGGTCCGGTCGACACGCCGCTGCTGCAGGAGCTCTACGCCTCCGATCCGGCGCAGGCGCAGCGCCGCCTGGTGCACGTGCCGATCGGTCGCTTCGCGCGCGTGCAGGAGATCGCCAACGCGGCGCTGTTCCTCGCCTGCGACGAGTCCAGCTACGTCACCGCCTCGACCTTCCTCGTCGACGGCGGCCTCAGCGGCGCCTACACCACGCCGCTGTAGCGCGGGCGCGGGCGCGGGCTGCATTAGCCTCAGGGCATGCCGTCTGACCCGGACTCGCAGACCCTCGCGGTGCTCGCCGGCGGCGTGGATCTGCAGGCGGCGCGCGAGGCGATCGCCGCGGTCGCCGTGCGCACGCCGACGATCGCCTGCGAGGATCTCGCTGAGGCGGCGGGAGGGCCAGTCCTGCTGAAGGCGGAGTCGCTGCAGGGCACGGGCTCGTTCAAGCTGCGAGGGGCGCTGGCGAAGGTCGCCGCGCTGGGCGAGCGCGCGGCCGGCGGCCTGGTCGCCGCCAGCGCCGGGAACCACGCTCGCGCCGTCGCGCAGGCCGCTCGCATCGCGGGCGTCGGCTGCGAGGTCTTCATGCCACGCGACGCGGTCGTCTCGAAGGTCGCCGCCGTCGAGCGCCTGGGAGCGCGCGTTCGCCTCGGCGGGTCCGTCGAGGAGGCCTTGGAGCTGGCGGCCGCCGACGCCGCGCGGACGGGAGCCGCGCTGATCCATCCCTTCGACGACGCCGACGTGATCGCCGGCCAGGGCACGATCGGGCTCGAGCTGCTGCAGGATGTGGCGGACCTCGCGCGGGTGGTCGTGCCGATCGGCGGAGGCGGCCTGGCCAGCGGTATCGGCATCGCGCTGCACCGGTCGCGCCCGGAGGTGGAGCTGGTGGGCGTGCAGGCGAGCGCGTGCGCGCCGTTCGCCGCCGCGCTCGGCGACCCCGAGGCGACCGCAGAGGTCGAGGTCGCCGCCGCGGCGACGATCGCCGACGGCATCGCGCTCAAGCGGCCGGGCACGATCACGCTGCCGCTGCTGCGCATGCTGCTGAGCGACCTGCACACCGTGGGCGAGGAGGAGATCGCCGACGCGATGGTGTTCCTCGCCGAGCGTGCAAAGCTCGTCGCCGAGGGCGCCGGAGCCGTCGCGGTGGCTGCGATCGCCGGCGGCCGGCTCGCGCCGGTCGAAGGCACGACGGTGGCGATCGTCTCGGGCGGCAACGTCGACAACGGGCTGCTCGCGTCGATCCTGCGCCGCAGCGAAACGACCGAGGGGCGCCGCGTGCGGATGTTCACGCGCGTGCCCGATCGCCCCGGCGGGCTGGCGGAGCTGCTGAACCTCGTCGCCGGCGCGCGCGCGAACCTGCTCAGCCTGGAGCACGTGCGCGAGGCGGTCGCGCTGGGCGTGCGCGAGACGGGCGTCGAGCTGACGCTCCAAACGCGCGGCGCCGAGCACACCGAGCAGGTTCGCGCCGCGCTGCGCGACGCCGGCTATGACGTGAGCCTCGGCTGAGGCTCGGGCGCGCGCCCACGGGCATAGGCCAATAGGCTTGCCGGCGTGAACACGTCCTCGCGCACGATCCACCACCTCGCATGCGGCACGATGTGCCCTCATGGGGGGCGCTTGGTCACAGGCGAAGGCAGCCTGCTCGGGGGCGCTCGCATCGTCTGTCACTGCCTGCTCGTCGAGGGCGCCGAAGGCCTCGTGCTGATCGACACCGGCTTCGGGCTCGACGACATGCGCAACACGCGCCAGCTCGGAGCGATCTTCTCGACGCTGTTTCGCCCGCAGGCGCGCGAGGCGGAGACGGCGATCGAACAGGTGCGCGCGCTGGGCTTCGCGCCCGAGGACGTGCGCCACATCATCGCCACGCATCTCGACGTCGACCATGCCGGAGGGCTGCCCGACTTCCCGGCGGCGGACGTGCACGTGTTCGCACCGGAGTTGAAGGCAGCCTTGAACCCGAGCTGGCGCGAACGCGAGCGCTACGTCGCCGCCCACTGGGCACACGGCCCCAAGTGGGTCGAGCACGAGGTGCAAGGCGACGAGTGGCTTGGCTTTGAGAGCGTGCGCATCCTGCCCGGCAGCGACGCAGAGATCGCGCTCGTCCCGCTGGTGGGACACACACGCGGTCACACCGGCGTCGCGGTCAAACAGGATGGTCGCTGGCTGCTGCACTGCGGCGACGCCTACTTCCACCGCGGCGAGATGGAGTCGCCCCCCCACTGCCCGCCGGTGCTGAAGGGATTTCAGGCGATCAACTCGGTCGACAACGGCCCGCGCCGCCACAACCAGGAGCGCCTGCGCGAGCTCGCGCAGCGTCACGCCGGCGAGGTCGAGCTGATCAACGCGCACGACCCGGTGACGTTCGCGCGCTTCGCTACGCTCGACGCGCCCGCCGTCGCCTAGGCCGTGCGTCGCGGCTCACGCGCCGTCACGCCGGGGCGCTAGGCGTACATA
>Ga0193750_1000266_pt1 | contig 14739 bp, 17 predicted proteins | sample L1c1metaG_FD_160569 | JGI IMG/M metagenome (GOLD analysis project Ga0193750, IMG submission 160569) | Soil microbial communities from a riparian zone of the East river system, Colorado, United States - L1c1 | ecosystem: Environmental > Terrestrial > Soil > Riparian zone | place: USA: East River...
CACAATTTGTACGACAGTTATTGGCCGGCACCCCTCAGCTTTCAGCCAGACAGGGGCAACGGTAAACATCGAGAGCGACTCGTTCGACGATTCAACTGACAGCTGAAAGCTGACAGCGCTTATGGATATCGCAGACTGGCGCAAGAAAATTGACGAACTTGACCGCCGCCTGGTGGAGTTGCTGAATCAGCGGGCGCAGGCTGCCCATGAAATTGGCAAACTCAAGCGCGAGGTTGGCATGCCGATCTATGAGCCCGATCGCGAGCAGGCGGTCTTTGGCAATGTGCGCAAACTGAATCAGGGACCGCTGCCCGATCGTGACCTGCTGCGCATTTACGAACGCATCATGGATGTAATGCGCCAGATCCAGAAAGAGGAAATTGCACCTCAATCGGCGGAAGAGCTTGGCGCGACCGAATTGGATTCAGAGGTAAACGATTGAGACCGGCAGCTAAAGGCGGGAGGGTGCCCCGTTCAAGCTCCGCTTGGGCGGGGGGTTTCTTATGATTGTTGCAATGCAAGACACCGCGACCGAAGAGCAGATCCAGCATGTCATTGAGCATCTGGTGCGAATGGGATTCTCCGTTCACCGCACCACCGGCGAGCGGCAGACGGTGCTGGCGGCAGTGGGCGCGCGCATCGATTTCGATATCCGAAATCTCGAAGTGCTCAACGGCGTACAGCAGGTCCACCGCATCAGCGAACCTTACAAGCTCGCGGGACGCGGCTTTCGTCCCGACGGGACTGTCATCGAATTCTCCAACGGCCTGAAGATCGGCGCCGACGAAGTGGTCGTCATGGCCGGCCCATGTTCCGTTGAATCGCGGGAGCAACTTTTTACCGTTGCTGAGTTGATTTCGAAAGCCGGAGCACGCGTGTTGCGTGGCGGCGCCTTTAAACCGCGCAGTTCGCCATATTCTTTCCAGGGTATGGGCGAGCAAGGACTGAAATTGCTGCGCGAGGCGGGCGATCGTTTCCACATGCTGGTGATCAGCGAGGTCATGGAGATTTCGCAAATCCCCCTCATGCTGCCTTACGTGGATATCCTGCAGGTGGGCGCGCGTAATATGCAGAATTTTAATTTGCTGCGCGAACTGGGCAAGATTAAGAAGCCGGTGCTGCTCAAACGCGGCATCGCCGCCACTCTCGAAGAGTTGCTGCTGTCCGCGGAATACATTATGGCCGGGGGCAATTACGATGTAATTCTGTGCGAGCGCGGCATTCGCACTTTTGAAACCTATACTCGCAACACGCTGGATATTTCCGCTATCCCGATCATCAAGAAGCTGTCGCATCTGCCCATGACTTCCGATCCCTCGCATGGGACGGGACGCCGCGACAAAGTCGCCCCCATGGCTCGAGCATCGGTGGCCGCGGGTGCGGACGCCCTCCTGATTGAAGTGCATCATGATCCGGACAAGGCTCTTTCTGATGGCGCTCAATCTCTCTTTCCGGAACAGTTCCGCACTTTGATGGATGAGCTGCGTATGATCGCTCCCGCGGTGCACCGGAAGATTGCATAAGCCGAAACCTGAGAGCGTGATTTTTCCTGGCGCGATAAAGCATGTTTGCAGCACGAGAACCTCATGGCTATTCGCCAAATCACAATCATTGGAACCGGGTTGATCGGCGGCTCCTTCGGATTGGCCTTAAAGAAACATCGCTTTCGCGGCCGCATCGTGGGCTGCGACCGCGAGCCGGTCCTGAAACGTGCGCAAAAGCTCGGCGTCATCGATGAGGGCGAAAGCAATCCGCTGAAGGCCGTTGGTGGCAGTCAGGTTATCCTGCTGGCGACTCCTGTCGGCGCGATTATTGAGTTGATCGAACGTTTGAGCCCAACGCTCTCGCCCCAAACGTTGCTTACCGACGTTGGCAGCACCAAAGCGGAAGTGTTATCACGCGCCAAAAAGATTTTCGGCACTAGCACTCGAACTCGCTTTCTCGCGGGACATCCCATGGCCGGGAAAGAGCATTCCGGCGTGGAGTTTGCCGACCCAGATTTATTTCGGGGCGCGGCCTGGTTGGTGACTCCCTTACCGGGACAGAATGTACAGGAGGGTCTAAGCGGAGAATTTCTCAAGTGGGTCAAAAAAATCGGCGCGCGGATTGCGACCATCGATGCCGACGAGCACGATCAGCTCTGTGCCTGGATCAGCCACTTGCCGCAGCTGATCTCGACTGCACTCGCCGCGCTTCTCGTGGATGAATACGGCAACAAACCCATGCTCGATGTGGGAGGCCGCGCACTACAGGAAATGACGCGTATTTCGGGAAGTCCCTACAGTATGTGGCGCGACATCGCTATCACTAACAAGAAAAATATTCGGCAAACCCTACTCAAACTTGAGCAGCGTCTGGCCCATCTGCGCGAGAATCTGGATACCCGGGAATTGGCCACGGAGTTCGACCGTGCCCACCGCTTGCGGGATGTCTCGCAGAGTGGAAAGAAGAAATAGTGTCGCGACTGATCTTAAGCTTTTAGGGTTTTCAATCAACAATCAAAAATCACAAATCAACAATTTCATTTAGAATCCTTCGCTTATGCACAAGGTAGTCGCCAGCGCTGACGAGGCTATCCGCGATATCTCCGACGGCGCCACAATTATGGTGGGCGGCTTCGGCTTATGCGGCATCCCGGAGAACCTGATCCGCGCCCTGGTCCGCAAAGGCGTCAAAAATCTCACCACCATCAGCAATAATGTCGGCGTGGACGGCTTCGGCATGGGCTTGCTGCTGGCGGCGGGACAGATCCGCAAACACATCGGCACATATGTCGGCGAGAACAAACTGTTGGAACAAATGGTGCTGAAAAATGAGATAGAACTCGATCTCGTCCCCCAGGGAACTTTCTCCGAGCGGATTCGTGCCGGTGGCGCCGGCATTCCCGCGTTCTTTACCCCCACCGGAGTTGGCACCCTCGTTGCGGAAAAGAAAGAAACGCGCGAATTCGATGGCCGTCCGTATCTGATGGAACGCGCTCTGAAAGCAGACTTCGCCTTAGTCAAAGCCTGGAAAGGCGACAAGTGGGGCAACCTCGTCTATCGCAAAACAGCACGCAATTTCAATCCCATGATGGCCACCGCCGCCACGGTGACGATTGCAGAAGTTGAGCATCTGGTAGAAGTAGGTGAACTGGAGCCTGACTTGATTCATACTCCCAGCGTGTTCGTGAGCCGAATTTTCCAGGGAGAGTTGTTCGAGAAACGAATCGAAAGAAGAACGGTAAAGAAAGTGGCTAGTGGTCAGTGGCCAGTGGTCAGGAAAAACCGTTGGCAAAGGGGAATCGTGTCAGGGCACGCCTTCAGGCGTGCCGCCAGATATCTGCTTCCTCGCGCCTTTAGGCGCTGGGTGTGACTCAGCGCCTGAAGCCGCATCAGGTATTGTTGCGTTACGGCATCGCTGAAGCGATGCCCTGATACGAATCCAAGAACTCAATTTACGAACCACTGGCTACTGACCACTGGCTACTGACCACTGGCCACCGACCACTGCTTTTATGTCCACTCCAAAAATCTCGAAAGACATTGAAAAGCGCGAGCGCATCGTAAAGCGCATTGCGCGAGAATTGCGCGATGGCTTCTACGTCAACCTCGGTATCGGGATGCCTACGCTCGTGGCCAATCATGTACCGCCGAATATGGATGTGATTCTGCAAAGCGAGAATGGCATGCTGGGCATCGGACCTTATCCTTTCGAAGGTCAGGAAGATGCGGACCTCATCAATGCCGGCAAAGAAACTGTGAGCGAGATGGCGGGCACAGCTTATTTCTCCAGCGCGGATTCGTTCGCCATGATTCGCGGCGGCCACGTTGATCTGAGCGTCCTCGGCGCCATGGAAGTGGACGAGCAAGGCAACCTCGCGAATTGGATGATTCCCGGCAAGACCGTCAAAGGTATGGGCGGCGCGATGGATCTGGTGGCCGGCGCGCGACGTGTGATCATCGCCATGGAACATACGACGAAAGATTCTCAGCCCAAAATTCTGAAACGATGCACGCTGCCGCTGACGGGCGTGAAAGTCGTGGACACCATCGTCACGGAAATGGCCTTCATCCGAGTGACGCCCGCTGGTCTTGTACTGGAAGAAATCGCGCCCGACGTGACCGCGGACGAGGTGCAACGCGCCACCGAGCCAAAGTTGATCGTCAGCCCCAATCTAAAAACCATGGAGATTTGAAGTATTTCCTTCGTGTAACTTCGTGTCCTTGGTGGTTAAAGATTTTTTTCTACTGACCGCCGCCCATACTCTTCATCCGCGCCGCCTCGAACTCGTCACCCTTCTCCCAGCCAATGGTACCCGGCATGGTGGCGGCCTGCCATCCCAAGGCAAAACCGAAACGTGCCATCGCTGCGTCCCCGGTGAAATCCATCTCCGGATGATATTCATCACTGGGCTGATGATAGTGTTTGGCGGTGAACTCGTCCGCCTGCTGCATTCCCCAAGCGGCGTCGTGGCCTTTGTATTTCATGCCTTCATTCACCGAGAACGCGGGAATTCCCACGCGCGCCAGGCTGAAGTGATCTGAGCGGTAGTAATGTCCTGCCTCGGGACGCGCATCCGGACGGATGTTTAACCGAAACTCTTTAGCCAGTGCCTGCACTGTGGGATAGAACGTAGTGCGCTCCGAGCCTGACACTTCAACTTCTTCGGGAGCACCAAGCGGCGGAATATCGTCATAATTAAGATCCAACATTATCTTGCTGGCGGGCACGGGGGGATGTTTTCCCAAATACTCCGACCCAAGCAATCCTTGTTCTTCCGCTGTGACCGAGGCAAACAGGATGGACCGTCGTGGTCTCTGCGCTGCCAGGCTGAAAACATGAGCCAACTCCAGAAGAATGCCGCAGCCGGTCGCGTTGTCGTTGGCTCCGTTGTAAATATTGTCCCCCGGCATCTCGGGACGTATGCCCAGGTGATCATAGTGAGCGGTGTACAGAACGGCTTCATCCTTCAATTTGTTATCGAGCCCGGGTAATCGGCCGAGCACGTTATTCGATTCAAACGGACGAATCTTGCTCACCATCCGCGCCTTCAACTTCACCGGCAGTGTCGCCGGATGGAAATCGCGTGATTGCGCATCAGACATCATCTTGTCCAGATCCATCCCCGAGTTTGCCGCCAACTGTTTCGCGACATCGAGTTGTATCCATGACGCAACTTTCAGCTTGGGGGTACCATCAAGTTTTAGAAATGATTTCTCGCCAGAGTTGGAATTGCGTACCACCTCCCATGGATAACTCGCCATATCGGTTCGATGAATCAAAATCGCGCCAACCGCGCCTTTGCGCGCTGCTTGTTCATATTTGTAGGTCCAGCGCCCATAATAAGTCAGCGCCTTACCCTTGAAGAATTTTGTGTCGTCCGAAGGCGGCTCATTGACCAGCATCAGCAGAACTTTGCCTTTGACGTCTGTACCTTTGTAATCATCCCAGTTGTATTCTGGAGCCTCGATTCCATAACCGACATACACAATTTCTGCGTTGACATCGGATTGCGCCTGCTGAGTTTGATCGTAGGCCACGTATTGGTCGAGAGGCTTCAGATCGTTGGCCCCACCCTTCGCGGGAACCAATGCAAACGTGGTCGCGGGCTGCGGCGTAATGCCGACCATCGGAACCTTTTGCATGTAGGTGCCATTGTCACCCACCGGCTTCAGACCATATAGCGCGAATTGCGTGGCGATGTACTCAGCGGCAATATCCCCGCCGCGCTGGCCGGTGCCGCGGCCTTCGAGTAAGTCATCGGACAGAAAACGTACGTGAGCTCGAATCCGGTCTGGATCTACTTTTTGAAAGGCGGCAATTGCCGCCGGGGAAAGATGCGCCAAAGCAGTCGCTGATTGCATCGACTGGCGGGGGCGCTGCGCCGTCCCCACGCCGGAAAGGAAAAGAGTTACTACAACCAGGCAAACCCGATCTCGCATGCGCGATGCTCCTGGGAAAATAAAAATGATGATGGAGAACTGTCTATTGTACGGGAAGAAGGTAAAGAAAAGTCAGAAGTAAGAAGTCAGAATACAGAAGTAAACCTTGCGACCCGAGGTTTTTACTTCTGCATTCTGGCTTCTGATTTCTGATTTAGTTTTGGTTTCCCGCGACCGCGGGCTAGTTTCTTGCCCCTCAACCCGCGCGGAAATCGGCCACGTTCTCGCCGGGTTGGAAGATTGATCTGGCGCGATTTCCGGTAGTCTCCGCCGCTTTGCGGCTCATGTCTTCAATTTCCTGGCGATCCCATCCCACACTGGAGATTTCAATCTCACCATCCTGCGCGATCCAGAAAATCGACGGCACATTAGTCAACCCGTACGCATTGGAGGCCGGAAACGTGTGAGTATCATCCAGCAACACTGGGAAGGTCACGCCGTATTCCTTGATGAAGGATGCGGTATCTTTCTTTTCATTCTGCGAGACGCCCACGATCGTCACATTCTTATTGCCATGCGCTTTATAAATCCGCTCCAGAAATGGCAACGCATATTGACACGTCGGACAAGAGACTTTGAAAAATGCTGCGATCACCGGTCCGCGGGCAAGCGCGTCGCGCAGAGAGAATTTCTTTCCGTCCATGGTTGGGAGGGTGAAGTCTGGGGCCAATGTTCCCGCTTTCAGGGTTGCCATCCTAGGTCCTCCGAAGATATTGCGCAGCCATTTCATGGGCCTTTCGACCCTCCTTATTAGATGACATTGGCTGCGCGCAGGATTTTGCGGGCCAGTCCCGTTAAGGCCAACTTCGCGACCCGTCGCTGGGAAATCCAGCTACCAGATATTCCTTGCGGCGTTGGACAACGGATTACGCGAACTAAATAATCGGTGACCGTAATCGAGTGCCGCAAGGTAAGCCAAGCCTCCGCCGTTCCGTTCTGTCCAGCAATCTGGGGCAGTTCCCACATACCCGGCATGAGCGATGCATGCCTCGGCCTTTCAACCAGAAACACCGTACCGTCGTGGCAATCGAGAGCAAAATGAACTTCCTTTTTTTGACGAGTGCTCTTCGCTGTTCTTTTCAGCTCGCCACGAGTGGCGCACATTCCGTGAACCGGACAAGCCAGGCACATCGGTTCTCGCGGTAGGCAGACTGTCGCGCCCAGTTCCATCATGGCCTGGTTGAAATCGCCCGGCCTGCCTGGGCTCAACAGTTCTTGCGCAGTCTGCCACAGCTCCTTTTTTGGAAGACGCTCTCCACCCAGGCGCGCAATCACTCGTTCCACATTTCCATCGACGACTGCAATTGGTTCGTCGAAAGCGATGCTGGCGATTGCCGCCGCTGTGTAGCGACCGATTCCGGGGAGTGCGCGCAGCTCGTCCGCACTCTGGGGAAATTTTCCGCCGTACTTCTTGACGATTTCTTTGGCCGCCGCGTGCAACATGCGAGCACGCCGGTAATAGCCCAGACCGCTCCACGCGGCCAGCACCGAGGATTCTCGAGCCGACGCCAGTTTCTTAATGGTAGGAAAGCGGAGCAGGAATTTGCCATAGTGTTGGGTTACTGCAGCCACACGAGTCTGCTGCAACATGATTTCCGAAAGCCAGACGCGATAGGGATCGCGATTTTCTCTCCACGGCAAATCACGCCGGCTGCGCTCGTACCAGTCGAGAAGCTGGCTCCGAAATACGGAATGCACTTGCGCTGAATCCATGATTCGGTTCGAGCATTGTACGTTCACCTGATTAGCGTCTCAATATATTCCGCAGCAAGATGTTCCACAGGTGGGATGTGCCTGTATATCCACTTACGTAGCATCCAAAGCTGCAACCTCATCCAGCACCACTGCATCGAACTGCAAAATAGCCCACGCAACACAGGTGAGGATTTCGTGAAGTCAAACAGCTGGTATGCACTCTGTTTACCTTTTCTTCTCTCTCTTTTAATCGGCTGTTCGGGCGTCAGCAATGGAGGCACCACCACCAGCGGTGGAGGCGGCGGTGGCGGTGGAGCTGTTGGCCAGCCCGTCATCGTTGACGTTTCTGGTGGACAAACTACCTCCGGCGTCGACATTGCCGTGGCTTCTCCGGCATCCAGCCCGACTCCGAACGCGGAGAATCTCGGAACCGGCAATTCCGCGTCGAATACTGGCGCCACCATTTCTCAAGGCACTACCGCGACCGTACTTTTGTTCGGCCCCGGCCTGAATGGCAACATGCAGGTCACGATCAGCGGCCCGGGTGATATCGCTATTTCGAACATTCAGTCCATCACTTCTACGGACAACACTCCTGGCATCTCGTTCACCGCTGCGGTTGCACTAAACGCTGCTCTGGGCGCTCGCACAGTCCTGCTGCGTGATTCGAAAGATGACATCACCAGCTTCACTGGCGGACTGGAGGTGCAATGAAAACTGCCCGCGCGGCTACGTTCCTCTTTCTCACCGCATTGCTTTCAGCAACCACCATCGTTCCAGTCAGCGTGGAACGCTTGACCCAGGAATCCAGTCACATTGTGGAGGGCCAGGCATCGCAATCCTGGTCGCAATGGAACCCGCAACATTCTTTGATCTTTACTTACACACGATTTGAGGTAGCGCGCACTTTGAAGGGACAGGCCCCGGCGACGATCGTGGTGAAGCAGCCCGGAGGCTCGTCTGAGGGATACACCCAGAAAGTAGCTGGCGTCCGCCACTGGAGAACTGGCGATCAAGCTGTGCTCTTCCTGCGGCCCAGTCAAGAAATGGACGGAACTCTTGAGGTGACCGGCCTGATGCAAGGCAACTTCCTGGTTCACAAGTCCGACACGGGTGAAACCATGGTGAGCAATGGCGTGCCTGACGTTTCCGCATATCAGGCTTCGTCAAATGCGGTCACGCAATATCGTGGAAGCGGCATGTGGCTGGATGAGCTTGAGTCCCGCATCCAGAAGGCGATACAGCCATGACGCGAACTCGATCTTCTTTCTTCCTGATGCTACTGCTCCCAGTGTTGGCGCTTGCTGGATCTTTATTGCTTGCAGTGCCGGCTTTCTCATTTCTTCCGCAGCTTACCTCTTCCCAGCCCGACCACTGGAGCCTGACTGCGTTCGCCGTACAGTGGAATCTGAATCCCAACATAAGCGGCGCAAAGATTTCCGGTAGTCAAAGTGTGGCACAAGTGATGCAAGCCTCGTTCGATACATGGGCCACCGCGCCGAATACTGCTCTCTCCATCGCACGCGGGCCCGACTCGTCCGTCAGCCAGGAGAAAAATTCACCTTCCAATATCAACCTGATCTGTTTTGTTTGCAGTGATGCTCCCTTCGGTGGAACCGAAACATTGGCGGTGACGGTCACAACCACGGCGGACGCTGCAGGCGCGTCGGATGGACATGGCGGCACCACTCAATTCGCGGGACAGATTATCAAGGGCGACATTTCCTTCAATCCCAGCACGCAATTCGATACCGGCGGCGGCACCGGACAGGATATGCAAACGGTGGCGACCCATGAGATCGGACATTTCTTTGGTCTGGATCACTCGGCGGTGGTGCGGGCAGTCATGTTTCCCTTCGCGCCGGCCGTGCTCACAACGCTCAGCTATGACGATGTGGCTGGCATCTCTTCGCTTTATCCTCAGGGCACGCCCGATGTAGTGACCGGCAGCATTTCCGGTAAGGTCACATTGAATGGGTCTTCGGTCTTTGGCGCACATGTGTTCGCCAATTCAACTACGTCCGCGCTGGCGTTCAGTAATATCCGCAAGACTCCCATTGGCACGCTTACTCTTCCCGACGGCACTTACACCATCAGCGGCATACCTCCGGATTCTTATCTTGTAGTGGCTGAACCACTCGATCTGCCGGTTTCGGATTCCGACGTGAGTTGGGCGTCTGAGTTCAACCAAGCGAAGGTGCAGACCAATTTCACTACCCGATGGCACTAGAAAGTACGAAGTACGAGGTACGAAATACGAAGTAAAGACTCGTGCCTTCTGACTTCTTACTTCAGACTTCCGATTTCTGAGTCGGCAATCTTCATCCATCCGGACTTTTGTTGTTGCCAGACTGCCATCCTGCGAATTGGTGCAACGGGAAGAGGCTGCGCGGCTCGCGTGCCGCGAAGGGTGATGCTATAAGTCACCACGATGGTGTCGCGGTGTAGTTCGGTTTCTATTTCACCCATCGAAAAATCCTGGATCTGAAATTCTTTAATCCGTTCCAATGCCGGCCCGCGATCTAAACGGCCTTCCCCCGAAATCAAAATGTAATTACCCGCGATGTGACGTTCCAGTTCGTTCCAGTTCTTGTTCTTCACTTCATTCCAGAAACTACGCTCCAAGCCCTCGCCGCCGGTGGCATCGGCCCATTTGTTGACCGCATGTTCGCGCCACATGGTGCAACCTTGCAACAGCATCGCGACGCAAACCAGCATGAATATACGATTTCGCATGGCGCGATTTTATCAGGGACAGCAAATCAGCACTCAGCCCGAGCCCAAACATCCGGTCTGAGAACTGAGAACTGAAATCTTAGAACTGAACTCCTGAAACCCGCAATTTTGAAATCTGAGTCTCGAAGCTGAGATTCTCCTCCCTTAGCGGACTCCGTCCCCTCGCTCCGGGTTCGAGCTGAGTGCTGAATGCTGAGTGCTGAATGCTTAAATCAATAGTGCCCTCCCGGATGCCCCGGGGTTGACCCTTCGCTCCGGGAACGAAATAATGGCCGAGCCTGGCACCGCAATTATCCGTGGCCGTTATTACGCCCCGAGATTCGAGGAATTGTCATGAACGACTTCAACCGCAAGGTGGAAGAAGCCTCTGCACGCATGAACAAGTCGGTGGCCCAGGCAACCGAACGCCTGGAGAAAGAAACCGCGGAACTAATCACTTATCTCAACGACGAAGTTGTGCCGGCCGTGCGCCAGCACTCCACCAAAGCGCTGCGCGTGGCGGCAGAGAAGCTTGCCCGCCTGGCCGATTTTCTGGAAACCAACCAGGCTCCTCCCAAGTGAGGCTTTCATTTCTATCGGATTCGACGAGCCGCGTTGTTCAGTCGGTTGGGTCCCTGCTGGCGCTCGTAGTCATCTTTTGCGTTTTGCCATTGCTTCTCACGGGCTGCGGAGAGAAAAAACAGGCGCGCGTGAATGTGCCTCCACCGCCATCGATTGAACCGCAGGTGCCAGAAGCGCGTGGCAGCAATGACACGCGCAGCACTGACACTCGAAGTAACGACGCGAGCAATCCCGCGCCATCTGAGCCTGCGTCCGAAAGCGCGAAGCCTACGGACGACGAAGGTACAGACCAGCAAAGCATAACCGCAGACGAAGTAATGCCGGCGCTTCCGCCTGGCACTAAACCGATTCTGGTGGAGACTGGCCTGGCCAGCTGGTACGGAGCGCCTTATCACAATCGACGTGGCTCAAACGGCGAGATCTACAACATGAACGCCATGACCGCCGCTCACCGCACGCTTCCCCTGGGATCCATCATCCGCGTGACCAATGTGAAAACCGGGCACTCAGCCACGGTCCGCGTCACCGACCGTGGACCGTTCATCAAGGGACGCATCCTCGATCTTTCCCTTGCTGCGGCCAAGAAGGTAGACGTTTGGCAGCCGGGTACTGCCACTGTGCGAGTGGAAGTTTTGCAGGCGGCGAGATCACTCGATCAAGGCGGACGCTGGGCGGTCCAGATCGGCGCCTTCCACGAAGAAGGCAGCGCCAATGAATTAGTCAGCCAGCTTTCGCGCCGCTATCACAGTGCCAAGGTGCTGAGTTTCAGCAGTCCGGTTGGCGACTGGTGGATAAGCGTCCGGGTGAAGAACGACGATCGCAAACGCGCCGAAGAAGTCGCTCACGACTCGCAAACACCGCAGGGTTCAATTTTCCTGGTCCGCCTGGATTGAACGTCGTCGGTTCGCAGTCCTCAGGAACGGCGAACTACTACAGTGACTATCGTGTTTTGACTATCCGCCCGCTAGTAGCGATCATCACACCATTAAGAGGTGTAACTGATGATTGACAACCGCCGACTGGCGACCGCTGTTCTGCTGTTTTGTTTACTGTCCGGGCCCGCAGCTTACGCCCAGTCCTCGTCGATGGGTCTGAACGCTCCTCAACTGTATGAAAAGGGCATGAACAGCTTGCTTAGGGTTGGCGTTTATCGCAGCGATATCAACGCGCTGGATTACATCCGCCGCTCCGCTGAGCTAGGCTATGCCCCAGCTCAGGTATTGCTAGGATACTTCTACGATACGGGAAACCGTCTGTCGCAAAATTCGGGGGAAGCTGCGGACTGGTACAAAAAAGCTGCGAAGCAGGATGATCACCTCGCCGCCTGGCTGCTGGGACGTCTCTACTATATGGGCTTTGGAATTCCACGCGATCTCAGCGCGGCGGAATCATGGCTTCAGAAAGCGGCTGACCAGGGCGATCCATTCGGCCAGTACCTGCTGGGCATGAGCAGGCTCGAACGCAATGACTATGCCCCAGCTGCGGAGTGGTTCCTCAAGGCCGCCATGCAGGGCCTGCCTCAGGCTCAACAACAACTGGGCGAGCTTTTGCTGGAAGGCAAGGGCGTAAATGGGGACAAATTTGAAGCCTACGTCTGGCTGCTGGTGAGTTTCGAAGCCGGCAAGCAGGGCGTCGCCGATGAGTTGCAAGCTCTGGAAGCGCAGTTAGGCGCCAACAAGGTGGAAGAAGCGAAAACCAAGGCTCGTGAGTTGCAGGAAAAAGTAAGCCGTGCCGTAGTTGCTCACGGGTGCGTCTGGCCTGGCTATGAAAACACAGTGCCGCTCCCGCCGCCGCCGGATGTACAGAGATTTTGCCGATAGATGGTTTCGGGTGTCGGGTTTCTAGTTTCTAGTTTCTGGTTCCCGGTGAAATCACTTCGTGAAACCAGAAATCAGAAACTAGAAACCGGGTATATTGGTTCCTCGCTTCACAGGCCGCACTGTCACTCGATACTTGGACGTACCATGACCGACTGTCTTTTCTGCCGTATTCTTCGCAACGAGATTCCCGCCAAGAAAATCTATGAGGATGAACATACCTTTGCCTTTGAAGACATCAATCCTCAAGCGCCGACCCATGTTCTGATCATTCCCAAGCGGCATGTCCGGGGATTAAAAGAAGCTACGGCCGAGGACGCCGAACTGATCGGCCGGTGTCAGCTGGCTGCCGCCGAGATAGCACGGCAGCGTGGTATTGAGGATGGTTATCGTACGGTGCTCAACGTGGGACCTCAGGCAGGGCAATCTGTTTTTCATCTGCATGTGCACCTGCTGGGCGGACGCAGTTTGCATTGGCCACCTGGCTAGGCTGACCGAGACGATTTTTCAATAACTTACAGATATCTACCGCGACTTCGATATTCAGCTTGGCAAATGCATCCAGGCATTCGCCTAGAATGCCATTTGCTGCCGTTCCACGGCCCTCAGGGCGATGAGAGGGCCAGACGTGAAGAACCCCCCCCCGCGAACCATCATTCCGAACTGCGAATGGACCCTCCGCGACGCAGACTGCAGCGTCGCAGGTATTATCTTTTAGCTATTTTTATGAGATGTACGTACGTAGAGTGAGCCGAGCGAGTCCCTGCTTGAAGACTCCTGACATCGCAAGCGGGCCGGCCATTGTGAAGACGTTGGGAATAAATCCGAACACGCTCAAATCGGTGCAGGAGTGTCCAGGCGGGGAGAACTGCGCGAAGGGTGCGCGCAAAATCTTCTCGTCACAAAGAACAAACCGCTTGTGGATCTTGCAACGGCTATCGCATTCGACTTCGCTAAGAGGAACTTGTGCCCCCACAAAAAGAACATTATTGTGAGCAGCGGTTTGAGTTGTTCTGTGTATTCTTGTCACTGAAGATATCGCTATGGACAATCAGCCCAAGCAAATTGACACAGTGGAAGGGTGGGTGAGTTTCGCGAGCTCATTAGTTTTTGAAATCAACAATCCTCTTAGTGCTGTTCGCGGGTTCGCCGAACTTGCACAGGCGGGACTCGATCCCGAGCACCCTGTTGCGGGACACGTCAAGCAAATTGTCCTATTGAGCGAGCGTATCTCGCGCACCATGCAAGCGCTGGGTGCGCAAGTGCGTGTTGCCAACGAAAAAAGCCCGCCGCCCTGAAGATGCCGGCTACTTCGCTGCCCACGGCATCGCATTGAGAAGCACTGCGATGGCTGAGTTATGAATGAGACTAGTGTGGGATTGTCACAGCCGCAGTCCGAGGAATCGCGCCAAGTTTGGAACGGAATCAAAAATAAGCGCCGGACTCCGTTGACTTTTCTCGGTCAACGACGCCTGGCGCTTGATTTATAGCGTCACTGTCTCAGTGTTTAGCGAAGCGGCTGCAGGCCGAGGATTTGCGATACAACGTTGCCCAGCATGCTATATGAGCCGTTCGAATTGCTGCCATATTGATAGCGGCTGTTGTAGCCATCGTCGTAGCCACGCTGGAAGCCCTGCCGAAAATAATAGTTGTAGTCGCCCTGGGCGACGTAGTGGCCGGAGTAGCCGTAGTTCGCGTCCTGATAAGCATAGGAGGTCCGGTAATTACCAGCCCAGCGATCCTGCCGGTCTGCCTGTCCGGCTTGAAAGCCTTGCTGATACCCGTTGTTCACTGCTTGGCGGAGCAAGTCGGCGCCGTATTGATTGGTCTGGTAATAGGTTCCGTTACGCCGATAACGATAATTCGGAGCCATGTAGTAGCCCGCATCGTCGTTGTAATCGTGATTACGGTCGTTCCGCAAAGATGCTTGCTGTTGCCGCAGGTGTTCTAAATACTGCTCCTGATAACGATATTGCGCGTTACGGTTTTGTTGTCGTAGTTGTGCA
>Ga0193750_1000268_pt1 | contig 14686 bp, 10 predicted proteins | sample L1c1metaG_FD_160569 | JGI IMG/M metagenome (GOLD analysis project Ga0193750, IMG submission 160569) | Soil microbial communities from a riparian zone of the East river system, Colorado, United States - L1c1 | ecosystem: Environmental > Terrestrial > Soil > Riparian zone | place: USA: East River...
GGTGCACCTCGCATTCTATCGGGATGGGGATTTTTTTGGTGAGCTCTCGATTTTGAACGGCTCGGCCCGTGCGGCTTCGGTCGAAGCATATTCGGATTGCGATCTCCTCGCGCTCGATCCGAATGCCGTGCGCAGTCTGAAACAGAGCTATCCCGAATTCGGTAAGTTGCTGGAAGAACGGCTGGCACAATACAAAGCGAAAACCGAAACGCGCATTCCCCTGGATTTCACCGAGGAATTGGTTCCGGCAGAAACGCTGGCGCACAACAAAGTTGCGCTCGATGGGAAATTCGCGGTCAAGGAAAAGGAGGACGCAGAGGCGCCCTTCGCCGACGACGAAGGACATTTCCGGAAAAAGAAGCGACGCATCCGGAAATTCGAGCACATAACGCAGATCGATGAAATGGACTGCGGCGCGGCCAGTCTGGGCATGATTTGCCGCCACTTCGGGCGCAAGGTTAGTCTTGCGCGTATCCGACAGCTTTGTCACACCGCCACGGATGGCACCAGTTTAAAAGCGCTTTGTCGCGCGGCGATCGAGCTCGGTCTGGCGGCTCGAGCGCTGAAGGTTTCACTTCGCAATCTACCGGTGATGCCTTTGCCCGCGATTGTGCACTGGGAAGGCAATCACTGGATGGTGCTTTACGACGTCGATGAAATGCAAGTGCGCGTGGCCGATCCGGCGCTGGGTTTACGCAAAATTCCGCGGAAAGAATTTGAGCAAAAGTGGTCGGGCTATGCGGCGTTGTTTGATTACACGATCGCTTTCGAGCAGGCGCCGGAAAGCAAACCGGGTCTGGCCTGGGTTTGGCCGTTCCTGGCAAAGTTCCGCAAGATTTTAATGCAGGTGTTGGGACTTGCGCTAGCGGTCAGTTTCCTGGAGCTGCTTTTCCCGGTTTTCACCCAGATGGTGGTGGACAAGGTAATTGTTGAGAATGATCTCGGCCTTCTCAAGACCATCGTTCTCGGCATGCTGGCCGCGATTATTTTTGTGCAACTGGCAGCGATCGCGCAGGAATATTTACTCGCGTTTGCCGCGGTACGGCTCGACACCTCTATACTAGATTTTCTCAGCCGGCAGCTTCTCTCTTTGCCGATGAGCTATTTTACCAGCCGGCGGACGGGTGACATTCAACGCCGCCTCGATGGCGCTCGCCAGGTCCGGCAATTCGCGGTGCAACATGGCGTCGCCGCGTTATTGGCGATGGTGCATTTACTCGGAGCCGTGGTCTTGATGGCTCTCTACAGCGTCTGGCTTACCCTGGCCTTTCTTGCCACCATTCCACTCTATCTCGCCCTGATGTATTTTTCGCTTAAAGTTCTGCGACCTCTTTTTGCCGACGTTGAGGAAAGCCAGGGCAAATATAGTTCACATCAAATCGATGCCATTAAAGGCATCGAAGCGGTCAAAGCTGCTTCGGCGGAGTCGGTTTTCCGCGATGCCATGCTGAATGAGTTTCTCTCCGTCTCGAAAAAGATTTTCCGTTCCAACTTCGTGGTCATGTCCTATGACAGTGTGCTGCAAACCATCGGCTTGCTCTCGACCGCGATTTTTCTATGGGTCGGCGCAAATCAGGTCATCAATGGCCATCTCAGCGTTGGCGGCTTCGTCGCTTTTAGCTCGCTGACCGCGATCGCTTACGCCGCGATCCTGCGCACGCTCGGTGTTTGGGACAATCTGCAGTTGGCGGCGGTGTTGATGAACCGACTCAACGATATCTTCGAACAGGAGCCCGAGCAGGGCCGCGACCGTTCGCGCTTAACCCCCGTGCACAGCTTGGAGGGCCGGATTGAATTGCGCAACGTGAGTTTCAGATATGGCGGGCCGGAAGCTCCTAACATCTTGAGTAATATCACGCTCGACCTGGCCCCCGGCCGGATGATTGCGTTCGTCGGGCGAAGCGGGTGCGGCAAAACCACGCTGGTGAAACTGATCGCAGGTCTCCTCGAACCGACCGAAGGCACGATCCTGTTCGATAACGTCGATTTGAAGAACCTCAACTATCGGGATGTGCGCCGTCATATCGGAATGGTGTTACAGGAAAACCATATGTTTAACGAAACGATCGCGCGCAATATTTCCTTCGGCGATTCTGAGCCGGACCTCGATCGTGTCCTCGCTTCCGCCCAGGCCGCGGCGGCCCACGATTTCATCATGCGTTTGCCGATGGGTTATGAGACGAAAATCGGTGAATCTGGTCTGGCGATTTCCGGCGGACAGAAGCAGCGCATCGCGATTGCGCGTGCCATTTATAATAATCCTCCGATTCTGATTTTCGACGAAGCAACCAGTGCGCTCGATACCGAATCGGAGCGGGCGATCCAAAATAATCTCGGCCGCATTATGGCCGGACGCACCACCATCGCGATTGCGCATCGCTTAAGTACGATTCGAGAGGCCGACTCGATTATCGTACTGGAAAAAGGCAGCGTGGCCGAAATTGGATCGCATGATGAGCTGATGGCGCAACGCGGTTTGTATTTTTATCTCTCCAGTCAGCAAATGGGGGTCGGCGGATGAGTATGGAAACCTACTCGCCCAGCTCGTTCGAGAGCGAATCGGAGATGCTCCCGCAGGATCCGCCGCCAAAAGTCATTCGTTTTATGGGTTGGTGGTTGATCTGGCTTTTTATCATCGCGCTCTTGGCAGCCATTTTTGTGCATCTTCCCGAAACAGAACACGCCGCGTTCGTTCTCATCCCGCGCGAAGGGGCCGATCCAATTCAGTCACCGCGCCTCGCCACGGTGAATCGCGTTTCCGTTGCGGAAGGGCAAACGGTTGCAGCCGGCGCCGAACTCTTCGTCCTGCGATCGGACGAGATTCGGGCTTTCGATACGCAGCTGCAAACCCTAACGGAAGACCTGCACACGCAGGAATTGACCTTGGTGAAAATGGACGAAGCCTACGCCGCCGAAGCAAACATTAAGAACGCGCAAGTGTCCCAGGCGGAAAGCGAGCTGCGATTTCGCGAGAAGCAAACCGCCAGTAATCGCGAGTTGCTTAGCCGGCTGGAGAAGCTTTCGAAAAGCGGCGGTTTTTCCCAGATCGATTTGATCAAGCTTCAGCTCGAGGCTGCTGGAGCGGAAAAAGATCAGGCTGTTGCCCAGCGCACACTCGAGCAGGTGAAACTCGAGCGGCAACAACTGGAAAATGAGAATTCGCGCAAACGCGCCGAGCAAGCCGGCGAAGTGCAGAAGTTGAAGATGAAACTCGGCGCGTTGAAGGGTGACCTCGAAAATTCGCAAAAGAATCTGCTGGCGATTCGCGCGCCCTACGACGCCGTCATCATTTCCCTGGCTCAGCGCAATGTCGGCAGCGTTGTGCAAAGTGGACAGGAGCTTTGCCAGCTTGGACGCACCGACGCCAAACCGCTCGCGCGCTTGATGCTGAACGAGTCCGGCCTGGCGAAGTTAAAATCGGATCAATTGGTGCGGTTTTTCTTCGAAGCGTATCCGTATCAACGCTATGGCGCGCTGAGCGGAAAGCTCGATTGGGTGAGCCCGTCCGCGGTTGCGGGGGCGAGCGGTCAGTATTTCGTTGGGCTGGCATCACTGGATGAAGCGGCAAATCGACACCATCTTTCGTTACGGCCTGGAATGAAAGGCGAAGCCCGGATTCGGGTCGGAAGCCGGACATTGATTGAATATGCCTTCGAGCCGATCCGGCAATTACGCGAAGGCGTACGGAATTGATGCAACCGCGCCTTACCAGTCTGAAAGTTGAAGATCTGCGAACGACGAACGCGGGGATGACTCGTTGCATCAGTTTGGCCAAACTCGCAGCAAACTCAGACGTCCCGATCGTTCTGCTTGGCGAAACCGGTACCGGAAAAACATTGCTAGCGCAGGCTATTCACAATTCGTCAGCGCGTGCCGAGGGGCCTTTCATTTCGTTCAATGCCTCGGCCATGAGCGATACGTTGCTTGAAAGTCAGCTCTTTGGTCACGAAAAAGGCGCGTTCACTGGGGCGCAACAAGCGGTCAAAGGAAAATTTGAACTCGCGAACGCCGGCACAATTTTTCTGGACGAAATTTCGGACATGAGTCCGCTGGCGCAGGTAAAGATTTTGCGCGTGCTCGAGTATGGCGAGTTCGAGCGGCTCGGTTCCGAACGGATGTTGAAGACAGATGCGCGGATCATCTGCGCGACCAACGTTTCGCTGCGCGATCGGGTGCGTCAGGGAAAATTCCGCGAGGACCTCTATCATCGCCTGAATGGTCTTACGATTTTGATTCCCGCGTTACGTGATCGCCGGGAAGAGTTGCCCGGATTGATCGCAAACGAGTTGAAAGCGTCGGCATTGCGACAAGGGAAAAAGATCACCGCGATTCATCCCGCCGCGATGGATCGTTTGCTGGTGCACGATTGGCGCGGAAATTTACGCGAGCTCAGTCACACCGTACGAACGATGACCTTGTTTTGCGACGCTGACGTCATCATGCCCGAGCATGTTCATTTTCCGCCCGACCTCGAGCCGCTGCAAACATCTGCGAACTCGTCGGATAAAAGTGCGAGCCATGCGCATCCTGATCATGACGGCGGCGATCTCTCCCTGGCAAGCGCAGTCAAGCGTCACGTGCGTTTTGTCTATAAGCAGGCGAACCAAAATCAGCGGCGCGCCTCGAAGCTTCTTGGCATCTCACGCGCGACCCTGAGCCGGCATTTGCGCGAACTGGATCATAAGTGATCCGACTGTGATCGAAATGATACCAGATGGCTTAGATTCTGGGCCATCTTCAAATTCCATTGAAATGGTGGGGCAGAATTTTAGCTAATGGCATTAGGAATATAAAAGACTGCTGAACAGGTCATTAGATATCGAATAAAAGCTGTGAATTGCGGAAAAAATCGGGAGCAAAATCTCATGGCACAGATAGTGGTAATAGGGCGCATGTGAGTTCGTCGAAGGAAAAAAAGGACGCAGATTCTGGGGAGCGTGGAGCTCAACGGCAGAAGCGTTCGAAAGATAAGCTGATCCGTTTGGACGACCTGATCCCAGACGAGAAGGTCGTAGGGGGACGGCAACTTTTCGGCGCGACTGACACAACCCAAAACCAAAAAACCAACTAACAAACTGAAAGGTAATATGAGCGAACAAAAGAAAGACAAACCGCAAGTTGATGTGCGCGATCTGAAGCCCAACAAAGATGCCAAGGGTGGCGGTGGCCACAGCCCGCAAGGTGGTGGAAAAAGCGTCCAAGGCGGCGGCAAAATCAACCAGTAATCATTCACCAGCGCCGCACGGCGGTCCTACTCCGTTGTGCGGCCTTGGAATTTTCCGTTCTCCTCAGAAAAGACTCTCCGTAGCAGGAGGTAGTAGCCATGCCCTGAGCCGCGCGCGCGGGCGTCGATCCGCGGCGCGGCTCATTTTTTGTCCACAATAATATGAGCAATCTGCTTGTAGGTCGCGATGGTGCGCCCGCGGCAAAAACGGAATTTCGAGGGATCCGGCGCAATAGATCGTCGCAAACTTGCGACGGCGATCTGGCATGGCCAGAATTCGGAGCACCGACGTTTTCTGAATGTGGGCGGGGCTGTACAGATGGAGTTATTTGCTCCCGAGTCGCCAGGCGCATACCTAAAAAGTATAGCGCTTAGAGTAACAAAGTATTGGTTGCGGAGGCGCGAGAGCCTTACTGGCCTCCAAGCCGGCGTGCTTTTTTGAGCGTAAGACGCAAGATTTCACCCGCTACTTCCAAAGTTTAGATGCTAACTCGTGTGAACTTATGTCATCGACCGCGCCCGGGGACACATTTTCGCTCAGCACACCATCCTTGTTCCGATCACGTCTGTTCATATTTTTGGTCGCTGCTTTCGTATCACTATCGACCACGGACGCTCTCCAACGGGAAAAGCGCAAAAGTTTTGTTCATGGCTAATTGTGGCATGCGCGTCGCTATGGATATTGGAGTAGCTGTGACCACGTCTCTCGCTTTTAGCGGTATTTTTGGCAACGCGGGTCACGATATTTGGGAGCGAATGTATGTAGAAAGGCACGGCCGCACCTTTGGTCCGCCGCGCGCTAGCGCGAAAAAAGTTCAGGAGGGGTTGAATGATTTGTTAGCCAATTTGCCTTGGCCAGGAGGCAGCCGTGTGATGCGAGCGCAACGAATTTGCTGAAACGCAGTTTAATAAAAGCGAGGCGGAGAGTCTGGTAAAACTGTTCTTTTTAGGTAATCTAAAAGGCTAAAATAAGAGCGAAAATCTATTGACGAGGCATCGTTAAAGTTGTAGCTCTAGTAAGCGTGGAAATTATAGCGTGTCCGCGTGGGAGAGTGACCGCGACCTTTAGTGTGGGGAAGGTTCTGGCTAGGAAATGACGCCAGCAACCACGGGCGGCAGCGTGTCTCGATCCCTCGGATCGCAAGGGCAAGAAAAACGGGAAAAAATCATGGAAGGCAGAACAAACGAATTTCAAAAATCGAATCGTGAACCGCGTGTCAATCGGGTTGCGTCGGGCAATGGAGAACAGGCCGTTGAGGTTACCCATTTTCTTCATCAACTCGTCACCGAAGTGGCACGGGTTCATCGCGGCGATTGCGAAACGGCACTTCCTTCGACCCCGTGTTCGCGCGAGGAACTGGCGGCCGCGTTGCCTAAATGGAAAAGATTTATCGACTTGGCCATGGTCACTCTCCTGTTCCCAGTCTGGCTACCGATCATGACGTTGGTCGCTCTGTGGGTCGCGGTCACTTCCCCCGGGCCTATTTTTTACCGGCAGCCGCGGATCGGATTTAAGGGTCGGCGTTTTATGCTCATAAAATTTCGCACCATGAAGGTGAACGCTGAGACTCATATTCATGAGGCTTACCTCGAGCATTTGATCGTTAGCGATCGCCCGATGATCAAACTTGACGCTACCGGAGATCCACGTCTCATCCTGGGCGGAAAATTTTTGCGAGCGACTGGTCTGGATGAGTTGCCGCAAATCTTTAATGTGCTGAAGGGAGAAATGAGTTTGGTCGGACCCCGACCTTGCACCGTTGGCGAATTTGAACGTTATGCGCCAGAACAACGCGCTCGCGTAAACGCCCTGCCAGGCCTCACCGGATTGTGGCAGGTCAATGGCAAAAACCGGACAACGTTCCGCCAAATGATTGAGATGGATATCTTCTATTCACGCAATATTTCCCTTTCATTGGACCTTAAGATCATCTTGCGAACTCCGCCCGCGATCCTCGGCCAGTTTTTCGAAACTGTGCAACCATTGTCACGTTCCAGCGCTCAACCAACCCCGCCGGTAAAGACTTAAGCGGCCAAAATGTCATCACCCATTAATGTTGCGGTAATCGGGTGCGGTTACTGGGGCCCGAACCTCGTCCGTAATTTCAAGGCACTCACAAGTTGCCGTTTGAAGGCAATTTGTGACGTCAATGAAAGTCGATTGCGCCATTTGCGTACGCTGTATTCCGATGTCGAGGCGCATACGGATGCCGTCACCTTAATCAATGATCCCGAGGTCCACGCCATCGCTATCGCCACGCCGGTTGCTTATCATTACAAACTTGCCAAAGCGAGCTTGCTCGCCGGCAAGCACACGATGGTGGAAAAGCCGCTCGCTGCATCTTCGGCGGAGTGCGAGGAGCTGATCGAAATCGCCGACGAAAAAGGTGTCGTGCTGATGAGCGGCCACACTTTCCTCTACTCGGCTTCCGTGCGGAAAATCTGCGATATCATTAACGCCGGCGATATTGGCGACATTCGCTATATCAACTCGCGCCGCCTCAATCTCGGATTATTTCAAAAGGACATCAACGTCGTTTGGGACCTGGCACCGCACGATATTTCCATCATCCTGCATATTCTTGGAGAATTGCCGCTGACGGTGAACTGCCAGGGCAACGCGCACGTAACCGCGGGAATTGAAGACGTCACAAATCTTTCGCTTTCCTTCCGTAACAAGAAATTCGCGACCATTCAAAGTAGTTGGCTGGAGCCGCGCAAGGTTCGGGAAATGACCATCGTCGGGACGCGGCGGATGATCGTTTACGATGATCTACAGCCGTTGGAAAAAATTCGAGTTTACGATGTGCGAGTCGATCGGCCCCCGCATTACGACACATTTGCTGAGTTCCATTACTCCTATCATTACGGGGACAGCTATATTCCTCACATTCAACAGGAGGAACCGTTGAAGGTAGAGTGTCAGCATTTTGTCGATTGCATTGAAAGCGGAATGGAGCCGACGACCAGCGGCCGCTCCGGCTTGGAGCTGGTCACTATTTTGGAAGCGGCGACTGCTTCGCTCAAGGCAAACGGCGCACCCGTGAATTTCCTTCGCAAGCGGGATGATGGCGTTGTTTCGCCGCGCCAAAGGCAAAGTCGCGGCGCCGTTCAGGTCGGACCTCTGGCCGTATGAGCGACGCCCGTGGGGCATACCAACTAATCGCGCCAGACGTTAAGCTAGGGCGCGACGTGCGCATTTTTGGTTTCGTCAACCTCTATGGTTGTGAGATTGGCAACGAGACCAAGGTTGGATCTTTTGTCGAGATCCAAAAGAACGCCCGAATCGGCTCGCGCTGCAAGATTTCGAGTCACACCTTTATCTGTGAAGGCGTGATCTTGGAAGACAACGTCTTTATCGGGCACGGCGTCACCTTCATCAACGATCGCTATCCGCGCGCAACCAACGGTACCGGCCAGTTGCAGACTGAAGACGACTGGAGTTGCGAAGTAACCCTGGTCAAACGTGGCGCCTCGATCGGGTCCGGTGTAACTTTGCTCGGCGGAATTACCGTCGGCGAAAACGCAATCGTCGGTGCGGGTAGTGTCGTAACCGGGGACGTGCCAGCCAACACTACCGTTGCGGGGAACCCCGCGCGCGTGCTCAAGAATCGCTTTGCCTCTACCAATGAAAGTCCCATTTTTAGATCTTAAAGCCCATCACGCTCCTTTGCGGGGCCATTTTAAAACTGCGATCGCCGAAGTGATCGACAGCGGCATTTTCGCCGGCGGTCCTGCGGTCGCGGATTTTGAGGAGGCATTCGCTGCCTTTTGCAAATGTGACTATGCGGTTGGTTTGGGTAGCGGAACCGAAGCGGTTTGGCTGGCATTGATGGCTTGCGGGGTCGGCCCGGGCGATGAAGTTATCACAGTCCCCAGCACCTTCATGGCAACGGCTGAGGCCATTACTTATTGTGGCGCGAAGCCTGTCTTCGTCGATGTCGACGAACGCACCTACACAATGGATCCCGGGGCATTGGCCAATGTCCTAACGAGTCGTACGAAAGCTATCGTTCCGGTTCATCTTTTTGGCCAAACCGCCAACATGGATCCGATTGTAAAGTTTGCCCGCCAGCATGGCTTGGTCGTGGTCGAGGATGCTGCGCAAGCACACGGTGCCGAATACAAGAATCGACGAGCTGGGTCGATGGGCGAAATTGGCTGCTTCAGTTTTTATCCTGGAAAAAACCTTGGCGCGCTTGGTGAAGCAGGTGCCATTGTCACAAATGACCTCGAACTGGCCGACAAGATTCGCGTGCTGCGCGATCACGGACAGACCCGGAAATACCATCATACAGTGGTCGGTTGGAACTGCCGAATGGATGCAATCCAGGGCGCATGCCTCGCGATCAAGTTGCGACACCTCGACCGGGGCAACGAACTACGCCGGACGCACGCGGCCCGATACAATATGGCATTTAAAGAGGTAGAAGAAATCATCCCTCCGCTTGAAGCTGAGTACGCTCGCCACGTCTACCACGTATATGCTATTCGTGTGCGGGATCGCGACGAAGTAATGCGGCACCTGGAAAGGAAGGGGATTGGTTGCGGCGTGCATTATCCGGTTCCGGTTCATCTTCAACAGGCTTATGTGAGCCTGGGTCATGAGCGGGGAGCGTTCCCAGTTTCGGAGCAGATTGCGAACGAGTTCCTCTCCTTGCCGATGTTTCCGGAGCTTACCGAAGCACAGATCGAATTTGTTATCGAAACCGTTACAGAGACCATTAGTGCGGGAGCAATAGCCTGAAAGCGGTCAGGCAAATAGTGGGTCAGGCAGGAGCCGCAGCATCGGTTCCGGGCACGCCATTTCTCCGATCTTTGCCGCTGCTAAACGAGGAGAAGAACGCCCAATCCGGCGGGCGATCATTAAATGCGATTCTGATGAACCCTTTGGTGGATAGGGAATGGGACGACTCCATCAGCACGCATCCCGATGCGACGATCTTTCATTCAACGGCTTGGGCTCGTGTGTTGGTTGACACCTACGGTCATCGTCCGTGCTATGTCCGAATGTCGTTGAATGGTAGCCTGCTCGCGTTGGTTCCAATGATGGAAGTCCACAGCGTGCTGACGAGATCGCGTGGCATTTGCCTGCCATTTAGCGACTATTGTGCTCCGCTTACTTTTATTACCTTTGGGCACGAGTTGGTGGCGCAAAAGTTACAGCAGATCGCGCGTGAGCGAGGCTGGAGCTACTTCGAGTTGCGAGGCCGTTCAATCGTTCCCACTAATGTGCCAGGTTCCGAGTCTTATTACGGCCACTCTCTTGATTTGAGAATCGGCTCGGAGGCGCTCATCTCAAATTTTTCGAGCTCAGTTCAGCGAGCAGTACGCAAAGCGCAGCGCAGTGGACTAAATGTGAGCATTCAATCTAGCCCAGACGCGATGGCTCAGTTTTACAAGTTGCACGTCCGGACCCGCCGCCGCCATGGAGTGCCACCGCAGCCGCGATCATTTTTTATAAACATTCAACGGCATCTAATTAGCCCCGGTTTTGGATTTATTGTTCTCGTCGAATGCCAAAAAGGCCCCATTGCGGCCGCAATATTTTTTAAGCTGGGGCGGCATGCGGTCTATAAATTTGGCGCTTCTGATGAAAGGTTGCAGGAGCTTCGCGCCAATAACCTTGCCATGTTTGAGGGGATAAAGCGTTTGGTAGAGGGTGGCGCCGAAACTTTGCATTTCGGTAGGACTGATAAAGAAAATGAAGGTCTGCGGCGCTTCAAGTTGTCGTGGGGAACCCGTGAAGCGGAAATTTCCTATGGCAAATTTAATATTTCAGCGGATAATTGGGTTGGTCCGCGAACTCGTCGGTCGACTTTGCATAATCGGATTTTCCGGATTTTGCCAGGATTCGTCAACAAAGTGGCCGGTGCAATGCTGTATCCCCACTTGGATTAGCCGTCATCAAGGATCGAAATATGCCAGAACATCGAACAGAAGCCGAAGCTTCCAATTTTAATCTCACGAATATCCTACTCGCCGTCTTCAAATGGAAGTGGATGATCCTCTGTCTCACGCTCATTGGCATTCTGGCAGCGGCGGCTGTTTTCTTCTTCTATCCGCCTGTGTATGAGTCTGATGCCAGGCTGCTTGTTCGGTACGTGCTCGAAAGAAGTGGTTACGATTCCGTGGAGTCTTTGACAGGGACCTCGGTCAGAGGTGGAACTGGTTTAACGGCCGATGGAGCAATCGCCGCGGAAGTCTCAATTTTGACTAGTTGGGACCTTGCAGTACAAGTGGCAGAAGCTTTAGGACCGAACCGGGTGCTCCCTGATGCCAAGGCGCCGACGGTGGGCCAGGCTGCCGGTACAATCAACTCCGGACTTGCCACCACTACCGCCAAGGGAAGCAACATCATTGGGGTATCCTATAGTAATCGCAGGCCGGAGGTGGCTACCGTAGTTCTTAATGAACTGGTCAGTCGATATTTTACCAAACATCTTGAAGTGCACAGATCGGCTGGCGCGTTCGACTTTGTTAGTCAGCAAACTGATCAAGTCCGCGCCCGATTAGGCCAGACTGAAGACGCTTTGAAACAGTTAAAGGCGAAGGCCGGCATTTACGACTTGAAGGACAGTGTTAGCTCTTTGAATAGCGAAGCGAGTAAAACAACGGACCAATTATCGAGTGCGGAAGCGGATCTTGCAGAACAACGCGCCAAAGTTAAATTGATGGAGGGTTCCGCGAGCCTATCATCGCCTGCACCTGTACCGGCAGCTTCGACGGTGATGCCAACAGGAACGATCCCGCAAGAGCAACCCAAGATGTCACCTACACCCGCTGGCAATCCGGCCTCCGCGTCGCCCCCACCCAAGGACACGCAGCAATACCAAGATGTCGTGGCAAGGCTGAAAACACTGCAACAGTCCGAGCTGGAGCTACTGGGTAGATATACCGATGCGAGCGTTCAGGTTAAATCAATGCGGTCGCAAATCGCGGACTTGGAGACTCAAAAAAGCTCCCTGGAGAAGAAGTTTCCGAGTTTGGCGATCATTGGCGCTTCTCAAGGCCATGAGGATCTTGGAAGCGAGCGTGCCCGGCTTGCCGGAATGGAAGCCAAAGCGGATAGGTTGAAAATCCAAGTTCGGAATATTCAGGAACGGATGAAGCAGCTTTCCGACGCCAGTCCCGACATCGTCCGATTGGAACGGACGAAGGAGTTGGAGGAGACAAACTACAAGTATTTCCAAGGTACCCTTGAGAAAGCGAGGGTCGATGAAGCTCTTGATCCCTCAAAGATGCCCAATATCAGTGCGGTGCAGCGGCCGTCACCGCCCGGGTTGGTTACTTCTACGCGAAACAAAATTGCTCTTGGCCTCGCCGGAGGTGGGTTGGCCTTAGGAATCGGAATTGCGCTTCTCTCTGAATTGTTGCTGAGTCGCACGGTCAAGCGGTCTTCGCAACTGGAACTGCAATTGCGTTCGCCGGTAATGCTTACGATCCCTAGCTGTAAGGCGAACGGACGGCGGCTCCCATGGCGTAATGGTAGCCATGCGATCGCTGGGGAAAAGGATCAACCGAATCTCGCTCCGTGGGATCCTGGTCACTTTATCCGTTCGTACTCCGAGGCTATCCGCGATCGTCTTGGACTTTATTTTGAACTTCATGGTGTTACGCACAAACCCAAGCTAGTCGGCGTTACTGGCTTTGACCAAGGTGCGGGAACTTCGACTCTCGCCGCCGGTGTAGCTGCCGCACTTTCTGAAACCGGCGATGGTAAAGTTCTGCTCGTTGATGTGAACGCTGCCAATGGTGAAGTTCATCCATTCTTTGCCGGCCGCCCCGCTTCTTCCCTCACTACGGCCATTAAACCCCAAGCGGCAATCACTTCCGCTGCTGATAATCTGTACCTGGCAACGATTACGCAATCCGGGAACAAATCCACCCATGTTGGACTCAAGAAATTCTTCGCTTTGGTTCCAAATCTCAAGGCCAGCGACTTCGACTACATCATCTTCGATATGCCGCCGATTAACCAAACCAGTCCAACTATCGGTTTGGCCGCGCTGATGGATAAGGTTCTAGTGGTGGTAGAAGCAGAGAAGAGCAATCGTGATGTGGTAAAACGCGGTTATCGTGAGCTTGTCGGAGCGCGGGCGGACGTAGCAGTGGTCTTGAATAAGACGCGTAGTTACGGTCCGAAGTGGCTCGAAGGCTGGAGTTAGGCCCGTTTCTCAGATCGAAGCTTCAGTCACTTTTCTTCCCAGTCTCGGAAGAAGCGTGCTTGTTGAAATTCAGTTCGGTAGTTCGTAGTCATGTTACGGAATAGAATCTACTATCAGCTTAAGCCCTTCATTCCTCGAGCCCTGCGTGCGGCCGTTCGCCGCAGAATTGCTCTGCGACTGGAGGCGAGAGTACAGGACGTCTGGCCGATCATGCCTGGCTCCGAGCAGACTCCGCCCGGGTGGCAAGGCTGGCCTGATGGCAAAAAGTTTGCTTTAGTATTGACTCATGACGTCGAGGGTCCGGTGGGTCTGAGGCGCTGCCGTCGTTTGGCTCACCTTGAATCTGAACTCGGCTTTCGATCGTGCTTTAACTTCATTCCCGCTGGACAATACGCCGTTCCCCCCGAGCTACGCGAGGAACTTAGTTCCAGCGGCTTCGAAATTGGCGTGCACGATCTTCATCACGACGGCCGCTTATATCGCACCTGGCGCGGTTTTGTCGGCAAAGCTAAGCGAATCAATGAATACCTGGCCGATTGGAACGCTGAGGGCTTTAGATCGGGCTTTATGCTGCACAAACTCGATTGGTTGCATCAGTTGGCCATTCGCTACGACATGTCCACCTTTGACACCGATCCGTTCGAGCCCCAGCCGGAGGGACGACATACCATTTTCCCATTTTTTATCGCTCGCCCGCAGGCAAATCACCAGACTAATGGCAATGGGGAGGGCTACTTGGAGTTGCCTTATACCCTGCCGCAGGACTCGACTCTTTTCCTGCTCCTGCGCCACGAAACCTCCGAAGTCTGGATTCGCAAACTAGATTGGATCGCCAAGCATGGCGGAATGGCTTTGTTAGATACCCATCCGGATTACATGGCATTTCAGGACCCTGCCGACGCCTCCGTTGAATATCCGGTTGAGCGTTATCGCGAATTCTTGCACTACGTCCACGACAAATATGCAGAGACATGCTGGCACGCCTTGCCCCGTGAAGTCGCTTCTCATGTGCTCGACATGAGAAATACCCAACTCATGAGCGAACCGGCGGCATCCATTGACTTGAATGGATGGCAACTGCAGCCGTCTGCGACCATACCCGACGTGGAAGGAAGATCAGGCGGGCAAGTGCTTGCGACGAAGAAGGATCGTCGACTCCATGGGAAAAAGGTAGCCGTGCTCCTATTTTCAAATTATCCGGCAGATCCGCGTCCGCGGCGGGCGGCCGAAGCGCTGACCCGGGAAGGGGCCACCGTTGATTTGCTGTGTATGCAGCAAAACGAAAGAGAGCCGC
>Ga0193750_1000270_pt1 | contig 14624 bp, 15 predicted proteins | sample L1c1metaG_FD_160569 | JGI IMG/M metagenome (GOLD analysis project Ga0193750, IMG submission 160569) | Soil microbial communities from a riparian zone of the East river system, Colorado, United States - L1c1 | ecosystem: Environmental > Terrestrial > Soil > Riparian zone | place: USA: East River...
ATGATCCCGCTGCCTGAACCCAACGCCGCACACCGCTTCCGTCTGTCCAAAGGTTCATAATCCATGCCCGCCGAACGTTTGCAAAAAATCATTGCCGCCGCCGGAATTGCTTCGCGCCGCAAGGCCGAGCAATTAATTACCGGCGGACTCGTCTCGGTAAACGGGAAAGTTGTCACCGAACTCGGCAGTAAGGCTGACGCCGAGATTGATCACATCCGAGTAAACGGCAAACTTCTGCATGGTGCCGAGCGGCATGTCTATCTCGTGATGAATAAACCGAAGGGGTACGTCACTACCCTCAGCGATCCCGAGCGCCGACCCACAGTCATGGATCTTTTACGAGGCGTGGGCGCCCGCGTCTATCCCGTCGGACGCCTCGATTACGCAAGTGAAGGCCTGCTCCTGCTCACCAATGACGGCGAATTCGCGAACCGCCTGATGAAAGCGGCATCGCATGTGCCGAAGACTTACATGGTGAAACTTGCCGGCACGCCATCCGTCGAGGGTCTCTCGCGATTGCGTTCCGGTCTTTTCATCGCCGTGCCAGGCGGTAGAAGAGTGAAGACCGCCCCAGCCAAAGTTCGACTGATTCGCGAAGCCAACAATCCCTGGTATGAAGTCACGCTGATTGAAGGACGGAATCGCCAAATCCGCAAAATGTTCGAAGAAATCGGACACCACGTGGAAAAAATCAAACGTGTCCGCTACGGACCGCTGGAGTTGGATGTCCACCCAGGAGAATTTCGCCGCCTGACACCGCAGGAAGTCACGCGCCTGAAGGCCGCCGCTAAATAATTTTTCTCATCTTCCCGCTGCCTGTATAAGTATCAGAGACCGTCTCGGCCGCAATCATCGGCAACCTCGCCGCGCCGTACAATCCCGCATCACTTCCCAGCAGCGCCCGAGTGACAATCGTCCGCGTCGGACCGCCCGGCTCCACTTGAGCTGACGCTCCTTGCTCCGCGCCAGCCACCGAGGGCGGCGCCGTTGCTGCGTACACCATCGACCGCTTCCGCAACTCGTCAAAAATCGCGGGCGAAAACGCTTCCCAGGCGCTCGACACGCCGCCGCCAACGACATACATCGGGAGATTAAGAGCGTTCACCAGATCGGCAATAACAATCCCCAGCGCGCGACCCACACGGCGAAAGATTTTCTTCGCTTCCTCGTCTCCCTGGATAGCCAGGTTGTATACCGCCTTGGCGCTGAACTCCGGATTCGCATTGGCGGCATGCGAAAGTCCCGGCGCAATGTGCTGCTCAATCGCCTCGCGCGCCATGCGCACGACTGCTGTGGCAGAAGCATACTGCTCCAAACATCCCCGGTTTCCGCACTTGCACGGCACGCCTTCTGGCTCCACTGTGATGTGCCCGAACTCACCCGCCATACCCGTCATGCCGTGCCATATAGCGCGCCCCAAAACAATTCCTCCACCCACGCCGGTGCCAAGCGTCAACATGGCCATGTCGTCTACGTGACGGGCCGCCCCCAGCCAGTTCTCGCCGAACGCAGCCGCATTGGCATCGTTTTCCAGAATCACTCGGGTGCCCAACATTTGCTCAATTTGCGTTCGCACCGGCGATTCCGCCCAACCCGGCAAATTAGGCGACTCGCGCAACGTGCCCGTCTTCATGTCAATGATCCCAGGCACACCGATGCCGATACCTTGTAGCGGGCCTGAACCCTCATACTTGTGCGCCAGATGCCGGATGGCTTCGCACATGTCGTGGATCACACGATCCCGGCCCAAAGCCACCTGTGTGCCCAACGTGACCTTCTCCAGCAGGACTCCGTGTTCATCTACCGCGGCAATGCGAAGGTTCGTTCCGCCAAGATCAACGCCAATGGAGAAGTCAGCCATATCTCATTTCCGATTTTCAATTTCCAATTGCCGATTTGAAATCCAAAGCTGTATGAACGTCAAAGTAACGCCGGCGTCCGGCGGCTTTGTCGTCAAATCGGAAATTGGAAATCATTAATCGGAAATATCACTTCTGGCACTTCGGACAATAATGACTACTGCGGCCCGCGATGACCACACGCTTGATGCCTGTTTTGCACTTCAAACAGCGCTGCCCCTCCCGTCCGTAGACTCGATGCTGCAATTGAAACGACCCTTCCCGCCCATCAGAATCCACATAGTCAGACACCGAAGATCCTCCTAACGCAATGGCTTCCTTCAGCACTTCCTGCACCGACTTGTAGAGACGCCCAAGACTCTCCCTAGTGAGTGATGACGCGCGCCGCCGCGGACGAATACCCGCCCGGAACAGTGACTCATCCGCGTAGATATTACCCACCCCACGCAACAGCTTCTGGTTCAAAAGCGCGCTCTTAATGGGCGTCTTGCGTCCATGAAACAGCGCGATAAAGCGATCGAGTGTAACGTCCAGAGGTTCGCAGCCGCCGGCTTCAAACTCGCGCGCCACACTCAGTCGCCCAAAGCGCCGTGGGTCGACGAACCGCAATTCGCGTCCGGATGCCAGTTTCACCACCGCATGGGTATGTTTCGCGATTTCCGCATCGGGCTTGCAAACCAGCATGCTGCCGGTCATCCCCAGATGTACGATCCACTGAGCTTTGGCACTTGACGGTTGCCCCGATTGCCGCCCGCGAGCCCGCCGCCCTTCGCCCACCAACTCGAACACAATGTGCTTTCCCATGCGGTGCACATCGGCAATCCGCCTGGATTGAAGAGTAGCCGCAATCTCAGCCGCTGATGATTTCAATGGCTCAGGTTTCGATCCCAGCCAGACAGACTCGATAAAATCCCCGGTCACGTGATTCGCCAGACCGCGCGCGATCGTCTCGACCTCCGGTAGTTCAGGCATGAAAACAAGTGTACAAGCATCTGCCAACCGATTGTGGACTCTGAGAACCGAGAACTAAGACCTGAGAACTGAAACTCACAAACCGCATTGCCCTTCCACCATCCCGCAGGTTATCATTTCCAGTACACACCTGCTCCTACATCCCAGCCATTCAGCAACAGCGCAGTTTTATTGCGGGCAACCAGTGTGTGCGACACCAGGGAAATGCGGCTCGGCCTGTTTTAAAACGACGCCGAATCCGCGCCAGTCTGTAAACGGAGTGAACTTTTGAGCAAAGTGAGAACTGCGGTCATCGTCGGCGCGCAATGGGGCGACGAAGGCAAGGGCAAGATTGTCGACGTGCTCTCCGACAACTTTTCCATTGTGGCCCGTTATGCTGGAGGCCACAATGCCGGCCACACCGTCATCATCAAGGGCAAGAAATTCATCTTGCAGCTGGTTCCTTGCGGCGTGCTGCGCTCCGGCTGCCGCAGTGTGATCGGCAACGGCGTCGTGCTCGATCCCATGGCTTTTCTCAAGGAAGTTGCCGCGCTTCGCGAAAACGGAGTGAAGGTAGACGGCAATCTGTTCGTAAGTAACCGCGCTCAGGTAATCCTGCCCTATCACCGCATGATTGAGTTGGCCTCAGAGAACGCGCCCGGACGAGTGAAGATTGGCACCACTTCACGCGGCATTGGGCCTGCTTACGAAGACAAAATGGGACGGCGCGGCTTGCGCGTCGCTGATCTCCTTGACCTCGGACTATTGAAAACACATATCGAAAACGCTTGCCGCGAGAAAAACATGATCGCGCATGCGCTATTTAATTCCGAACCGCTGGATTCCGACAAGATGTACGACGAATACGCTAAGGCTTCGGCGCAGATTGCTCCCTTCGTGTGTGACACCGCTGCCCTGCTCAACGAGGCACTGGCCGAAGGTGAGTCCATCATGTTTGAAGGGGCACAGGGCACCATGCTCGACATCGACCACGGGACTTATCCCTTCGTCACTTCTTCCAGCGCTACTTCCGGCGGCGCCGCCATTGGCACCGGAGTTGCGCCGAACGCAATCGACAGCGTCATCGGCGTAACCAAGGCCTACTGCACTCGTGTAGGCGGCGGACCCTTCCCCACCGAAGCATTGGATGCCACGGGCGACTTACTGCGCGCGCGCGGCAATGAATATGGCGCGGTGACGGGACGTCCCCGCCGCTGTGGCTGGCTGGATTTGCCACTGTTGCGTTACGCTGGCATGATTAACGGGATCTCATGGCTGGTCGTGACCAAGCTCGACGTGCTCGACGAACTGGACCAGATTCCGGTGTGCATGGCCTACACCATCAATGGCCGTAGTACCACGGAAATTCCGGCCCAATCCAGTGTCTATGATCAGATCAAATGCATCTATGCGAAAATGCCTGGCTGGCGTACTCCCACTCAGGGGATCACGAAGTTTGAGAAGTTGCCCAAAGCAGCGCGCGAGTATCTGGCTTTCCTTGAGAAAGAAAGTGGAGCTCGCATCGGCATGATCTCTACCGGTCCGGGACGGGAGCAGACAATTTTCGTAGACGAGTTTGCCGAGGAGCTGAAGACCTTGGCCGAACGAAAAACCAAGGCAACCAAAAATCTAAAACGGAGTAGCAGGTGATGGTCGTTCTGGCGGTCACGTGGATTGCAAAGGCAGGTCAAGAAGCGGGAGTAACTAGCATCTTTTCCAAGTTGACCGAAGCATCGCGACAGGAACCGGGCTGTGTAACTTTCCAGGTACATCGTCACAAAACCGAGCCTCGCCGCTTTTTCATTTATGAGCAGTACAAGGACGATGCCGCCCTCGAAGCTCACCGCGCCACCCCTCACTTTCTCCAATACGCTCGTAAGGAATTGCCTCGCGTCGCTGACCGTGTCGAGGGCGTGGTTTATGAGCCGCTAGGCTAAACGGGCGACAATCTATTTCCCCTTGTCTGCCATCAACACTCCGCCAGAGGCGTAGCTTTCGCGTTCAACTTCGAGGAATGTAACTACAACCGCTTCACGCCTGGCCCCGGCTTCTTCGACCATCGCGTCCGTGATACGCGTTGCCAGTTTGCGTTTCTGATCGACCGTGCGGCCGGTCAACATTGTGATTTGAACCAATGGCATGGAAGCAGCTCCTGGTAAACCTGCCGTTTCTGAAACGACGTACTGTCAGCGAGTAGCTATTTCGCCAGCTCGAATCCGGCAAAGAAAAAGCTCAGCTCAAACCTCGCCGTATCCTCGGCATCTGATCCGTGGATGGCGTTAAACTCAATTGTCGACGCCCATTTCTTTCGGATCGTTCCCTCCTCCGCGTTAGCAGGATTGGTCGCGCCCATGAGCTTGCGCAGATCGGCGATGGCGTTCTCTTTCTCCAGCGCCAGCACCACGATCGGTCCGCTGGACATGAAATTGGTAAGCGAGTTGAAGAAAGATTTGCTCGCATGCACGGCGTAGAACTGCTCTGCCTGATGCTTCGAAATCTCCAGCATCTTCATGGAGAGAATGCGGAAGTCGTTTTTTTCGAATTGCTCAATGATGTCGCCGACTGCATTCTTGCGCACCGCGTCCGGCTTGATGATGGTAAGAGTACGTTGCAGTGTTTTCATTATTTGGTTTTCTTGATGTTCGATCTCAACTTCGCCGCTTTATCTTAATTAAGCTCTCACACTCACACCCAAAGCCGCGATCACAGTCTCGCCAATGTCAGCGGGAGATCGGGCGATATGAATGCCCGCCGCTTCCATCGCCTTGATCTTCTCCGCAGCAGTTCCCTTGCCGCCGGAAATAATCGCTCCCGCATGGCCCATGCGACGTCCCGGAGGGGCCGTCTGCCCGGCGATGAATCCGATCACCGGTTTCCTCATGTGAGTCTTCACGTACTCGGCCGCGGTCTCTTCCGCGTTTCCCCCGATTTCGCCGATCATCACTACTGCTTCGGTCAGTGGATCCCGATTGAACAGGTCAATCGCGTCCACGAAATTAGTGCCGATGATGGGGTCGCCGCCAATGCCAATTGCTGTCGATTGCCCAACGCCGCGAGTGGTGAGCTGATAAACCGCTTCATAAGTAAGCGTGCCGGAACGCGAAACAATTCCCACCGGGCCCTCGCGGTGAATGTGACCCGGCATGATTCCGATTTTGCAATGTCCCGGAGAAATGATGCCCGGGCAATTAGGTCCGATCAGCCGCGAGCGCCGATTCTGTAAGAACTCCCAGGCGCGAACCATGTCCAGCGTCGGAATACCTTCCGTGATGCAAACGATCAATTCGATCTCAGCATCGGCGGCCTCCATGATGGCGTCGGCGGCAAACGGAGGCGGGACAAAAATGACCGAGGCATCCGCCCCGGTCTTGTCCACCGCTTCCTGCATGCTATTAAAGATGGGCCAGCCTTCATGCGTGGTTCCGCCTTTTCCCGGCGTAACTCCACCCACAATCTGGGTGCCGTACTCCGCGCACGTCTTGGCGTGGAATGTCCCTTCCCGCCCCGTTAGACCCTGCACGATTACCCGTGTCGATTTATCTACAAGAATGCTCATGACGCTCGTGCCGCCGCGACTACTTTCTCAGCCGCGTCCTTCATGGTGTCCGCCACAATAAAATTCAATCCCGATTGCTTCAAAATCTCGCGTCCCGCCTCAACATTCGTGCCTTCCAGCCGCAACACCACCGGCAGTTGAATATGAGTCCTGCTCGCGGCCTCGACTACGCCCTTTGCCAGCGTGTCCACGCGCAGGATGCCCCCAAAAATGTTGATCAGCACTGCCTTCACATTCTTGTCGCTCAACAGGATTTCGAATGCATGGGTCACCTGTTCGGCATTCGCCCCGCCGCCAACATCCAGAAAATTCGCCGGCATTCCCCCCGCATACTTGATGATATCCATGGTCGCCATGGCCAGCCCGGCGCCATTCACCATGCAGCCCACGTTTCCATCGAGCTTGATGTAATTCAAGTTGTACTTCGAAGCTTCCACTTCGAGCGGATCTTCTTCAGTGATATCGCGCAGTTCGCGAATATCAGGGTGGCGGAACAGCGCGTTGTCATCAAAATTAATCTTCGCGTCCAGCGCGAACAGCCGGCCGTCGGTGCACGTGACAAATGGATTGATCTCCATCAGCGAACAATCGGTTTCCGCAAATGCCTTGTATAAGCTGGTCATGAACTGGACCGCTGGATGGATCTGCTGCGGCTTCAGACCAAGCGCGAAGGCCAGCTTGCGCGCCTGGAAAGCTTCCAGGCCCAATCCCGGGTCAATGTATTCCTTGAGAATTGCAGCAGGATTCTCCGCCGCCACCTGCTCGATTTCCATTCCACCTGCAGCCGACGCCATGAACACCGGTCGCGCTTCGGTTCGATCAATAACAATTCCCAGGTAAAGTTCTTTTTCAAGAGGCAAAGTCTCTTCGATCAGCAACCTTCGCACGATGCGGCCTTCGGGTCCGGTCTGATGGGTGACCAATTTCATCCCCAACATTTTCGCCGCGACCTCGCCCGCTTCCTTCACCGACTTCGCAATCTTTACCCCACCGCCTTTGCCCCGCCCGCCCGCATGAATCTGTGCCTTCACCACGACTGCCGAAGCTCCGGCGCCGAAGAGATGTTGCGCGGCGGCTTCAGCTTGATCGGCCGTCTCGGCCACCTCGCCACGAGGCACAGCCACACCATACTTTTTCAGGATGCCTTTGGCCTGGTACTCATGAATCTTCATAATGATTCAATTCCGGATCGGCAGGACCATGCTGGCGGCATACTACAGCGGCAGCAAACTTTTGATTTTATCTCAAAACACTGTGAGGGTGTCCGCACCCTGCCGTTTTCGAAGGCGAGGGTGTCCGCACCCTGCCGTTTCCGAGGCGAGGGTGTCCCACCCTTCGCGTTTTTCGAAGGGTGGGACGATGGCCGGAGCAGCGCTGTCCGCCCCCTTAGGATTGTGGAAGCTTGGGCTTCACCACTCTGTCGGGCTCACGTGGAAGAGCGGCCCTTCAAGGCCGCGTAAGCCCTTCTAAATAACGGGGCTTCAGCCCCATCCCGCCCGGCATCGTGATCTTATTGTACGTACATTCGCGTACCGACAAAATGTTCCACGTGGAACGTTTCTCCACTTTGTCAGACGCGCCGACCAGGCCGATTTTGTCCCGCAATGCTACCCTTATACCTCCCATGATCCTGGACGCCCTCCACCGCATCGCCAACCATCGCGAATCACTCTCCCGTGAAGAGGCCCGTGTGGTCATGTCGCAGATCCTTGCCGGCAGGTGTACCGATGTGCAAATCGCCGCCTTGCTGGTGGCTCTGCATATGAAAGGTGAGACCGTCGAAGAGATCGTCGGTTTCGCCGAGGCCATCCGCGGGGCGGCAACTCCTTTGACGATTCATCAGCACTCAACGCTAGACGTGAGTAGCACGGGGCGCGATGCGCTCGTGGATACCTGCGGCACCGGCGGCGACGCCAGCGGGACGTTCAACATTTCTACCGCAACAGCTTTCGTAGTCGCCGGCGCAGGCGTACGCGTCGCCAAGCACGGCAACCGCAGCGTGACCTCGAAATGCGGCTCCGCGGATGTGATGGAGTCTCTGGGCGTGAAGATCGATCTCCCTCCCGAGCGTCTTGCTAGCTGTTTGGAAGAGGTGGGCATGGCGTTTCTTTTTGCTCCTTCATTGCACTCCGCGATGAAACATGTACAGAGTGCTCGGCGCGAACTTCGACTGCGCACTGTCTTCAATCTCTTAGGTCCGCTCACCAATCCAGCTCACGCCTCCGCACAAGTGGTCGGAGTATATTCGGCGGAACTGGTGGAAAAACTTGCGGAAGCGCTCAGCATGTTAGGTCTGCACCGCGCGCTGGTTGTGCATGGAAGCGACGGCTTGGATGAAATCACAGTGACCGATCCGACACGCGTTGCGGAAGTGCGCGAAGGAACGGTCCGAACCTATGAAGTTACTCCGGAAGAATTCGGAATAAAACGAGCGCGGATCGAAGACCTCGCGGGAGGGGACGCTGCTGCTAACGCCGCCATCATTCGTGAAATCCTGAGCGGAAAGAAATCGCCCCGGCGGGATGTGGTTATCTTGAATGCGGCGGCCGCTCTGGTGGCCGCGGCCAAGGCTGATCATCTGGCGGATGGGGTAGCTCCGGCGGAGCGTTCGATCGACTCGGGAGCAGCAGCGGGCAAACTTGATGCCCTAGTACGTTTCACCAACTCATGACCGCCGAGCAAACGTGGCGGCTTATTTTCCCGCCGACTCCTTCTTCAACCGTTCAATTTGCCGGAGATGGCCAGCGCCATGCTCCGACATCTTTTCAATCATCTCGGCCACAGTCACTTCCCGTTGCAACTCAGGATGGAACGCCGACTTTCCGAGATCTGCCAGCTTCAGGCGACGCAATAATCGCAGATTGGCATGCCGGTTCAATCCATAGAGCGCTACGAGTTCTGCGGGCGGAGTTTCAGTGTAGCCAAGGTTGCGCGCCCAGTCGTCTCCATCCATCGGAGCAATCACGGGCTTCTTGTCGGCAAGCATCTGTCGGATACGATACGCATATACAACTTCAATATCGGCCAGGTGGCCGAGTATCTCCAGAATGCACCACTTGCCCGGCGCGGGCTTGTAGAGGAGAGTCTTGTCCGGCAATCCAGACACGGCCGCGGCGATCTGCTTGGGACTTTTTTCTGCTGCTTCGAGGTGCTGCTTCAGTTCGGCTTCGTTCATGGGGTGCTCTCACTTAATGTCGACTTTTTGCATCCACTGCACCACTTCCACGTTCCAGCCCAGTTCCTTCATTAGGGTATCGCGCAATTGCGACGCCGCCGCCGGTTCCCCGTGCACAAGATAGGTGACCGCGGGTTTGCGGTGAAAGGTGCGTAACCATTGCAGCATTTCCGGAGTATCGGCGTGGTCGCTGAACTGTTCGAATGCTACCACCTGGGCGCGAATAGGAACTACCTGGCCGAATATCTTCACTTCGGGCGCCCCACTTTTGATTGTCGCGCCGCGCGTTCCCGGCGCCTGGAAGCCGATGAAGATCACCGTATTCTTCGGATCAGGAAGTCGTTGCGCGAGGTGATGCTGGATGCGTCCGCCAGTCACCATGCCGCTGGAAGAAATAATAATGCAAGGAAACTTATTCTCATTGATCTTCTTCGACTGCTCGGGCGTAGAAGCGAACGTGACTCCCGGCCACTGGAGCGGTGAACCATATTGCTTGATGAGCTGACGAGTCTCCTCGCTGTATTCTTCGGTGTGTTTGAGAAAAATCTGTACCGCTTTAATGGCCATAGGGCTGTCGCAATAAATAGGAATACGCGGAATTTGCCCCGCCTCCATCAACTGCTTAACGATGAAAAGGAATTTCTGCGTTCGCTCCACCGCAAAAGCTGGGACAATGACGCTGCCGCCACGCTCGGCGGTCTGGCGGATCAGCGCCGCTAGTTCAGGCCGCGGGTCGGTGGTGGGATGCTGCCGGTTTCCGTAGGTGGATTCCATGACCAGCACATCCGCAGTCTCGCCTTCGGTGGGGCCGGAGCGAAGCACTTTTCCTGGATCAGGATCACGCACCCTTCCAATGTCTCCGGTGAAAAGCAATTGGCGGGACTGTCCATTCGTAGTGAGGTTCAGCTCCACCATGGACGATCCCAGAATATGTGCCGCGCGTAGGAAGCGGAAGGAAATCTCTGGGGAGAGTTGTTTGCTCTCCTCAAACCCTAGCGGGCGAAAATATTGCAGGCAATCTTGTGCTTCCTGAAAAGTGTAGAGCGGGAGCGCTGGATTGTGTTTTGAGCTTTTGGTTTTGTTGTAGAACGCCGCATCTTCTTCTTGGAGGTGGCCGGAATCGGGAAGAATAATTCCGCAAAGATCGATAGTGGACGAAGTCGCGTAAATTGGGCCGCGAAATCCTTGTTTGACCAGCCGGGGAATCCAGCCGCAGTGGTCAAGATGGGCATGAGTGAGCACCACTGCATCAATTTCATTTGCGGGCACGGGAGAATTTTGCCAGTTTCGGTCGCGCCATTCTTTAGGCCCCTGGAACATTCCGCAATCAATTAAAGTTTGAAGCCCGCTTTTTCCGCCACTGTCTGGAGAAGTATTGATGAGGTGCTTAGAACCAGTGACTGTTCCCGCAGCACCGAGGAATTGAATGTAGGCCAATGAATCCTCCGATAAGAAATGCAGTTCAATTTTAATATTGGGGATTATTTTGTGCTGGGGTTGATCTTAAATATATTGTTGGTCACGTCCCTCTCCGGCACACTGCCGTCATTGACGACAACTTCTTGGGGCGTCCCGGGGGCTCCGATGCGGAGCACACTCTTGGACTTCGCATGCACTTCGAGAAGACGGGTAATTTCGCCGCCTTCCATGCGCAGGGTTACAGGCACTTGGGCGCCGGCGTCGCCAAGATTTTCGACGGTGACGGTTACCACGTATCCGCCACCGACGAGCGCCCGTGGATATGCTGATTCCACACGAAAATCCGGCAGGCCGCGGTCACGATACACCCAATCATCGAAGAACCATTCGAGATCCCGTTTGGATTGCGCTTCGATCAGGCGCTGCATGTAGGATGGCTCTTTGTCCTGCTCCGGCCGATAAAGTGCCAGCGCCTTTTTTAGCGTCTCTTCGCCAATCATGTCGCGCAGCATCCACCAAACATACATTGCCTTGCTGCGGTAGAACTCCTCGCGTGAAGTGTTGATCAGTGACTCGCCGGCCGCCGCGCTGGAGGGACGCTCCGCGGCCAGCGATTCCTCAGCGTCCACAAGCGCTGTACGATGCTGAGCCATGAAATCGACAGCCGCCTGGCGTCCGCTTTGTTGCTCGAGATATGCCGCCTGAGCAAAGTGGGCCAGGCCTTCATAAATCCAGGGACGGGGCGACAAAAACGCAGAGTGCGCCAGTTGGTGAACGGCGGCTAAGCCAGCGATCCTGGAATCGCTGTTAAGCGGTGTCATCAACATGTTGCCACTTTCAAACGGCGACCCTTTGGGATCCGCAAGTTCCACGATCTTTACTTTTCGTCGCGGAGCGCCGAACCATTCTTTAATGAACGGTAGCGCTAACTCCGTCGCGAGTTCATAATTTTCTGCCGCAGGTTTGCTCTCGGAAAGATAGTGAACATCGAGCGTCGACTGATTCAGGACCGAGTAAGGCGCGACGGCAAATGCAGGAACCGTCGTGCCAAGTGGTTCGAACGAACACTCGACGGAGGTGATCTGCCCGCGTCCGGCTTCAGTAGAAGCTGGCTTGCATGAATCAGCATTCACCACGAGTTCCAACGGAGAATCCGTGACACTGACTACCTCGAAATGAATCTGCACGTTCGATCCCGCTTCGCGTGCCTTCCACCTAGCCAGCATGTCGAACAAGCTGTTCCCTTCCGACAGATTGGCAGATTGCATGGCTACCGGATACCAAGCCACGTATCCAATTCCGCGAATCGCGGTAAACGATGTGCCGATCTGATCCCAATCGCTGTGTTTGGCTAGCTCCTCTGGTACGCCGATCCTAGTCAGGCGTGTTGTATCAAGTGGGATAACGCCTTCGTAACCAATCTCGAGCTCTAGCTTTCCCTTCGAAGGAATTTCCTGAGGCAAAGTGATGATCGCTTCGGAAAGTACACCCGCGTGATCGATGTCCGAGGTGTAGGGCTGAAAAATAAACTGCACGGCTTTTCCACCGAGCTTGATGGATCTCCAATCCAACGTGGACGAAATCTGGAGAGAAACATTTTTCTGAGGAGCAGTCGAATCATTTCGTAACGTAATTTGCCCTCGCACCGCGAGACGCTGCTGCCCGGGTTCAATCCGCACATCCAAATTGTATTTAGTGAAAGTGAAGGCCTCGCGGTCAAGCGCAGAAGCCGGGACCAGCAAGCCACACAGGACACATAGGACGTGGAGCAACTTCATTTCGAATCCGCGGTTTCTTTTTTCTGACGTTGTCGCACGATTTCATAAAGCATGACTCCCGCGGCCACCGATACGTTCAGCGATGGCACCTTTCCCAGCATGGGGATCGAGATCAGAAAATCGCATTTCTTGCGGACCAGTTCGTGCAGTCCCTTGCCTTCGGCCCCGAGCACGATGGCGCAATCCATTTTGTAGTCGAGCGAATCATAGTTTTGGGGCGCACGTTCATCGAGGCCAACAATCCACAAGTTTTTGGATTTCAATTCTTCCAACGTGCGGCCGATGTTCGTCACCTTTGCGATGGGCAAGTGCTCACTGGCGCCGGCGGAGGCTTTGGTCACCGTGGGAGTCACCCCCGCCGCGCGACGCTCAGGAATGACGACGCCGTCGGCGCCCGCCGCATCCGCGGTACGGAGAATCGCACCCAGATTGTGTGGATCTTCCACGCCGTCGAGCACGACTATCAGAGAAAATTGGCCTCGCTTGGCCGCTACTACGTCGTCGAGATCGTTATATTGTTTGCCCGATGTGACGGCGACCACACCTTGATGGGCGTTGTTTCCCGCCATCTGGTCGAGTTCCGGCCGAGACACGAACCGCACGGCGACTCCCTGTCGCCGGCACTCGTCCACGACACGCTGCAAGCGCAGATCGTGTCGTTCCTTGGCCACGCCTACCCAGGTAAAGGATCGTGCACGAGCTTTCAGTGATTCGGTGACGGCATTGATGCCGTAGATAAAATTCATTAGTGATTAGTTTACTGCGTTGATTGGGTTTCGCGGGACGCGCGGACAATTCATTTCATCCATTCCACTCTCACCAGCATCGGCAGCGGACAGTCGTCCAGAGATTAGACTCTATCTCATAGAGGCGTGGGGCGATTGCTGGCGAACTGGCGATTTAGTCGGAGACCATACGCCCACAGGGTGTGGGCACGAGAAACACTTCTCTTGCCGGGCCTTCGAATACTCATTCACCACTTGTGTATGGGGAATGTGGACTGTCGTCAGAATCGAAACACAATACCTGTTGAGTAACGGAAGCTGTTCTGCCGATTACCGAGGCTGCTGGAAAGTCCGGTCGTTAACGCATCGGTCGGGCTGAACTGCGTGCGAATGTAGTCCACTTGGACGGCCCGGATTGCGAGACGTCGAGTCAGACCGACATCAATGCCGCCGCCGAAGGCCATGGCGAAAGCACTGGCGCTGGTAAGGCTGTGGAGATGCCGCCGATGATCGGAATACCCACACCTGCACCTAAGCTTGAACGCGCTTCGCCGAACAATGCGTGTGCGAAGACGGCGCTTCTGCCAAGGTCAGCGGTTACGGTCGGGCCAAACAAGTAGTTGTTCACGTGCTGATAGGTAGACGCCGAAACCCCTAAAACCGAAAAAGAGAATGGAGTAAGGCTGGCGCCACTCACATCGGCTGTGACACCAAGGTAGCGGTTGAAATTGAACGTGCCCTGTCCTTCCCACCCGCCAAAACCATTGCTGTTATTGCGAAGATAGGAATATCCGCCAAAGACTGTCGCTCGTGTTCCGTTCTCACTGACAGCCGCCCGGGGTAACCTGCTTTGGGCCATGAACACCGATGGCAAAGACAAAATGATGGACATTAAGACCCCGCATTTCCGCATTCTCTCTCCTCGACTAAGGGCGATAACAAGTGTGATGCGGGAGGGAGCGAAGAAAACATCCAGAGCACCGATTTTTCATTGCGACAAAACGTTATATTAAGCGAACCTTAAGGCGGACGAGACGACAGAGGCGTGGGGTCATCTTCCTTGTTGCCCGCTTGCATCCGACGAAGAAAGCCACAACTCCATCGTGTTAGTCGGTGCAAACAGGCGCTCAGTGTGGAGTTGCACGATCCGATAGCCAGGTC
>Ga0193750_1000271_pt1 | contig 14618 bp, 13 predicted proteins | sample L1c1metaG_FD_160569 | JGI IMG/M metagenome (GOLD analysis project Ga0193750, IMG submission 160569) | Soil microbial communities from a riparian zone of the East river system, Colorado, United States - L1c1 | ecosystem: Environmental > Terrestrial > Soil > Riparian zone | place: USA: East River...
ATTGATGGCATCATTCGCGCCACGAACTTTTTGCTGGCAGGATCGAAATTCGTGGTCGCCGGCTACGGCTGGTGCGGACGCGGACTCGCGAGCCGTGCACGAGGCGCCGGCGCGGAAGTGATCATCACCGAAGTCGATCCCACCAAAGCGCTGGAAGCAGTGATGGACGGCTTCCGTGTAATGTCGATGAACGAAGCAGCCAAGATTGGCGATGTCTTCTGCACCGTCACCGGAAACAAGAGCGTGCTTACTAAAGAACACTATGACGTCATGAAGAACGGCGCGATCATCGCCAACTCCGGACACTTCAATGTCGAAATCGATATCCCTGCGCTGGAAAAGATCTCTTCTTCGAAACGCACCACCCGCAGCTTCGTCGAAGAGTACTCGTTGAAGGACGGACGCAAAATCAACTTGCTGGGCGAAGGCCGCCTCATCAACCTCGCGTCTGCCGAAGGACATCCCCCGTCAGTGATGGACATGAGCTTCGCCGACCAGGCGCTCTCAGTCGAATACATGGTCAAGAATCACAAGACGCTGGAAAAGAAAGTCTATCGAGTGCCTGAGGATCTGGATAAGCGAGTGGCGAAGCTGAAACTGGAGTCGATGGGAATCAAGATCGATAAATTGACTCCGGAGCAGGAAGAGTATTTGGCGGGGTGGAGTGAGGGAACGTAGGGCAGCATTCAGCAGTCAGCACTCAGCATTCAGCATCGCAAGAGCGGCACTTAGCATTTAGCACTTGGCATTTAGCCAACGCAGCTCGGCGCAAACTTTGATCTTGGGTGGCGCAGCGTTTTAACGCTGCGATAAGGACTCTCCCACTGCTCGGGCTTTAGCCCCCGAGGCGGTGCAGACTACTCGGTGAGCCATTTGCTGAGACTCTTTTCCGCTTCTTCTTGGGAGATAGTGTCTTTCGCACGGGCATCATCGAGTCCGCAGCGTACCTTTTCGAGGACGTATAGGTGGTACTGGATGTCCTCAAGGGAACAGTTCTCGGGGAGTTTGCGCAGGAGTAATCGGGCTTGTTGCTTGGCGCTGTCCATGTGATTTTAACTATACCTCAGCATACGTGAGGCAGGGATTGGCCTTCAGTGCGTCGCAGAAGCCCCCCACCCTTTCGCAAAGAACGCGAAAAGGATGGGGCACCCGTTCACCAGAAACCAGAAACCAGAAACCAGATACTAGACACTAGAAACTCTTCCCATGGTCGACACTCAAATCCGCAGCACCGCTCTCCTCGGACTCCTCCTCGCCCTGGGCCTGATCATCGGCGGTTGGGCGCTGGGAGCGCAGATCAAGGCCACACGGCTTAGCGACCGCTATGTGACGGTCAAAGGGCTGGTGGAGCGCAAAGTGAAATCCGACCTCGCCATTTGGGCGCTCAGTTATAAGGAAGCTGGAGACGATCTGTCTTTGGTCTACGCCAAGACCGAAGCCGACAAGAAAGCCATTCTGCAGTTTCTCGATCAGCAGGGAATTCAGTCATCTGAAATCGAGCTGGGCGTGGTCCGCGTAGTGGACACTCAGGCCAACGAATACGGAGGCGGCAACAACCGGGCGCCGCATCGCTATATCGTCGAACAGCAAATTACGGTGCGTACGTCCCGTGTCGATCAGGTGGCAGACGCCGCGCAGAAAACTATGCAGTTGTTGCAAAAAGGCATTGTACTGAACAGCAATCAGAACGGCGTCCCTGGCCAAGGATTGACTTACAAATTTACCGGGCTGAACTCCATCAAGCCCGACATGATCACCGAAGCCACTCGCAACGCCCGCGCCGCCGCCGATCGCTTCGCCTCCGATTCAGGGAGCAAAGTGGGATCCATTCGCCAGGCCAATCAGGGCGTTTTCTCGATCTTGCCCGCCGATCAGGGCAGCGGCACTGGTGAAGGGGGCGACGCTTATGCCGCCGACAGCAGTTTGATGAAGACTGTGAGGGTGGTTACATCTGTGCAGTATTACCTGGATAAGTAAAAAGGCGGTGGACAAGACAGGAACGCTTCCCATTTCGGGAAAGGTTTCGGGACTAGCTACTTTCGTGGGGTGTCAGGGGCGCGCGAGCAGTGGGTACTGGACGCTGTCTGTCAAACAGTCGAGTGGCCTCGTCAGCCATTACGGTTCAAGTCCGTCGTCCTCCGCAGACCTCTCGACTCAACTTCTATGGTCTGCTATAGTTAAGGTCGAGTTTGATAGACAGCGTACCGATTGGTAACTGTTGAGCCCAGGATGACTGCCGGGGCTTTCGCTTTATACCGACCTCAGCGGCTAAAAGCCGCATTTCCATCAGCCTGAGCGGCACGACTCGAAGTCGTGCCCTTCCCGAACGTCTTGGTCTTTAAAGATATTAATAGAGAAGTGCGCGCCCTTCGCGCCTTTGCGGGCCGCGTTTTTTTTGGGGTCAAGTTCGACAGAAAGTGGGGCCTGGGCGCGGCACGGCTTGGGAAGGGGATGGCTTGGGAAGGGCACGGCTTCAGCCGTGCCGCCAGGGCATCAAAGCTACGCGGCTTCAGCCGCTGAGGGCCAGCGATCTAGTTTGAATCCGGGGAAAGCAGAGCAATATCGATAGCGGCAAGCATTCTCAACTATCTTGCGCTCAACTGGATTCTGATGAATGTATTCGCGATGCGTCTCAAAATCCTGCGCGTCGCGAATTCTGTGATCCGTAAATCCTCTCTCCCAAACTTCTTTGCTACGTCCAAACTCCGAGCCAAATCGGTGTGAATATCCGCCTTTGATTAGTTGCAAAGCCCGTTCCAGAGTCAAGGCCGGAGTAAACAGCAAGTGCACGTGCTCAGGCATAAGGACAAAGGCGTGCAGCTCGAGGCATCCCTGTCGTCGATAACCATACATTGTCTGCAAAAAGAGTTTTGCATGGGACTCGACGACGAAGAGTCGTTTGCGTTGCCAAGTCGAAAAGGTTACGAAATAAGTGCCTCGAGGGGTAAGCGCGCGAGTAGGCTTCACGGCGGACCTCAGCGGCTGGAAGCCGCGTTCTCATTAGCCTATAGCGGCACGACTGGAAGTCGTGCCCTTCCCGAGCCTAAGAATTAAAATTAGTTTCTGTTTTGGGAAGGATGGGCTTCTCTAAAAGCGTTAGGGTCGCCTTTACGATTACAGCGGGGTGCCCCGCCCTTGTCTCTCCTGTTTTTGGAGAGACAGGGTGGGGTTTTTTTTGCAGTCACCCATCATGCAAACGTGGTAGTGCAGCCTGCTTCTTTATATATTCACTGTCATCCTTAATGATGGGCTGGCTGTGTGATAGATTTTTTATCGAGCCATGAAAGACATTGCTGACTGGGCCTTGAACGTGGCTGCTCTACGCGGAGCTTCTTACGCCGACGCTCGTCTGGCTGATGATCGCAGCAGGGGGCTGGCTACCAAGAATGGCAAGATTGGCCATGCGGCGGATTCGGAGTCACTGGGAGTAGGCGTGCGGGTCATTGCCGATGGGGCCTGGGGATACGCTGCATCCGACGATCTGAGTCGCTCGGCTGTTGAAACGACCGCGGCACGCGCGGTGGAGATTGCTCGCGCATCGTCGCGGGTGAAGCAGACCGAAGTCCGGCTCGCGCCTGAAAAGGCGGTCAGCGCGGAATGGACCACCCCGATCCAGATTGATCCGTTCACTACTTCGGTGGAGCAGAATCTTGATTTGCTGCTCAAGATTGATTCTGAGTTATGCGCGGTGAGAGGCGTCACGCTGGCTGAGACCAACATGAACTTTCGCCGGGAAGAGCAATGGTTTGTCTCTTCCGAGGGCAGCAATATTCATCAGACGAAATATACGACCGGCGTTGGATACGCGGCGCACGCCTTCGCGGGGAGCGATATTCAGAAGCGATCGTATCCCAACTCGTTCGGCGGGCAGTGGCAGAACAAAGGTTATGAACTGATCGGCGAACTGAAGTTGGTGGAGAACGCGCGGCGCGTGGGCGAGGAGGCGGTCGCGCTGTTGAAAGCGGATCAATGTCCGGAAGGCGCGTTTGACATCATTCTGGATGGTTCGCAACTTGGCTTACAGATTCACGAGTCGGTCGGACATCCCATTGAACTTGATCGCGTGCTGGGTATGGAAGCGAACTTCGCGGGGACGTCGTTTCTCACGCTCGACAAGTTGCGCAAGCTTCGTTACGGCAGCGATCTGGTGAACGTGGTTGCCGATGCGCGCCAGGAACATGGTCCGGGGCTGGGAACATTTGGGTTCGATGAAGAAGGCGTTCCGGCACAATGCACGCCGATTATCACCAACGGACTGTTCACCGGATATCTGACATCACGCGAGACCGCGCATACCATCGGCGCCAATCGCTCAGGTGGGACGCTGCGCGCTGAGGGATGGAATCGGCTGCCGATTATCCGCATGACCAACATCAGCATTCTGCCGGGAGAAAAGCCGCTGACGCGCGAGCAGCTCATTGCTTCCACCGACAAGGGCATTTACATGGAGACCAATCGTTCCTGGTCGATTGATGACAAACGCTACAACTTTCAGTTTGGCTGCGAAGTTGGATGGGAAATCAAGAACGGCAAACGCACCCGCATGCTGCGCAACCCCTCCTACAGCGGAATTACTACGGAATTCTGGAATGCGATGGATGCGATTTGTTCGCGTGACGAATGGGTGCTTTGGGGGACGCCGCACTGCGGCAAAGGGCAGCCGCAACAGGTGATGGGCACGGGACATGGCGCGGCGCCGGCGAGGTTCAGGGGCGTCAAGGTGGGATCAGCTTATAAGGGGAACTGAAGGCAGCATTCAGCACTTGGCACTTAGCATTTAGCCATTAGAGGTCTGTGCCGGGATGAAGGGCTTCAGAGAGATAGAGATCATCGTGAAGATGCCTAACGCCACGATGAAATCCCAAGGCGACGGGAACCCCGGCTCGAGTTATGGTGTTATAGTCACTACCGTCCGCGGATTTTTCAAGAGCTGCCATGCCACGGCTAAGCTTCCTGCTCACGTTTCTCCTTCTTGTCTCACCGTTCAACTTTGCTCAAGCCGCATCACCAAAAAACGACGCAGCTAAAATGGGCCTGTATGGCCCGGTTCACGGCCTGCATGGCCCGGTTCACACAGTGCTCACCGAAAAGTTCGAGTATGTCTCCGATCCCAAGGGCAAACTTGCCGGCTCGACCGTCAGTACTTATGATCCCCAGGGCTATGAGCTCGAGAAGTTCCGTTATGAAGCCGACGGGACTCTGCGCTCACACGTGACAATCACACGTAACTACGGGGTTTTGAAGATAGAAACTACCAGTGTCGTACCAGAAGAGAATGGGACCGTCATCCGCTCTTTTGACTCGCGTGGTGAGATTACACAGAATGAAATGTATGACCAGAATGCTGCAAAGACCAGAACGACATTTGAACTGCTGCCTGAAGTCGGCAACGTAACCGGAGGCTTCCGCACCCGACAAGAAAGCCCCGCAGGCCAGGTCACCGAAACCACCGACATCACTGATCCGACAAGCGGGGTGTTTCGAAGCATCACTACCGTTGATGGTAAGACTACAGCCGCTGCGACGATTCAAAGAGTTGCAAGTGGAGTGAGACAACTGAGTGTGCAGGCGGAGCCGGATGGATCTTTTACCCAGACCGAAAGCAAACCGGACGGGACAACCATACAGCACAACTATTTTGCTCCATTCAAGACTCACGACTTTCTGATCATGAATCAGGAGCATCGCCTGACCGAACAAATTTGGGAATCACCCTCGGGGTACCAAAAGACAACATTCCGTTACGACGAGTTTGGGCGGCAGATTGAAAGCGCCTATTACGACCGTTCTGGAAAACTCGTGGGCAAAGGTAAGACGGAATATCGGAACGATGATTACGATAACTGGATCGAGCAGAAGCAATCGCAATGGCAAGCAGCTTCAGGCCACAAACCGGCGCAGTCCAGGCTCGTATCCGTGCACACCCGTACAATTACGTACTATTGATTCCGCTAAGGTGTCTGTAGGACTTCCTCGCAACCTATCCAGACACGCCGACCTTCATTACTAGATAAGCATGCTAGATAAAAACAAAGCTGCTGACGTCTTCGGGAAAATAAAAAAGTATTCGAATGCGGACGAGGTGGAAGCTCTCATCTACGGCGGGCATTCGGCGCTGACCCGATTTGCCAACAACACCATTCATCAGAATGTAGCGGAGGAGAATTATGTTGTCTCGGTGCGGGCAGCTTTTGATGGACGTACGGCTCGAGCTACCACCAACAAATTGGACGATGAGAGTCTGAAGCGCGTAGTGGCAGCTTCGGAAAAGTTGGCGAAGGTGCAGCATTCGGATCCCGATCTGTTGCCGATGCCGGAAGCGGGCGGGGGCGCCCGCTCCACACAAACAGATCCAATTCCCAGCCGGTATTTCGACGCGACTGCAGAAATCAGTCCGGAGGAACGCGCTGAGGCGGTAAAGAAGATTGTGGGAGTGGCGCAGAAACGTAAGCTGACGACTGCAGGCATCTTTTCGACTTCGGAAGTTGTCGAAGGAATATTCAATTCGCGTGGGTTGGCAGATTGGTATCGGCAAACTTCGTCAGAAGTGTCGGTCACTATGCTGGCCGCAGATTCTTCGGGATGGCAGAAAGCGAATTCTCCGAATGTAGCTCACCTGGACGCGGTCACGCTGGCGGAAATTGCTGCGCGCAAGGCGTTTGAATCCGCCGGGCCGCGCGAGATTCCAGCGGGGAAGTATGCGGTGATTTTGGAGCCGGCAGCGGTGTTGGATATTGTTGGTTTCATGTTTTACGACTTTGGCGGGCTGGCTATTCTCGACCAGCGATCTTTTCTCAACAACCGCGTGGGCACGAAACTATTCGGAGAGAACATCGATATCTGGGATGACGTCGGACATCCGCTGCAATCGGGCGCACCTTTTGATGGGGAAGGGATGCGGCGGCAACGGGTGCAGTTGGTGGAGAAAGGAGTGGTGAAAGGGCTGGTCTATGCCCGCGCGACTGCGGAGAAGATGAAGAAGTCTGAGTACCGGGACAAGGTGGGAAGCATCGAGCCTACCGGGCACGGATTCCCTATCCCCAACGAAATGGGGGAAGCTCCAATGAATATTGTGTTTGTTGGTGGGAGAGATCCTAAGACTGTGGCCCAGATGATTGGCTCGACCGAGCAGGGAGTTCTGGTGACGCGGTTGTGGTATATCCGCGAAGTGGATCCGTATGAAAAAATTCTTACTGGCATGACACGCGATGGGACGTTTTATGTAAAAGACGGCAAAATCCAGTATGGCGTGCGCAACTTTCGCTTCAACCAGAGCTTGATTCACATGCTTTCGAATGTGGAAGAGATGGGCACCCCTGTGCGCGCCAGCGGTGAGGAGTCCTTCGATATGGTGGTGCCGGCGATGAAGGTGGGGGAGTTTAATTTTACGGAAGTAACGAAGTTCTGAGGGCAGCAATCAGCACTCAGCATTCAGCACTCAGAGCTAGCATTCAACATTCGTCACACCAGTACTCATCCTGCTCGACGATCTGCTTCAACTTTGCGGACTAAGGATGCAAGCATCCGCTTGATTTCAACCACTGCCACGTTCAGCTTGCTGTAATCCAAATCGCTAACGAAACCGAGATCGCGGGCTAGAAGAAAGTGATATTCCAGCTCGCTGGCGGATCCGCTCGCAATGTTTAGGAAGCGTTGAAACTCCGGATTACCTCGTTTGCCACAACCCTCGGCGATGTTCGCTGCAACGGAGGCGGCACATCGACGAATTTGATTGGTCAATCCATACATTTCTTCCCGAGGAAACGTAGATGTCGCTGCATAGGCTGCGAGAGTCAGGCGATGCGCTTTTTGCCACACTTGTAAATCTCGAAAATCCTTCAAGGGAAGCCACCTTCTTGTTTTGACTGAATGCTGACTGCTGAATGCTGACTGCTAAGCAGAAAATATGCTGTGAGCGCCGTCACAGTGTGTCCATTCCTCCCCGCAATTCCATGATTCCGAAGCGTTTAACCCTGAAAGTGCAATGACTTCGGTAACTTTCTAGTGTTGATTCTGGGGTGTAAGCTGCGTGACGTAATGTCAGACCAGTGTCGAACCGCGGGGAACGAGAATCCGGGCGCGTCTGCGGAGGTTCGGAAAGAGGGTTCGTCTTCGGTGCCAGATAAATCAGGCAAAACAGAGAAGGCCGAGAAGAAGAGCGGTCGCCGTTATCCGGACATGCAGAGCGCGATGCGCTTCCCCATCAAGCTGCCGATTTCGGTGAAGTCGAAATCGGGCGACAGCGCGACAGAAACGCAAAACATCTCCGCCAACGGCGTGCTGTTCCAGGTGGACGCCGAAATGCCGGTAGGTTCGATGGTGGATTTCACCATCTCGCTGCCAGCGGATGTGGTCGGAGCCGACGCCGACGTCCAACTAGATTGTCGGGGCCGGGTGGTGCGTAATTTTGAAGAAGGTGGCCGGCGCGGTGTGGGCGTGGTCATCGATGAATATCGTTTTGAGCGCCGGTAGGCGCTTGCAAGGGAACTGATGGCGAGCATTTCAGTCAGCGCAGAAGATAACATCGAGCAGCCGATCCCGGATGAGGGCGGGGGCACGTTCATCCGCGTCATCGTGGCGGATTCGCAGGCGATCTTTCGCGCCGGGCTGCGCAAGATTTTCGCCGTGGAAGACGATATACGAGTGGTAGGACAGGCGGAGACGTTGTCGCAGGCCGTGTCCGCCGCCAAGAAATTTACTGCTGACATTCTGATTTTCGAAGCAGCGCTGGCGCCCAATCCGATTGATGCGGTTTCTGAGCTGTTGCGGCAAGCTCCCAAGTTGCGGCTGGTTGTTATCACCCCGGCACCCAACGAAGAAATTACGCTGGAACTATTCCGGCGTGGTGCGCATGGAATCCTCTCCCGCGAGGTTGAGCCGGAACTATTTGTCGAGTGTTTGCGCAAAGTGTCCAAAGGCGAGCCCTGGCTGGATAGCCAAGGAGTTCACTGGGTTCTGGAAGCGTATCGCTCGCAAGGAACGCGTCCTGCCTCGTCGCGTGCCAAAGTGCAGTTGACGCCTAAGGAATCGTTGATCGTTTCCTGCGTCACCCAGGGCATGAAGAACAAAGAAATTGCCGTGCGGGTCGGAACTACCGAACAAGTGGTAAAAAATTATCTGCGAAAAGTGTATGACAAGCTGGGCGTGGCTGATCGGCTTGAGCTTGCGTTGTTTTGCCTGCATAACCGGATTTTGGACGGCGGACCGAAACCAGCCGAGCCCGTGCAACCCTTGCAAGCTAACGGTAATTCAGCGGCGCCCGCCGCGGATGTTCCGGAGAAGGTTTCGTAGGGCGTCAGCGAGCACTCAGCATTCAGCACTCAGCATTCAGCAAAATCACCACTTAGCATTTAGCACTAGGCATTCAGCCAAAACGGTCGGCCTTCGCTCGCGTCTACGTTGTGCTTCTGGAATATTCGAGAATCGAGAATCTTGAACCACAGAGGACACAGAGGTTCACGGAGGACTTTTGGGGTCGTGTTTGGCCGCACTCAGGTCGGCAGACAGCAATCATCCGGGGGAATTGGCTGAATGCTGAGTGCTGAGTGCTGACTGCTGACACTGAGTTGCGGTTCCAGGCGGTGGGCCATAAAATCGAAGTAGTTCTTGTTGCGGATTCCCCAGTAGCTCCCAGAGCAGCTTCGTCAGCAATACAGTTCACGGGGAGAGATGGCCGAGTGGCTGAAGGCGCACGCTTGGAAAGCGTGTTTACTCGAAAGGGTAACGTGGGTTCGAATCCCACTCTCTCCGCCAGTCCTTTAGATCCCAACACTCAGGAGTCGGGTTACCTTTTTTGGGTTACCCGAATTGAGCTGAAATCACGGTTTTCCTGTTTTCGCAGGTATTTGAATCCACTCGCACGGTGATGTGGAGTTACCTTATCACCCAGCCCTTGGACGGCACGATCCCTACTGCTTCACGCAAGGTGACCAACTGATTCGCCCCAACCGCCTTAAACTTTTCACGTAGACCGCTGGGCCAGAAGACTTCGATATCCACGGAATCAACAGTGCCCAAACCGAAATGCAAACGAGGATCGTTGCAGGAATAGAAACTCGCTTGGCTAAGCACAGCCTGCGTCTGGACCTTACCGCCATACCGGAGCAGAACACGCGCGCCGATGGCGCTGCGGTTCGACTTGACTCCCTCCAACTTGACTTTGATCCAGTCTTGCTTCGCCTTCAGATCGTTTCGTAAGAGGGACGGCGGCTCGTTCAGATTCACAATCAGAATATCCATGTCGCCGTCGTTGTCGAAATCTCCGAACGCACAACCTCGACTGCAGTGAGGTTCCGTCACGCCTGCGCCAGCTTCCTGCCCCAACTCCTCGAACTTACCGTTACCCAGGTTGCGAAAGATTACACGCGGAGTCTTATTCGCGTATTGCGGCAACTTGTGCTCGAGTTCCGGATAGACGTTGCCTGTCACCATGAAAATATCAGGATAGCCGTCGTTATCGAGATCAACTATGCCGGCGCCCCAACACACATATCGCGTTTCGACTGCGAGGAGGGAGGATTCAGATTTGTCCCATTCCGCCGTCGACGTTGATTTCCACGCCCGTGATGTACGACGCATCTTGCGAAGCCAAAAATGCCACAGCACCTGCCACTTCCTCGGGCTGTCCGAACCGCTTCATGGGAATTTTCGCGACTACTTCTTTGGCGAATTCATCGGCGGCTTCTTTGGATAGTCCGTTGCGGCCAAGGATGGGTGTAACAATCGGCCCTGGCGCAACTGTGTTCACGCGGATGCCGCGTCCCACCAGTTCCGCGGCTGTGGTTCGCGCCAAAGAGCGCATCGCTGCTTTGGTTGCCGAATATGCGCTGGCGCCCGCGTAACCTTTGCTATCTACCACGCTGGTATTCAAGATGATCGACGCACCGTCATTCAGAAATGGCAGCGCTTTCTGGATGGTGAAGTACGCTCCCTTGATGTTGATGTCAAACTGCTCGTCGTACAGGCTTTCGGACGTCTCGGCAAACGGAGCGAACTTCGCAACTCCCGCGTTCACGAATAACACATCAATTTTGCCCAGCTTATGCGAAACTTCTGCATACAACTTGTCCACATCCGCGAGCTTGGCCACGTCCGACTGAATTGCGACGATGCCGTTTCCGATCGTTTTTACTGCTTCGTCCAGCGTTTTCCTGCTTCGACCCGAGATGGCTACCCTCGCGCCTCGAATACATGGCGCGTTCGGTGGGCAGCACATTCGATGGAGTGTTGCCGATTGCGAAGCAGGAACGGGTCGGAGCCATCAACTGGGGATTCGTCGCAGGCAAAACGCAGACTTATTTTCCCTGGGAGTCGTGGCAACATCCTTACATTGTCGACCAGCCGCCGGTTTGGTTTCACGAGGTGTTGCATCCCGACGGAACGCCGTATCGACAGGCGGAAGTAAATTTGATCCGGCAGCTTACGGGAAAGAGCCCAGCACTTAGCAATTAGCACTTGGCATTTAGCCAGCCGCGGGTCGTGCCGTACCGAATAGCACCGACGGTAGTCGCCCCTATCGCCCGGTCACAGGTAGAGCGAGCGCGCGGGCGGTCGAATTGCGCACCGCGAATTCGGGCTTGATGGCGATTTCCGGTACCCAGTCTTCGTGCTCTTCGATCCGGTTCAACAAAGTGCGTGCCGCTATCTCTCCCATCTTCTGGAGCGGTTGGCGCACGGTCGTGAGACTCGGGTTGTTATGCAGGGCAATCTGAATATCATCGAAGCCCACCACAGAAACATCTTCAGGAACTCGTAACCCAGCCTCTTGGAATGCGCGGATGGAGCCGATCGCGGAAATATCATTGTAGGCAAACAAAGCGGTGAACGGCCGTTTACGGGCAAGCAGCTCTTTCGCGAAGGGATAACCTAAGTGAGGAGTGGGATCGTCGCCGTGGAGTTGAACGATGAGTTCCTTCCGCATGTGGATGCCGAGTTCCTCGGCAACTTCGAGGATCGCGTTCCAACGGGTCTCAGAATCCGAACTGACGGGAGCACCTTTCATGAAAGCAATTTCCTTGTGACCCAGTTCGGTCAGATGGTTCAGCGCCAGCCGCGCTGCCTGCCGGTGATCCAGAACGACATTGGTGACGTCTTTCATGAGGCGGTGTCCGGCGACGGCAACTGTCGGCAGTGGCAACGGGTTATTGATGGATGTGTCCACTGTAATGAGGCCTTCGACGCCGCGTTCCATGAGAATGTGCGAATACGTTTCAAGGAGCTTTGGGTCGTGACGGTGAGCGACTGTCAGGTAGAAGAAGTTTTTTTGTCGCAGGTATCGTTCAATGCCGCTGATGACCAATGAACCGTAGAAGTCTCCAATTTCCTCGGCCACGACGCCGATCATATATGTGCGTTTTACCCGCAAGTTGAGAGCATAGAAACTGGGCTTGTAGTTCAGTTCGCGCGCGGCGGTGAGAATTCGTTTTTGTGTGTGCACCGGAACTGAGCGCGATGCATCCGATTTGTTCAGCACCGCGGAACAGGTTCCCTTAGTGAGCCCCACGCGATCAGCTACCATTTGCAGAGTTACGGAATGGGGCTTTTTACTCTTTCGTTTCATTTGGCTTTTCGCCATCGCTTCTGACCGTCGCCTTTGGAGATGACGTTTCAGAACCGCGCACCGGTCGCAGGATTCTACCCTAAGGACGGTGCTGCACACAGAGTCGTGCAGGCCGAAACCGCTAGAATACCGGTTATCCATTCCACAAGAACTTAAGAATACCGGTATTTTTCGCTTGACAACGAAAGGCTGTCTAGCGCTAAATGTCGGGTCACGTGGGAGTAGTGCAAAAATACTAGGGCGAAAAACTAACTTTTTGGAGCGGCTCCTGGAGGTTCCTGTGAAAAGAATGAAGTTAGCGGCGCTGGTAACTTGGTTGGTGGTGGCGCTGAGCTTTTCGGCGACAGTATTCGCCCAGGCTGGGGTGGGTTCCGCGCGTGGCACCGTGACGGACGCGTCGGGCGCATCTATCGCTGGAGCCGTGGTCACAATAACCAACACCGATACCGGTTATTCGCGAAACGTTACGACTGACACGGACGGCAACTATGGCTTCCAGAGCCTTCCGATCGGTCGCTACACGCTGAGCGTGGTGAAGGAAGGCTTCAGAAGCTTCGCATGGAAGGACATTATCCTTCACGTCAACGATAGCCTGACGCTTGACGCCCAATTGCAAATCGGTGCCAGGAACGAAACGGTCGAGGTAACCGCGTCGAACGCTCAAGTTGAGCTGGCCAATGGCGAACTAAGTGGCACCATAGCTGGTTCACAGATCACAGATTTGCCGCTAAACGGTCGCAGCTTCGCACAGTTGGTCACTATGGTTCCGGGCGTCTCAACTGACGCCGGCTTTAGTTACGACAAGAAAGGCCTGAACGGTGGAGCGGATGTTTCCATTAGCGGCGGTGCGTCCAATGGGAATCTGTGGTTAGTGGACGGCGCCAACAACGTTGATGTGGGATCAAATCGCACAATTCTCGTTTATCCTTCACTCGACTCTATCGAGGAGTTCAAGGTCGAGCGCAATAGCTATAACGCCCAGTTTGGCGGAGCGGGCGGAGGCATAATCAGCCTTGTGACCAAGTCGGGAACTAACGACTTTCACGGCAGCGCCTACTACTTCGGCCGGAACGATGTTCTGGATGCTAAAGATCCTGTTCTGAATTTCCTGAATCCCACCTCCAAGAAAAATGCGGTTCGCCGGAACGATTTCGGGGGCAGCGTCGGTGGCCCTATAAAGAAAGACAAAATTTTCTTCTTTGCTTCGGAAGAATGGAACCGGGAAATCCGGGGAAAAGTCGCCAATGCTCATGTACCGACGCCCTTACAACGCACTGGGGACTTCTCCGATGCGGCTACGGATCCCGCCTTCACCACCGCGAACACGAGTGGCTGCCTTCTGAAGAGCGGGCTCGTCGATCCAGATCCGACTAATTCAGGCGGAGCCTTTACCGCGTCTCCTTCCACTCCGGGCATCATCGACGTGATTCCCAGCGCACGCCTGAGCCCGGCCGGCTCCACGATACTAAACACCTATTTTCTGCCCACGCTTGCGCCGGGAACGCCCAACTATGGCTGTGGCAATAACTGGGCAAAAACATTCAGCCAACCCACGTACTTCCGTGAGGACAGTTACCGTGGCGACGTCAAGCTTTCCCAGAGCCTAAGCGTGATGCTGAAATACACGCAGGATTCCTGGACCTTTGGCCCTTCCGCGGTTGGCAACAGTGGTTGGGGCGCTGATGCCGGGGCTTCCAACATTCAGGAGCGATGGAGCCAGCCGTCACGTATCGCAGTGGGGCGGTTGAGCAAGGTCTTCGGCAGCAGCGCGGTAAACGACTTCCAATTCTCCTACTCGGCAAATCGTATCAATATCACGCAAGCGACTCCGGCGGCGCAGCAAGCGCTGAACGGTGTGATTACACCTTTTCTGAGCGCGCCGAATCAGAACAATCCGCCAGTGTGGGTAAATGGCGGAGGCCTGCCAACGATCTGGAGCTTTGCACCCTGGACGAATAACGAGGATCTCTACACATGGCAGGACGATTTTTCGAAGGTCATAAGGCGTCACACGCTAAAGATAGGCGCCGTTTACAGCCGCAACGCTAAGAACCAGGAC